>Ga0179590_1000011_pt1 | contig 30583 bp, 48 predicted proteins | sample CZOMad2_1_08_16f_FD_148622 | JGI IMG/M metagenome (GOLD analysis project Ga0179590, IMG submission 148622) | Vadose zone soil fungal communities from Angelo Coast Range Reserve, California, USA - CZOMad2_1_08_16fungal (Illumina Assembly) | ecosystem: Environmental > Terrestrial > Soil > Vadose...
TAGATGTTGAAAGTGTACCTGACGTTGGAAAAGTAACATTGGTTGCACCAGTGAAAGTAAATGTAGTATTGAATGCACCAGAGGTTGTTAAGTTTCCGCCTAATGTTATCGTTTTTCCTGAGTTACTAACGCCGGTACCTCCTAGTGCACCACTTAATGTAGCTGCCCATGTGGGTACACTTGAAACTGTCGTCAATACACCTGATGAAGTTGTCGCTAATCCGGCTATCACATTATTTGCTGAGGAATATAAAAGCTGATTAATTGTAGTCGACGTGGGAAATGATGCCTGGCTTACAAATAAATTAGCTGTGGCCGCACCAGGATCAGGATAAGTGATGACAGTTGTTTGTCCAAAAGACGAATTTTGAAATAATATCTCAAAATCTCCGGCATTCGCATTTGCTTGCCATTGTGTAAATCCTTTACCTGATGAAGTAGGAAAAAGCTGAATTGATCCATTAACAGCACTTCCTACTCCAGAGGGAGAACCTATTTCAATTCGTCCTGATAAAATACTTAGAGAGCCTGAGTTAATTATTTGGTTACCAGGATAATCAGCAAGAATAAAATTAGTCGCTGATACACCTGGATCTGGAACAGTGATAATAGTGGTTTGTGCAAAAGACGCATTCGTAAATCCGACTTCGAAATTACCTGCATTATCTGTTGCAGCCCATTGTAAAAATCCTTTAGCAGCAGTGACAGGAAAAAGTTGAACTTTTCCGCTAAAACCACCTAATGTATTGCCGCTTTCTAAAGCAGCACCCGCGATTACCGCACCAGACGAAGTGACTGCTCCGGCATTCCACACACCAACTGTAATCGTACCTAGTTCAGTGATATTTGTTTGTACTGTAATAGGTAAAGTAGAAGTCCCTGAGAGCGTGGTTCCATCCGCAGCATAGTAAGCAATTTGATTAGTAAGTCCTGGATTGATAACACCAGACGCGCCCGAGGTGGTTGCTAATGTACCAGAAGTAGGAAAGGTGACATTAGTGGCACCCGTCATTGTAAAGGTAGAAGCAAAAGCACCCGATGTTGTTAAGTTTCCGCCTAGCGTTATTGTTTTTCCTGAGTTACTAACACCGGTACCTCCTAGTGCACCGCTCAATATGGCCGCCCATGTAGGTACACCTGAAACTGTCGTCAATACACCTGATGAAGTTGTCGCTAATCCGGCTATCACATTATTTGCTGAGGAATATAAAAGCTGATTAATTGTAGTCGATGTGGGAAATGATGCCTGGCTCGCAAATAAATTAGCTGTGGCTGCACCAGGATCAGGAATAGTTAAAACTGTACTTTGAGAAAAAGACGCATTAGTAATCTCAATGCTAAAATTACCGACATTATTTGCAGCTGTTAACGCAAGATTACCTAATGCTGCACCAGGAGAAAAGGCTTCAAATATTCCGGCTGTACCACCAGCGAATGAACCACTGATAATACCTCCTCCTGAAACTTGAAGATTTTGACTTATGATTACACCAAGGTGATTAATATTCAATTGAACGGCAGATGGAAGTGTTGAACTAATGCTAGGCACACCTCCACCAGACGTTACCAATATTCCATTATTTGCGGTAGGTAATCCTGAAATGGTACTCCCATTAGATGCATAATAACCTAATTGATTTGCTAATCCAGGCAGAACAATACCATCTGTATTATCACTGATTTGAGACCATGTGCCGCTGCTATAAAATTCGAGACTATCCAAATCACTATTATAACGAAATGACACATTAGTAATTGGAACAACACGTTGTGCAGTTGTGCCAGAAGGAATACCCATTCCGGCCGTTCCTGGCATAATCGGATTATTCGGAATAGAAATTCCGACAGTACCTACACCATTGCCATTAACAACAGAAATTTGATTTGAAGTTCCAGCAATCGTTGTTGTTAATAATGTATGACCAACAAGTTGATTAACGACAAATCCAGTCGCTAATGTACTTAATGGAAAACTATTTGGGAGGGTCGATGTTTCATCAGTTAAAGTAATATAAGTCGCATCAGTAGGTGCGACACCTCCTGATGGTAAAGTATAAGTAATAATTTCCGTTACGTTAGGATTCATTACCCAAGTTTGATTAGCACCTAAGAGCGGCAAAATAATATTTGCTTTAGGAAAAGACAAATTGGGAGCGATCACAGCAGAATAATTATAACGAGGCCCAATTAACTGATTAACAAGTTGGGCTTGTTGGTCAACCAATGTGAGAATACCAAAATCTTGATTTAGCATGGTTGGCGTAAAATTTGTATTCGTATACAAATTCAATCGATCAGCAGGTGTTTGACGTGTGATTGTTACAATATCACCATTATTAACCGCAGGCGTAACAAGCGTCACCTGGACTTGTTGTAATGCACCAATAAATGCAACCGAATAAGTTGAAGGATAAGCTAATATTTGAGTCGCATCATTAGGTGGAGTGCCGACAGGTGTGTAATAAACAACAACATCACTGGCTGCATCGGCTGTCCAATTAGTTCCAAAAACAGTTTGACCAGCGGTGGCTATTATCTGTGTATAAGGAAGAATATCGCCAATGACTACATCACTCATGATCAACTATCCTTTTGTCTATGCGCAATTGAGCGCGTCTTAGGTAATCCAAAATTCTCTATAATTTGTTTACTCATCCAATATGTCCATGGTGCATTCGCAAATGGAACCATACGAGCCATTTTTAAAGCATCTACTTCATTCATTTCATTACTTGCTAAGGCAGTAAAAAAATCTGCCATGCTATTCGCGTCACCAATAGCAGGGCCTAATAAACCGGCTCGTGATCTATTTCTATATTTATCATTCTTTAGATCACCTAATAATCCATCTTTTGTTAGTACATTAGCATCATTCAATATTGTCATAAAGTAACTAAAGAAACCGGAATCAGAAATAACTTCGTAAGCCCATTGTTCATCAGTTTGATCAGGCGGATAAGCCTCTTCTCCACGTGCAATTCGTCGCATAGGACTAACTAAAGCGCCGGTCGCTAAAAGACTCAATACACCCATAAATTGAAGTGCATCAGGTTTTTGCATAAAAGGAATAACATAACGATTTAAAGAACCAAAAGCCCATCCATTAAATCCTTTGAATATCGGGCCCATAATTCCCATCGGGCCGTTAGAATCCATCCAAAAAGGCGTATCCAATGTATTAGCGCTAATCACCGTATCATGCGTTGCTCGAAATACAGCATCACTGAAAGTATTAGAAGTTTCCCAATCTAGCCATTGCCAATAATTACTTTGATAACCTCCCAGAGAAGTTTTTCCACCTCCATGAGACTTGAATTGAGAAATCATTTTTTCTGACCATTCTTTTGGATCTAGGCCATATCGTAATAACCAACGTTTATCTCTAACTGATAAAGTTCCTTTTTGATGAGCTACCATCATTCTCATGATTTCAGATTGAGCAACAGCCGACGTAATACGTTGTAATGTATTATCAAAAAAATTAGTCAAATTAAAATTAGCGGATAGATGAGCAGTTTTGTCTAAAGCTGATGGAATCTTACCCATATTTAGATAGGGATTAGTTTGTAGCCCAATGTTCTTTTCTGATGTTGCACCGCCGATATGTTGTAAAGCTAAATTAGCTGCTGCTGCCGCATTTCTTAATGCTTCGCTGTCTTTTGTTTTTAACATACCACCCAAGCTTTGCACCATTGGATAAATACCATCTCTTAAGAAAGGCAATACACCATGTTTTAATCCATTTGCGGATAAGTCAGTTATCATTGTTAAAGGTAAAAAGCCTAAATTAGCTAATACAGTAAAAGAGCGCACACTTGATTGAAAAGCTTTTTGATTTTTACTTAATTTAGATATGCCAGCCATTTTTTCATAAGTGAAGTTCAATGCTGTTTTTGCTTTTTCAAAACGTTTTTTTTCTTTATTCAATTCAATATCTGATTTGGTTAATTTCTTATTTAATTCTTTTTTAGTTTTAACTGATAGATTTTCAGTTAATAATTGATTTTCTATTTTTTCTTTAGCACCATTCAATAATGCACGATTAAAATCATATTCTTCTTTGAGTCCAGCAATAATAGGTTCAAAGCCACCTTCTAATGTTAAATTATTATAGACATTTTTAAGATGAGTTCTGCGCGCTAACCAAGACTGATAATTAGCTGTTTTAGCCAATAAATCTTTTGTCATGAATTTATGTTTATAAAGGACTTCATCCGGAATCATTAAAGTCCTTGACATCAAATGATTCTCTGCGCCATTACCAGTAAATTTACCCATGACTTGATTAATCGTATCTTCAGCGGTTTGATTCATGATGGTATCGTAATAGGCTTTAGCATGTTGCTCTCTAAATAGATGAGCATCTTCCTCACTGGCTAAATATCCTTTTTGTTCATGATAAGTTTTTCTTAATTTAAGTCTTTGACTAGGATCTTTAAACACATAAGAAAAACTTCCTTGTGGTTTAGAAAAAAATCGGCGATTAATCTGGCCACTTTCTGCCATTTCTTGGAGACGAATAGTTTCTTCTTTTAAATCTTTCTCTAGTTCGGCTAATTTAATTTCTTCTCGTTCAGCAACTAATTCACCAATTGCTGCTTTTTGTTTTCCGCTTTTTGCTGTTTTAACTGTTTTAGATTTTTGAGTTGCTTTGTTTCTTTTAGATGCTTCAGTCTTAATATTTCTAATTAATTGTTTTTGTTCATCTACAAATTTTTGCGCCACATCTCGACGTTTAGTTAATTGAATAAGTTCTTTGGCTTCTTCAGCTGATAAATCATTCCATTCTTCAGCTAAAAGATGCAATTCGGGATTTGTTCTAATTGAATTTTGAAGAGTTTCTTCTAAAACTTTTTTCTTGATTTTTAATGTTTGCAGCTTTTCTGCTGAATTTTTTACTTGATTATCAGTAATATTAGGTCTAGAAATTAACGCATCATGTTCTAGAATATGATTTTCTATCTGACGTGTAATATCATTAATAGGTTTTGTATGTTTAATAATTGTTTCATCAGATTGCTTAAGATAATCAGATATAACTTGAACCCATTTCCCTTCGTTATTGTTTAAGAAATTAGTATCATACACTCGCATCAAATAACCACGAGCAGTTCTAGGTGGCATCCAATCTTCAGGCAAATTATATGCGGTTCGCCATTGTTTATATGAATCATCCATCACTTCACGAAGTAAAGCGGCGGCTTCATTCACAGATCCGTGGGGACTTGTTGATTCATTGATTAATACATCTTCAATTTCAGAAAAAAATTCTTCACGATTGACGTAAGGCTTATTTCCTAGATTTTTACCTAAAAATTCTAATGCTTTTTCTTTTGTATATAGAGCTGCTTTTGTCGCGCCCTGAGCTACGTAATTATCTAGATCAAAGCCATTACGTTCTAAATGAAGTCCATTAATTTGTGCTTCTTGGGCTCTAATAGATGCATGTGTTTGTTTCATTAACGTAAAGAATTTTTTAGGGCTAGCAATTCCTTTTTCTATCCCTTCAGTAATAATGCCATGATCTACAGAAAGATCAGCCACGGCACGCACCGTTTCATAAGGTGAATTTAACATGCTAACAATTGATGAACCAAAATAACGATTACCTAGAAAACGTGTTGCTGCTTCCCCAACATAAGGTATTTTAAATATTCCTGCTTTTAAAAATGTAGAATCAGCTTTATCTTGGGCTAATTTAACTCGCGCAGCCCCAACAGAATCGCCAGTCATATCATAAGCTTCAAATCCAACAACTTTATTATTTTTATCAACTTTTAACTTATAATCTATGCCTTTCATATAATCACTAGCAAAATCTTTTAATTTCCATAAAGCTGATTTATCAGCAGCTAAACTAACAACTCCGAATCCACCAAAGAGTGTTGTTACAAATGCAGTGCGTGTCATGCTATCAATTAACCAATCTTGAGCATTTCCACTAATTTTATCGAGTTGTTCACCTAGACTAGATACCACACCATAAGTTGCTGCACCTGGTAAAGCACGCGCCATGCTTGTTAAAAAAGTTTTTCCATATTTTGCATATTTCATCTGTCCAACAATAGGAATCAAATTCGTTAAGTCTGTGGCAATCCCAACAGCTCCTCCCGTCAAATAAGCCATCCATGAACCATTTTTGATATTTTCTTTATTTTTTTGTTCACTTGTTATTCTGTTTAACCTGAAATTCATGTCAGCTTCATTTTGAGAATCTAAAAGATATTTATAATATTCAGGTTCAATATTTATAAACTTATCTTGGAATGCCATTGGATTAAAATTTGGATCAATAGGATCATTCCATGGTTTTTGAAGCTGAGTAAATCCCGCATGTAAATAGTGCCAGGTATCATTAATATGTTTGGCTTGTGATACTGCTGTATCTAAAAAACTGGGTTCTTCTTTGGGAGGCGCAGAGAAATCAGGTTCTTCATATAATCCTGTAGACGTCACCGGAACTTTTGCGGTGAAATGATTATAAGGAGTAAAATTAATATCAAGTGGAATAGTTGTCGAAGAATTATAAGGCTTCTTCACAATTTCTTTGGTGAATTCAGGCGCATCTGGGTTAACTTGTTCGAATTCATTATCCATTCGGTTTCCCATTATAAGTATTTATAATCCATTGCCTATCGGGCGTATATGACATTACACCGAGCATTGGAGATTCTAAAAATAGATTTCTAGGGCCGTATTCTGTTTGAATATTGACATCCCATTGGTCAAAATTATTTCCTATCAAAACTGCATCATAAGTTTTTGTTTTAGTACCTAACTGCGCACGTTCATGCTTAGTTAATCTAAATGCTTTTCCTTTAGCACCAGACTCAATTGTCCAATATTCATCAGATGCTTTGTTATCATATGCTTCTTTTAATTTTGCTAAAGGCGTTGCAAATTGTCTTGCCATGTCTTGATGAATAACAGGAATACCATCATTACCTTTAAAACCAATAGTTTTTTCAATTGGGTGTAATGTCCATTGTTTAGAACCATTTATTTCAGTTTGACCATAGTTACTATCTACATATTCTTGGGTCATTTTAGTAGCAAGTGTTTCATTTCCCCGTGTGCTTTCAAAAAAGGATTTATACTTATTTAAAACATCGGCTGCGTAAACAGTACTCATAAATGGACTATCAAAAGTTTTTCGGAAAGGATGAAATACGGAATATTGATCTTCCGTATAAAAACCAAATTTATTTAAAATCCAATCATCAACATCAACTTTTGCAAATCGTGTATTAGTATCTATTAAATTAGACCATTTGGTTTGTACTACTTTTAAAACAGCGGGATCAAAATTTTGTGAATTTTCTATAGCAAGCTTTGCTCCAATGGTTGGATCAGCTGGATTTCTAAGTGCTTCGTATTGACTAAATAAACCTAGATCTTGATCATTCAATCCAACTAAAGCATGTCCAGAATGTAAATTTTTTAATTCCTGTATTTGCATTACAGCTGAATCCATTTGAGCAGGATCGCCTGACCATAGTTTATTTTTTAATGTTTGAGTAAAAACAGGAACTGTAGCACCAGCTGACATGGCCACCTGGACTTCAGCTTGATCTTGAGTCAAATTAGGATTTCTTTTAAGAGTAGTAGCTACATTCTGATAAAAAGCAGCATTTTGTATTTTAGGTGTTGCATTGGCCTGCGCTTCAGGATTGTTATAATTTTGAATTAAAGAAGTAACACCTATATTTTCTTGGTTCTTAGATTTCAATGCTTGAATCAAATGAAACTTCATTTGTTCGTTTCTAATGGGCGAAACTTTGCCTGCATACTCATTCCAATCTTGTTCTGTAATACTCATAGGATTAGTTGCAATCCTATTTTGCATTATTTGAGATTGATAATTTTCATCTTGAGAACGTAAAGTTTGTTGTTCTTGAATAGTTGAAAGAACATTATTATAAACTGCCTGATGGTCTTGGTCTCGAATATCACTTGGTGGTTTGTCAGCAAGCGATCGCATGAATGCAGGGAGAGTTTTATTTTTCTCTGCTTCGATTGCTAGACGAGAATATTTCCCTGAAAGATAACTTTGACGAGTGGCATCTTTATAAGTTAATGCCTCATCCCTAGAAATATCATGAGTTGCTGCGGAAGAATCAATTGCATCATGAGTCAATTTTAAAATATGAAGTGCTGCAATAGAATCTCCATTTTTATCAAGATCATGTCCAGCCATTGCAAGAGAGTGGATATTTTGATTATTCAATTTGTTTGAAACAGCCAATGTATCAAGTCGATCTTGTTTCTGTTCCGTTAGCATTCGGTTAGCGAGTTGAGCAGATTGATTAATCATTACTGAACCATAATGATTTTCTAAACCAAGTCTTATTGATTCAGGCGCTAAGGAAAATATTTTATTTAAACCTAAACTAATTTGCTTTTCAGATTTCGCAATCATTGCTTCACTAATACGGGGTGCCGCAGCAAGTTCCAAATTGGATTGAGTTATTAATTTTTGCGCTTGTAATCCAAGAGTTGATTGAGATTGCATTTCATAACTTTTAGTCATGACAGCATCAAATTCAGTTAATGGAATTCCAATGTTACCTTGAGGCTTTTGACCTAATTCATTTCCTAAACGACTAGCAATTGCATTTGATGCTTGCGTAGCGACATGTGAGCCTAGGCTGGACATCCAATTAGCTGAATTTGCATATTGGCTAACGGCACCTTGAATATTAGGAATAGCAGATGTTTCTGCTCCTACACGGCGTTGAATAGGATTTGGCAAAGATTCACCAGCAGGTATTTGTTGAACTTGATGTGTAAAATCTAAATCAGACATTAATTAAGTTCCTGCGCTCGTCAAACCAAAACCTTCTTTAAAATCAGTCATACCTTGTTTCCAACCTGCTGCACTCGAAGGAAAACGACTCATTGAACGTTGTCCGAAACTTCTCCATAGACTCGTATTTTCACTCATATTTTGTAATCGAGATAATGCTGAACCACTTCGTAATTGGTTTTCTTTACCCATTAAATTTAAACGACGCATCCGTTCATCTGCATTGAAAGTATTAGATGATTCATTAAAAGAAATAAATGCACTTCCTGCACCAATTTTATTTCCTCTAGCTGCTTGAATTGCAATTTGAGAACCTAGATTTTGTCTTAAATTTCTCATTGCTTCTAATGAAGCATCTTCCGTTTCTAATCGAGTTTGAGCAATATTAGCTTCAATGCCTGCTTGCTGAATTCGTTCACCATAATCAGCTAATCTTTGCTGATTTTTAGTACCAATATAATCGGTAACCATACCGGCGGCCTGCATTGCAAGTAATAGAGCAAATGGCATTAACTTATTCTCCTAAGAAGTTTCTACAGCATAGAATACACCTAATAATATTATATTAAATGGATCATTATGAGTAAGAGTAAAAACCGGATTATTAAAATCATCCCATGCACTATAAGTGCTTATTTCAAATATTCCACTTGCAGGTTGTGGAGGTTCTCCAATATGGGCCATATCAAAAGGAGCTAATGCAATAGGAACACCATTAATCTGACCACCTATGGTTTGACTAAACATGAAATTCACAAAACGCGTATGAATTGGTCTTGTAAGAGAAGAACTTTTAACTGAATTTCCTAATGATATAGAAAGTGGCATTGGCTCTATAATTAGATTAATTGGAAATCCGATAAAAGCTTCTATAACTGGTACAGGGGTGCCATGTGCTTTAAATATTACTTCATTGTTTACGTTGACTTCGCCGGCTGAATCAAATCCAAATCCGTCTCCAACCATCTTGATATCTTGAGCATTAAATAAAGGACCTGTCGTAATTGTACTTTCAGGTGAACCCGAATAATAAACTGCACAATCTAAATAAGTGTCGTATGTCAATTCCTCCATCGTAAAGATAGTAGTTAGAGGATTAGGCACCACACTTGAAGAACTACCTGTAGTTGTAAAAGAAATTGCATTAATGCCTGCTAAAGCATCTTGTTGTGCAACATAAACTTTAAAATGATCAGCATCAATTCCGATTACCCAAAAGAATTTATTAGTAGTAATTTGAGGAATACTCGTTGGCAACGATCCACTTGTCGTGAATTCTACTGCTGTTGGTAAAAGTAAATCAAAATTACTTGCTGTTGCTGCTACTGTTGTTGTGGGTAATCCAGTTAAAGAAATAGGAATAGCAGATAATGGATTTGCAATTTGTCTTTCTATGATGAACCAGCATCTTCCATCAATACTGCTTGCAACTTGTCGGAATGATGCATTTCCATAAGATTGCTCCATAATGTGAGGAGTAAAACCAGCGACATTTTGAGAGATTAAAGTTTGAAAAATTGCCATTGATCCATTGGCATTTACAATAAAAACGAATCGACTACCAGCCCTTGATAAATCAATAAATGCAGTTTCATCAATTGGATTTCGAATAGTTTGTTCATTGATCGCTGAAACAATATTTGAAGTATAGGCATTATTTATACCATCCCAAATCATCTGATGTGCATCATTTCCGGACAGAACTAATATTTGATTATCAACTGCTTGGGGTTGTAGAACAGTAGCTGGCGTTGAATCTTGAAGTAATAAAGCAAAATTGCTTGGTGTAATTGCTGAAATATCAGATAAAGGACTGGAATAAATACCTGTATTTGTATGTACTGTTACACTTCGATAAGGAACAATAAATTTAATATAATTCATGTTATCTGAAGTAGGATATCGAGAAATAGCATCATCATCATCTTTTGATAAATCACTAAAATCAGAATAATCATTAGTTACGCTTGCCCAGAATCCATTCGGCAAACTTTTTGAATTTGCAAATAATGCCCGACTTTGATAACTAGAACAAACTTGAGGATATCCACGCGTAGTACTCCAAGCAGGTTCGGCTAATAATGCTAAACTACCTTGAATTGCAACACTTGCGGTTGTAAAAGGAATCTGAGTTGCGACGCGAAATTGGGTTGTACTATTTACTACAGTGATTCTAGCCGTTCCACCACCCCCAATAAATACACCTCCAACATAAGAAGAATTTAAAGGTGCATAAGCAGGGCTTACAGTAATTACAACATCCGCTCCAGAAGTCGCATTTGGAGTAAAAGTACATCCATCATATGAAGTTGTAGATCCATTGAAATCATAGAACGGAACGTTCTTAAAAAATACATTTGAAAGTGACCATGTATTTTGAACAATTGAAGTTGTTGTTCCTGTCCCTAATCCTGAAATTGTAATCACGGGAGTATCGGTGGCTCGATTTTGTAAAAAGCGTTTAGCATCCCGTGAATTAGAAAATAAGGTACCCGTAGTAGTGCTAGTTGCAGCAACAAAATAAGTTACATTAGGACTAATCTGAGGAACTGTTTGCATAATTGTTCCTCCCGATACAGTAAATTGTACGGGATAAACAGTATTAGCAACGAAACCAGCTGATGAAGTAGTATAAGATGTTGTAGTAAAACCATTAATAGTAATACCGGAATTAGCGACTCTTTTTAAATCTTGCGGTTGGATGTCTGAAGTACTTATCCTAAAAAATTGATTTAGTACAGTCGTGCTTAAATTAGCAATTTGGTTTATCGTGTAATTATTTGAAACTGTTGCAACTAAAATTCCTTCTAAATAAATGTAAATATTTCCAATCGTAATAACAAGTTGATAAACACATTCATTTAGATATTGAAATGTCTGAAAATTAATTTCACTACCCGACGTAACTCCAGGAATTGTTGCATTATATAAAGTGCCAAATCGTTTACCCGCAGCGCCAGTGGGATAAGTTAAAACATTTTGAGCAGTTTTTAATCCATTCTGATATTCATTTACCGTACATCTTGCATACATAAATGGTGATAATTCACCTTTCGTGAAAATATCTTGAGACCATAAAGTATATGCCATGTTTCATCTCACATTAACCTATTTGCGGCCCAATAATGCCAGTTATATTCCGTTTAGTAAGCATCGGAATTTCCCACTGATTAAATTGAGGTCTATTTTGAGAATCAGTTGCAGATGCAATTGCCCATTTTAGATTTTTCTTTTGTTCTAATGCTGTCATATATTCAGGCTTTTGAGCTGATGCTAAGGCAGAAAATGTTGCAATCTCATAAATGAAATAATCAACGAAATAAGCAGGTAATTGCGCTATTTCAGGTTGAAAAGCAAATTCCATATAGACAGGACCATCAACACCCCAATTACACCAAATCTGGTTATTTGAATAAATTTCATAAACATAATTTTGAGGAATGATACGAATATTTTTTAAATATCCGGCAGGTAATAAATAAATTTGATTAAAGTTAGTTTGTGGAGGTGGAACTTCCGTTGATAAAACTAACTGCTGAATTTGCATTGAAAATCGCCAATTACCTGTGCTTATTACGCTTGGCAATAAGATATCAAATGCTTGTTCAGCAGCGATTACCATATCATCAGCGTTAGATAAAGAAACGATAGGCTTATGCCCAAGTAACATTACTGCTAATGAAACGATGCTAGTCTTGGTATAAGCCATTCAAGATACCTATAGAATTATGAGTTAGTAGGGATTACTTCGTACCATACCCACAATTTAAAGGTTGAATCACCTGTAGTAAATGCACCTGTCGCATTAGAAATATAGACAGCAGTATTTGCAGCAGCTGATACTAAAGCACCTGTAGATAATCCAGCCCCAAATCGGAATAACGTGCTAGCAGCAGCGGCAGTAAAGTCGCTCGCTGCTTCAGTTGCAGAAGCCGGAGCACCCGCTAAATGAGCTGTATTACCGTATTGCAGACCGACTACGCCGCCAGCAGCATACTGCGCTGACACGAATGTCATATTCAAAACAGCATGGTTTACAAGAATTGCTTTATTTGCTCCAGGTGCTGCAATCACTTGAACAGGCGTTGCATACATACCATTAAATTGAGCTGCTGTTAAACTGACTTCTACTACATTCAAATAAGTCGGTTTTAATTCTAAAGCTGTGCTTGCAAAATCTATACCATTTCCTAATGTAACTTCTGAATAATTAGCGGCACCACCTGTTGGATTACCCAATAGAACAGAACCTGCTGATGCTTCTTGTATCTTTGCATATGTAACAGCATTATTGATAATATTTGCTGTTCCTACAGTGCCAGATGCTGCAAAACTGCCAGTTGTTACACCTGTGGAAGAAGATGTTAGTACAACTAAAATTTCACTCGCATCTGTTCCATTTACTAAAATCCAATCACCTACGCTTAAATCTGCATACATAGATAAAAAGTAGTTAGCTCCAGAAATGGTTGCCGTTGTGTCAGTTGGACTACCATAAGCAAAAACATTTTGTGCATTTAAAACAGTCGGTGAACCACCATAAGGCGTTACTGTTTCTTGGCCTTGGTTCAAGGATGAAGATATACACGCCCAATTCGCAATAGTAAAAGTCATGTTAGAACTCTCCAATTAATTCGATAATATTAAGCTTCGTCACAGTTGATTTCGATGATACCTAAGTTATCAATCGTGATTGCACCTGCTGAGAAAATTCCATTAATTAACCATGATGTTTCACGCGGTAAATAGTTAATTTCGGTTCTAAAATCATGACCAATGCCCATACCGGTTGATTGTTTATGCCAGAAAAATGTTTTACGAATATTAGCAGATGCAAATGGTAATCCACCTTCAACCATGGCAGGAATTACAATTAGATTTATACCGAGATAATCACGAACAAATCCTTTATCTAATACACGATTTAGTGTATAGAAAGTTGAAGTAAATTCTTGAGCTTGTAATAAACTTTGAAAATTACTTGCAGACATAGCTGCAAAACGTTCTGGTAATGGAACTGCATTATTATCGAAGAACTGAATGGCTTGTGTGTATTTCACATAAGTCATATTAGTTCCGCCGTCAGTCACTGTTTGGCCTGGGCTAACAGCTAATGAATTAATGATAATTTGATCAGAACGACGGCCTAATGCGTTTGCTACTAACATCGCATTTTCCATTTTAGCGTCAAAATTAACTGTTAATTCTTGAACGGAATCAACTGCGGTTGGTGCTGTATATTTCTGTAAAATAGCTGAAGTTTGGCTATAAGTAGGATCTTGAATAACAACAGATTGTAAATAACCAGTTGGTACTGCTTGGATCTGATTTACTTTACGAAAAGAGACCGTTGCGCCGATTACATCTCGTCTTACGCGGACTGTGTCACGTAATAAAAAACCGAGAGATTGATATTGTGCTTTGACGAGCGCATCAAATTCGACCTGTTGGACCGCAGTTAATGAAGTTGACATAATATAAAGCTCCGAAATAATTAATGAAATAAAATTTCACATCGTATTCCAGGGCTTTATGCTTAATAGATTATCTCTTGCGAGGTCAATTCACAAAGTTGTCCTGTGTAGACATTGACTAGAATTATAACAGATTAGCCGCCGACTTTGTCAATATAGTTTGGATCATTTTTAACAGCCACTTCTAAACGTCTAGATAAGTCTTTTCGATAAGCATCATCTGTTTTATATTTTTCAAGATTTTGAGCAAGTTCTAATTTAAGATCTTCAACAGATGCTGATGTAGTAACGGTTCCTGAATTTCCAGGTACTTGAGCAGTATTCGACATGACTTTTCCTCTAAGTTCTTCAAGTGCTTTAAATGATTCTGCATTATTTAAGTTAGACCTTAATGCTTCATAAGCTTCTTTTGATAGATTAGCTTTTGCCCAATTATCAACAGTAGATATGCGATCATGTGCATTCTCGCCTATCTTTTTGATTTCTTCATTAATATCAACACTAAATTCATCCATATATTTATCAAAAGATTCGAACATTTTATCGAATACATCTTGAGGTACACGTTTGTCTTTAGCGAATTTTTTTAAATCTTGAAAGGGTTCGTAGTCAGGATCAAGATAGCGAGACTTACTAAAATCATACTCATCTGGCACTACTCCAAAACGTTTCTCAAGTTCATTTAAACTTTTTGCAACATCTGCTGCACTTTTAAATTTATCAGGCAACCAAGTTGGTCTTTGCCCTACACCTGGAATTCCTTCATCGATAAACCAAGTAGGTTCTTGTGTTTTTTGTTCCATTGAATTATCAGACATTACTTACCTGCTAAGATTCGTTGTTGATGAGAATGCAATGCATTAATAAAAATTCTAAATGCATCTTTAAAACCTTCAGCCCAAAGGACATCAATTTGATAAGTTGGTGTTCCACGAGCGGCCATAGCAGGAATTAAATAACGTTCAGTTGCTAGTTCTAAAAGCCGTTTACCCGGTTCATGTTTTTCAAAAACTTCATAACAAAGTTTATCAAATTCGATAACACGCGGATCTTTTTTATGTTTATCGATACTTTCTTGATATTCTTTAAAATAGTTTTCAGGTTCTAAGATAGGATTTACATTTTCATTTTCACTCATTCATGCCTCATTGAATTGCTGGGGTAATTGGTTGTTGACTCGGGTTAGAAGGTTGCTCTGGCATCATGCCAGCTGGATTAGCCAATTCCATCATGCTTTGTTTATCTTGTAACATTTGCATGACTTTCTTGACTTGTTCAGGTCTATTTAAAAAGTCATCGTCAACTTGTAGCATTTTTGCTAATTTGTAAGGCGTTGTTTCTGGATTAATGTATAACTGCGTCGCTTCAGGTCCCATTACACCTTGCATGATTTGTACGTATTGAATAAATCTTTCCGCATCTGCACGACCCTTTGTTAAGGCAAGAGGAGATTTATATTGGAACTTAATTGGCACTTTGCCTACATTAGGATAAGGCAAAATCCCCATGTTATTTAAGATATAAGCGAATCTTTTGATAATTGGCCAACCCATTTCTTGTTCCATTCGCGAAAAGATAGGACCAATTTTTTCGGCCAAAGTTGATTGCTTCATCGCTAATTCATAAGCAGTTTGTGGCTGGACACTGCGAGAATCTTGGGGCTGCTCTGCAAATAACAATTGTTTAATTTGCATCCTTAAATCTGCCATTGTCATTTGTGCAAATTCAGGAGACGCACTATTAGGTAAAGGGATAAGAGGAACTTGACCATTTGAACCAATAGGCGAAATTGGGATAATGGTGAATGGTTCCAGTTTAAATGTATGAGGATTAAATACAGCGTCACTAAACCCCATATAAGGTCTAAAAGTGTTAAGATTAGCTGAAGCAAGCTCTACCCTCGCCATTTCATTTAAACTGATAATGGAAGGTAATGCTTCCATAACAGGGCCTCGACCCCATGTTTCGTTATTGCATTTTTTCCACCGCCACACAATACCAGGAGAGCTTTCTAACCATTGGGCATATAACAAATCATTATCAGCCCATACAGCATAACAGTATTTTTTTGTCAGTTGATTAGAAAAATAAGCAACTCCCTCATAAATATTTCGAACAACTGCATCAGAATCACTAGCCATTAATTGTTGTAAATTAGGTGTAATTACGATATTTGGCCATCTGGTATGAAGATCAGCAATTTTTAAATTTTGCCATGTTCTAAACCATGTTTCGATATTTCCATTGACTGCTTCTTCGATAGCTAACTTATCTGCTGGAATACTTGTACAAAGAAAAGGAGTTTCATCATTTACTTGATTGATAACTAAGGCCGCTGTACCAACAGCCAGATCATAATAACATTCATTAATCGTTACATCGAAATTCGAAGCATGAATGTAAGTAAATAATCTTTTCATATAAGCATCGAGGATTAGCTGAGCTTCTTGCAAAATAGGTAAATTATCTTGATTGTCTGGATCATCCACCATGCTTTTGTCCACTTCCAAAAATCCCCATTGAGTTTTTGGGGGTGTCATTGTGTCATGAACTTTGGAAACGAAGTTACTGACTGATTCAACGGCTGTCGTATCATAAACACGCGTATTTTGAATAGTACCTTGAAATTCTTTACCAGGAAGATAATAACGATTGCGAAAAGGAATAGCATAAAAATAAGATGCTTGTTGAATGGGAATCCAAAGATCTGCTACGTACTTAGCTGCATTATATCTTTTTCTGAGAACTTCTAATAATGAAGTTCCAGGCATTGGAACGGGCGGCATTCCTTGGGTTGTATCCATTCATTATCCACCTAATTTAGTCGACATATCATTTTGGGATGAAGAAGCAGCTGTTAAGATTCCAGCTGGTCGATAATTACGACGCAATGCACGAATTTGTTTTTCTTGAATTCGTCGTTGCTCTGTACTTTGTGCGTCTTTAGCTTTATTAAGTTCTTGTCGACTTAATTCAGTTTGATCTCGATATGCTTTGATTTGATCATTCATCGCTGCTTGTTGACGACGTTTTTCATCAGCATCAGGTATGCCTAATATTTTCCCACCAATATCTCTTACTTTATCAGTTACTGGTTTTAAAATTCCGCCGCCCATTACAATATCGCCTACCGTATCCCAAATACTCATGTTCTCTTTCTCCTATATCCAGATGTGCACATAGATCGTTTTCACTTCAAATTCCTCTGGCTTAATTTCTTTATCAACATAAACTATGCGCCAAGGAATTTTAATCTTTTTACGTAGTTCCTTTATTTGTGAAAGGATTTTGGACATTTTGGTTTGCACTCATGCTAGCTAAATCAGCGCGTAATTCATTAATTTGTTTCTGTAATTCTAACTTTTCGTGTGTATTTAATCCAACATTAACTGCTTCCATTAATTGTTTAATTTCTGAAGCAGTAAAATCACCTTCGCTTGCTTGAAGAATAACTTGTTGATAATGCTCTAATGGTGTTCCATTGGGATTAAGATTTAATTTAATTCTAGAATTTTTACCAACCCCAAAACGAGACCAACCAATCATCTTCCAATGTTCAAATGCATAATTGATAACACCCATTGGAAAGTCTTGGCCTCTTAATTGTCTACCTTCTTCTTCCCAAACTTGTCTTGCAATTAGTTTTCCGTACAAATATAAATCTTTAAATAAAGGATATCGATTGACCCATTCATAAAAAGTAAATTCACTTATTTTCGCCTCAACACAAAAAGCGCCTACGGTTCCTCTTTCTGAATTCATCATGGTGCTAACAATCAATTTGCAATGCTTCTCTTCATCATAATGTTTGCCAGTTCCTTTTTTAAAATGTTGAAATATTTCTTCGATTAATTCTAATTCCACTTTCTTTCTTATTTGTTCTTGCATATCGAGCGATATCCTTTTTAAAATGATTTTAAATATTTTATAGGGATTTTAAATGTTAAATATAGCACAATTTAGGGAATTCATCATTCAGCCTTCATTACATGATTTAATTTTAAATTCTCCAGATGCAGAGGAATTGCTTGTTTTTACGTGCGCGAATGAATCGCTAGGAGGGACTTATATCAAACAAGTTAAAGGACCAGCATTAGGTATCTATCAAATGGAGCCAGAAACGTATAATGATATTTGGCAGAATTATATAAAAAATAAACCTTCTCTTTTTTTAACTATAGGCTCTAACTTTAATGCTCATTTCCAGCCGGATGAGCAGAGATTAATGTATGATTTTAGATTTGCAACTGCGATGGCCAGAATTCATTATGCTCGTGTTAGTGAACCTCTACCTTCCTCTAAAGACATAAACGCAATCTGGCATTATTATAAAGAATATTATAATACGCCGAATGGATCAGCTCAAAAAGAATTAGCTATTTCTAATTACCGCCGGTTTCTGGGACACTAACATCAGGATAATTTTGCAATAAAGTTTTAATGGTTACATTAGCAAAACAAATTTTGCATATCAAACGAGTGACTCGTTTGATTTCCACATCACCTTTAATTGTTCGCCATTCAATTGGCATATAATGATGAGGGCCTCTATTTTTTCCGCATAGTTCAATCGCTTCACGCTTACGTTGGATTTCGATATTGTCTTGGGCTGGAGTTAAACTCAAATTGGATTACCACCATTATGTTCATCTTGCATAACAATTGCTTTGGTAGCCCACATAGATGCTTGTTCTAAATTTGTTAGAGCTAATGACATTTCTCGACTTTTTACTTTTAATAAAATTGATTCAACAATCTCGAAAGATTCTTTTATTTTGACGATTAATGCTGAATTTTCTGGGTGCAATTGTTTATAAACTTTTTTGAAAGTATCTGACATTTTGTTTCCATTAAAAAAATGGCCTCATAAATAGAGGCCAATAGTAGTAATAACTAATCAAGGACATAGCCATTCTAAGGTATTTGGCGGTGCAGTACAAGCGCCTCTACGACATCCCGCAGCCTCCTTCAACTTACTCTTACTCAGGGTAGCACTTATCAGGAATTACCGCATAACTCAAATACCAATTACCTACCAATTAATACCAAATTGGTATTTACAGGAACGCGAATAAGACGAGGAAGGGGCGCTATCTACGCCTTGCAGACAAGCGGCTTTGCAAAAAGCGTATGGCGCGCTCTATGACAACGACTGGTGGGTCTGTTGGCAGAGTTGCAGGGTACCGGAATCAATAACGACCCCCCGCCCCGGTTTGTCACCCCCCTCAGTTTCGGCGAAATTCCCGTGAAAATCAGGGTTTTTAAAAGAAGTTTGGCAACGGGAGTGACGATTTGCCTGCTTTACTAGACTTAAAGCTTAGAACTGAGGTGTTGGTTTGAGGGGTAAAAATATTTATTGATTGTTGTTGACAAATGCTTGGTTGGCGTGTATTGTGATGTTGTGTTTACGTGTAATATTAATAACTAAAGAAGAGAGGACAAGAAAATGGGCTTACAAGCAATTTTAACAAAACAAGCATTTGAAATGCTGCCAAGAGTTTTAATAGAAATAGAATCAGCAAATGATTTTGAAAGCAATCAAATGACTTGTTATGCGGAAAGAAAACTTAACAATAGCAGAGTTGCGTTAGTTGATATGACAGAACAACAGATTAATGAATTCGAAAATGATCTTATTGAAACATTTAAATTTAATAACTGGATATTATAAATAAGAGAGGACGATATGAAACGAGTACTGTTGAGTCTTTTGCTGGCCGCTTCGCTGCCCCTGCCCGCAATAGCATATGAAAATAAAGAATATGATGAATTTATGGAACAACAAAAACAACAACAAATGGAAGAAAGAATAAAGAAAATAGAAAATGAACAAGATCAACAGAAATGGAAAGAAAGTGAAAGGATATATTTAGAAGCGATTGAATATCATTAATGTTAAAATTTATTAAACAAACAAAAAGGAAATAAAAATGAGTAAAGGATGTGAATATACAATGTGTGGGTTATTAGTGGTCATCTCAGTTTCTTTGTTTATCATTAGCTTACAAATGATCGAGATGACTGCATTATTAATGCGATAAAAAGGAAAATTGTTTATGGAAAATCAAGCTGAGGGAAAAAGTATTTCTCTTGTTTCTGTTCCTCCCATTTTATCTATTATTAACGCGGTGATTAAAACTATGAATAATCCAAATGCTGAAAATATTATTAATGATTTAGATTTAGCTCTGACTTTAATAAAGAAATTTAAAGATGAACTTTCTAGCGCTCATCCGAATGTAATTGATATTTTAAAAGTGCTTTTTCATGGGACGAATAATTAAACAAAATTATTCGCACGGAAGATAACATAATTAAGGATTTAAGAATGAAAAATATATTTTATTTCTATCGATTTTTTAGAGCTTACAAACATGGACGTTTAAAAAGCTTATATAAAGCATTAAAATTACATTTAGGACAGCGTGTTTTATTGATGAGAGGATGGTAAATGAGAACTAGATTATCTTGGGAATGGGAACAGTTAGATCCTAATACGAGAAGAGCGAAAGTATTTGGTGGATGGATACTTCATGCTTATACATGTGCTCCTAATACTAGTGATTCTAATCGAGTTAAATGCATTAGTGAAACAATGACTTTCGTGCCTGACAACAATCATCAATGGCATATTTTACAGCCTTTAAAAGAAGAAGAAAAAAAACCATCGATCGCGCAGGATTTTTGAATGATAACCGAGTTTATGGCCAACGATATTTGCATTTCACGAGTGGACAAAGTGTGAGCCAATGGACAAACTAATTCGATTCTACAGTCGATTAGCCATTATAGAGCGAGATATCATAGGTTCGAATCCTATATGCAAAGAAAATAGGCCGCCAGTTTATGACAGACTCGGCATTGACAGTGAAATGCTGAATTATCTCAAGGTGAATGCGTAGAGCATCCTAGGCTATGGCTAGTGCGAAAATTTCACCAAACCGGTGCAATTCCGGTAGTCTGTCAAAGTTTATGGCCTATAATATCGACAAATCATTCAGAACTCAGCGGATGAGATGTAAAGCGGGATGTAGGAAATGCTGAGCTAATGCCTACATGTGGTGAAGAAGTCTAGGATAAAATAGGCCACCAGTTTATGCGACAGCTTGAAGAAAAGATAAACTGCGGGAACTTTCTTCGTATAGCTGTCGCTCCATTTTTTCAACGAGAATATGTACCATCAGGATTCGGTGTTCCCATACTCATCGATTTTTTATCCATCCGGTTCATTTGCATTTCATTCTCACGGCCATTATTAGCAGGTTGAGAAGAAGTCGCATTATGATTATAACCGGACATATCGTGATTAGTTACAACACGATCTATCGCAATTTTAGCATCATATCTGCGTGGATCTTCACCGCCACCTCGACGAATTGAATCAGCTGAGTCATGCATTGTTGAGGTGTCGGAACGTAATTCTTTCATGGGACGGTTTTCATTTACTTTGTTATCCATATGCCACCTATTCGTTGTTGATTTGATTACAAGAATCCGATTCAGACTTTTTCAATCCATCTGCACAAACACCAAATGTTTTTGCTTCAGATTCACGTTTTGCTTCTTCCATTTGCCTTTTTTGCTCTGGGCTCATCATTGTAATTCTGCTCCATGTGAATTTGGATCAATTCCTTGCATCCCACCGAACATATCTTTTGTATAACGATCATCTGCATCTCTGCCAGTATGTTCATAACCACGCATTCTTGCGTCTTTATCTTGGCGATATTTTTCTAGTTCTTTCATGTCCATTTTTAATCTCCACGACCTGCAATAGAAGCTTCTTCTTTTGCTGTGGCAGCATTTACTCTAGCTACTTCTGCGTGAATAGCTGTGCTATTGACCGGTTCTGTGTTCATTTTTTTCATGCTTCCATCTGCTTGAGCATAACGAGCATGGCGTAAAGCTTCTGCTTCAGCTAATGATTTCTTGCGCATTTGTTCCGGAGAAAGTGTCATTTTCGGGCTCCAAAATTCTAATACTTACTATTGTTTTGCCATGTTCAATCATAGGCTTTTTTTGTACGATAAGTCTACGAATTTGTGAATCATCTTTAATGATCTTGGCTCTCGTTAAGCTATCTAATAAAACTTTCAAACGATTATCCACGTCATAACGCTTTTGATGAGGGGGGTGAAGGTCTATGGATACCTCAAGCTCGATCTGGTCGCTAATCGCAAATTTTGAGCCTTCTGTGGGCATTATTTTCTTAGATATCATGTAGACTTCAAAATAAAACATCTTGGTTTCGTTATTGTTAATTCTTTGCTGATAAAGCTTGCCTGATTGAGTTTTTACAATTTTACCGATTTTTTTATAATTGTTAACAGAAGGTGGCCACGGTAATTCAAAAGTTATTAAATTCATCCTATTTTCCATCCAAGTTGGTCAATAGCCCGATAAAAATCCGCAATAGTTGGCCATTCTTCCTTGGTTTTTGAAAATCCATAATATTTTTTTAACTCAGATGGGTTTTCTTCAAGCCATTTTTTGGCAGCTAATAATTTTTTTAATGTAAGTGTTTCAATCATTTTGTTGTTTTCCGAGTTAAAATTCCTTTTGGTTCTCTCCATGGCTTCGAAATATCGCGTTTAACTAAATTTGAAGGGGGTACATTCGATTTTAATTGGTTAGGTGGGTCATCACTAGGGTCATCTGTATAAACCGTCCTAAGCGCTTTAAATCCATTTTCTTTGTCTGTTAAGTCAATCCACTTGGTCATTGCTTTATTCCCATCGTTTTTAATTTGCATAATTTTCTAATTTCAGCAACGGCTTGACTAGCTTTTTCTTTTCTTTTTTCTTGGGATTTTTGTGTAAAAGGCTTCTTTTCTTTTCTTTTAATTTTATTTAATTGTTCTTTAGGGTAGTCCTGGGCTACTAGTCTAGTAGTCCTAGTGTACCAGTCTAGTAGTCCTAGGCTACTACACTGGTAGTCCTGGGCTACTAGCAATTCGAAGTTGATTAAATAGCGATTTGATTTGTATCCATGCGAAGGAGGAAGCTTAATAAGCACATTTACTGCGATTAATTTTTTTAAATTATCAGCAACAGCAGTGCGAGACATGCCAGATTCAATCATCAGAGTTGATAAAGAGGGATGGCAAAAATTATGAGTTCCGAGATGAGTAGCTAAAAGCAGTAGTAAATGTTTTTGAGCAGGGGTAAATCCAGTGATTTTTCTGATTATTTCTATCTTGTCGAATGGCTTTAATTTTGCTACATTAGGCATATATTCCTATCCTTGGGTGTATAATAATACCTTGCAGTTTTATCTTACGCCCAAGGATGAATGTATTCAATTACATTCAAATACTTAGATAAAATAAATCAGCTTTCAACTTGTTCCACGCGTGGAACAAATTCACAATTTCTGTGTATAACTAGACTAATAAGCTGTGAATAAATTGCTTTTAAGTAAGCCTCGCAGTATACTTTTTGTTTGAACATTAATTATTCGGAAGTCTCTCATGAAGAAGAAAGGGAAAGACCAAGGCAAGAAGAAAAAATGAGTTTAAAATAGATTAAGCGGCGGATTTCTTCCTTGGCTGTCGCTTAGTTTTATGTTTTTTTTAGATATTCCACAATCAAATCAAATTGTTTTTGTGCTTCTTCAGGTAATTTATAAACATCTTTAAAAATTCCATTCTTATTTGGAATAAGGGTATGATATGTAATTACATTATCAGTAAGATCAATCGCAACTACATGTTTTATAATTAAAACAAAATTATTATTATGAATTAAGAGTTTCATTTTTTTCAGCCTCTTTTTTAGCTTGATGAATTCGATAAAGCAAATCATGTTGAGTACATTCGTTTTTCCAAATGTTAAGAATTATTACGCTATTCTTTAAATCAGCGGATTTTAATAAGATCCCTAATCGATAAGCAAACGAATCGCCAAATTTCATAAGCCCTTTCATTGCAAAATCTTTATGACGTTCAAAATGATTAATGTCCATTCCAAGCACATCTTTAATAAGACGAATATCTTTTAAACTTTCTTCTATTTGTTCTTCATCCATTATGATTTCTTCCTTTGAGTAGCATTACAATGTTCGCATTTTTTTGAATTCCTGCTAAAAGCTCGACAGGCTGCGCAGCGAAAATATCCATTTATTGCTAAAAATATTTTCATCATATTTCCTTAATTCGATAGTTCTATGTAGAACATGCTAATTTATCGACCGCTTCATCTAACAATTTGATAGATTCATGTATTGCTGAAATATTATATAAACGATCATTTTCAAAAAGATATTGTAAGTTTTCTTTAACTTGAGCAATTAATTTTAGAGCTTCATTCGTTGATTCCATGAGAGATAATTCCTTTTTTTGGCAAACGTGTTCTCTTAAATTTATCTAAATCAGATTTTTTTATAAGCCAATTGTTACCAACTTTTTCAGCTTTAATTTTATTTTGTAAAATTAATCGCCGCATATGATCCGGTGAAAAATTTAAAATCGAAGCAGCTTCTTTAGTAGTAAAATAAAAACCGTTATTTTTTATCATTCGGCGTGATTTCTCCTGTTTCAAGATTAATTATTTCATTTTTTAATAATTTTTCATGTTTAATTTTATATAATTCTCTCATTTTTACTTTTTGATCTTCAGAAAGTATTTTTGAAGCTTCAGTCCCAACAGAAATTAATTCTTTAATGCTTTGGGAATGCTCAATTTGGAAAGCAAAATCTGAAAAAATTGAGTTCTTATTCTCAATTAAGGAAGAAATTTTTTCAGAAGCATCAAGCTTATTTTGAGAGTTTTTATTAATATCTACTACTTGATAATCCATTACTTCTTCACGCATCGCAATGCCTTTTAAAACATCTGAAAATTTGTCTCGTAAAGCAAATCCACGTGCCCTCATTTGAAGCATACGATCCGGATATTGAGACCACACACCTGCTTTATTTAATAGTCCAGCCTGCTTAGCATCTTCTTTCGAAAATTCGTATGTATATTCATCTTCCCCGCGCCTTTTTACAGTGCAATAAGCCGTCCCATCCTTAATATATTCTTTTATGTATTCGCATAAAGGATGATTTTGCACTAAAGCAATCATAGCATCTCCCCAAATGGCCGGACGTCCATTGATAACAGAAATATTCTGAATTGCTTGCATAGGCTTTAAGCCAATTTCTACTCCATACTGAATTGCAATTAACACATTTCCTGGCTTTCCTTTAAAATCTTTTGGAGCTAAATCACTTTCAGAAATTAATTTTGCATATTCCATTGCATCTTTCATTGAATTAATTTGGAAATTGAAAGTAGATAAATCATTCATTATTATTTGTCCTTATTGTTGAAATTAATCAGACCTAAACCTAGACCCAGACCAAGACCTAGACACAAACCCAGACCAAGACTTATACATCAATCCAGACCTAGACCTAGAGCAAGACCTAGACCTGGGCCCACACCTAGACCTAGAGTTAGCCCACATGTTCGACTTCAAAATTGCGTAATTCATAAATACCTATATTTCATATCAAGATCTGGAGCCAAATCCACACCTAGAATAAGACCAAGATCCAGAACTAGACCAAGACCAAGACCAAGACCAAGACCCAGAGCTAGACCCAGACCAAGACTTAGAGTCAGCCCACTCGTTCGACTTCAAAAGTGCGTAGTTCATTTTTGAACATCTGGTAATTTATGATTCCATTCTGAAGCATCAACAATGCAGTCTCGATTTAAAATTACATCATTAATGAACGGCTCTACTTCATTTAATTCCCCTGTTTTTAAAGCATCATGGAATCTGCCAGAATCGGCTATCCAAGATGCTTTTTCTAAAAGAATTTCTTTTTGATTTATTGATTTTATTTTACCGATCAAATGCATTGTTACTGTTCGAATAAAATAAGATTTTCCTACTTCATAAAAAGTAGATGTAAGCTCATTTTTATTAAATAATTGAGCTATTTTTAATAATTCACCTACTTTCATTTCTTCTAACATTTTTCATTTCCTTAGTTTATTTAAAATATAATTATACACGCTAATACGACTTATGACAATTCTTTTTGAGTAATTCCTATTTTATCCATGTGGGTAATCCGATAGTTTGTATGTCATATGCTTGCCATTCATTTTTTTCTAAACATTTTTTTAATTCAAATGCTAAATTTTTATAATGATTCTCTGCATGATTAAGTGCAATTTGATCAATAATATAAATGGCGACAGTGAAAGGATATTTTGTTTCAACACAGATGTTGATTACATTATTCATTTCTCGGTTTTCTAAAACACGTATAGCATCTCGCACCATTGCACCCTGAATGTGATAACCATAATCAATCATCTCTCGTTGATAGGCGCGCGGTGAGGCATCTGAACAAGTTTTTAAATCTATATACATTTCAGAATGCATTAGATCAGGACGACTTTTTAAAATAAGCCCACTATCAAGATCTTTCCAAAAATAGGATTGTTCGATAATGCCGCCAGTTAATAATTCCTTAGCTTTTTCATTAATAAATAAATTATCTTTCATCGCATTTAATGTTTTCATTTCTTCAGCAGTTAAAATTGTTTTATTTGTGTTATTTAATAATTCGCATTGTGATTTATATAATTCATAAGCATCTCGGCCTACATCTTTTAATAAAACTTTTTGAGGTTCTATTGCATATTCATCGGCAAATAAATGAGGTTCTAAGATAAAAGTATGAAAGGCTGAACCTAATATTATTGAAGATGTTGCATCTTTTTTTGGTCTATCAGAGTTAAGATGTTTTGCCCAATAATGAAAAGGAGATCTGTTGAAATCCATTAAAGCGGATCGTGAAATTGATTCTTTGTGAGAATGATATTCTTCGCTACTTAAATTTTTATGTATTCCTTCCGTAACCATGTTACTTCCTTAATTAATTTATATTTTTGATAGTAAATTTTACATCATTAATTTTTACTCATTGGGTTCTACTTGTTTGATGATATGATTGTTCATCCAACCATTTTGCTATCATAAGTTGGGCTTGATGTTTATTTTCAGCCTTGAAAGGATCAAAAATCCCTTTGCAAAAAGGAAGTTGTTCAGTTCTCACAATGATTGCATCATCCGTGTATTTTTTAACATGAATTACACCGCTATCATCAAGATAAGCCCACCACCATTTGCCATTAGCTAATGCTTTGTTGATTGGCATAATTAGTTTTTCCTTATCGTTATTAAAAAATATGAGATTTTATTTCTTCCCATCTTTGTTCATCCTTAATTGTTTTTATGTCTTTTTCTAAATTTTTTATTCTTTGAGTATTTACATAACAATTTAAAAATAAAAAAATCATTGTAGTAATAATTGCTGATTTCATTATAAATTAATCCATTCTGGTTTTTGTCGGCGTGTCCATTCTATAAAAAATAGAATCTTATTATGGTCTATTACACAGATCGATGTATAATCTGCGGTTGTATCTAGTCAAATCACCTAGCAATTTAGGATATTCGTGAATCAGTAAGATTATCATTCTATATTCACAAAAATAATTAATGCTGCCATCAACATCGTTCCTGCAAATCCAAAACATATTTCTGCAGCAGCGGAATTTGGTAATGAAAAACCTTTGCTGCCGATGTAAAAAGAACATATGAGTAATAGAATAGAAAGTAAAAATTTTATTAATTTCATTTCAAATCCTCTATCAGCTCAGGATTTTCGTGAATGTTTCCGATTATTTCAATGTTTTCAGGATTTATTGTAAGAGAAATAACTTCAGCTGTTTCTTTATTATAAGAAAAATTATAAGAAAAACCTGGTACATCAATATAAAATCCAGCATATTTATCTTTCCATTGACAAATCACATTTTTATCTAGCCAACCTGACTTAAGAATATCCCCTTCATAAATCTCTTTGCCGTTTTTATCGTAAAGGCCGGTGAATTGCATAATCGTATATTCATCAGGACGATTGACAAAAAGACCCCAGGAATCATGAATGGCACTTTGTAAATAAATCATTTCTTTATCGAAACTATTCCAAGCTCTGAATCTAATTTCTCTCATTAATAAATCTCTCTTTATAATATTTAATCATTTTTTTCCATAATCCTTTTGAGCCCTTTTCAACTAATTCTTCATAATATGCATCTGCATCCAATGATGATCCGTCTGAATAACAAGGAACTCCGATATATTGACATATTTCTTCTCTTGGTTTTTGACCTTCATACATTGGATATGGAGAATGATATCCAATGTCCGCAGGAATGGGAGTGCATCCTGTATGATCTAATTGATATTTAAATTCTTTTGCTACATGAGGAAGATACCAATTTGTGTAAAGTAAAAATGTAATTGCACCTTTTTCTCCAATCAGTATAAAATGTATATTACACCCATGAATTCCATAATCTTTTGATGGATCTTTATGTCTTCTATCAAATGCAGCAGATATTTGTATTTTCTTTTTGAATTTAATTTTTCTCATTTCGGCGGCTCCGGTAACCACGTTTTATAATTAACAATATCTGAAATATTTCTTCTCGTTGTCATCCCAATATAGTCTTTTGCTATCGATGATATTCTTTCACCTTTTGAATAACGTAATCTAATATCATTAACTATTTTCCATTTTAATTTTACTGATGGATGATTTTCATTTTTTACATTTGGAAGTTTATTTCTCATTTTATTTTCTCTATCGTCAACATTATCTTGTCTATCACCTAAAAATAGATGTTTCGGATTAAGGCATTTTCTGTTATCGCAAGTATGCAAAACCCATTTATTTTTTGGTATTTCACTAACAAATAAGCTATATGAGTAACGGTGAACACTTATGATTTTTCTGGTGTTATCAACTCTTGAGCCTGTCATTATTCGACCATAGCCACCAGAATTTAATGATTTTTGCCATTCCCAACAACCATTAACTTTTTTAATTGAATTTATCAATCTTCTCTTATCATCTATTTTTTTAAATTTCATTTACATCTCTTCACGAGTCGGACAAGGAGGCAACGGCATCCAGTGAGTCATATCAACTATGATTGGCGAATCATCGTTAGAGGGATTTCCGTTTATAACTGGAGTAAATTGCATTAATCCGTTCATTATATGGTGCCCCATTAAAACTCTTTCCATATCTTTGCATACAAATAAAATTCTCAAACCTGATTTAGGAAGTTGATCCTTAACGCTAATCCATTCGCTCATATCGGCAATTCCATCAGTTTATTTTCGAGGAGGTAAATAAGCATTCGGGCGCGGGCGTCAGCTTCCGTAGAGGATATTTCGGTATGAATCCAGCCTTCATGATTTCCTCCATAATTTACAGACCACATATGTTTTTTCTCGAAATTTAAAATTGTTTCATCCAAAGATGGAGGTAATATCTCACCAAGTTCTGCGACGGTGAAGGCTCGATGTTGTTCATGCCAACCTATAAGTTCTCTACTGAAAGGAGACATGAGCCATAAATAAAAATCCTCTTCTTTGCTTCTTCTAACCCAATCAAAGAGAGAATATTTTTTAACACCCAGTTCTTCTAATCGTTTGGATAATTCGAGTGAACAAACTTGTGATTCAAAATTCATTTTTCACCTGTAAATAATTTTCAATTGAACAAATTGATTCTTTTAATGTGATTACTTCAGATTCTAATCGTTTAAAATGTGAGTGTGTCCATTCGGATGATTCAATCTTTTCTTGTAATTGACGTTTTAATTCGATTAAAAGTAATTGATAGTTTGAGTTATGAGATTTGTTGCTCTGCATGATATTCATCCTTGTCGTAATATTCCTGATTATGATAATGATCTAAACAATTTTCGCATTTTCCATACTGTCTTAAGTCATGTTGATCAATGCAATTAGGACAGTATGGATTCATTTTTATTTCCTTTTATTAAATATATTTTCACAGTTCCCACTGGCACTCCGGGTAAACGATTTGGCACTTTCTATTTCTTCTATTGTATATTCCAGAATTTCTTTAATTTCTTTTGAATTTATATTCTCATTAATTTTATTTGCTAATAAGTGTAAATGAGGCGGCAATATTATTTTATTCATTTTCTTGTCCTTTATTTAAAAGTTCTTTCATCAAAAGTTTTTAATTTATGTTCGCGAGGAGGAGAATTAATTTTATTACAATTACTTCCGTCCATATCGCAAATTTCATCAGATTGTTTGCAATTAGATCCATCCATATCGCATGTTTCATAGGCACTTGCTATTGCGGGCAGGGGCAGCGAAGCGGCCAGCAAAAGACTCAACAGTACTCGTTTCATATCGTCCTCTCTTATTTATAATATCCAGTTATTAAATTTAAATGTTTCAATAA
>Ga0179590_1000017_pt1 | contig 20562 bp, 49 predicted proteins | sample CZOMad2_1_08_16f_FD_148622 | JGI IMG/M metagenome (GOLD analysis project Ga0179590, IMG submission 148622) | Vadose zone soil fungal communities from Angelo Coast Range Reserve, California, USA - CZOMad2_1_08_16fungal (Illumina Assembly) | ecosystem: Environmental > Terrestrial > Soil > Vadose...
CAGACATGTCATTCCCTTGGAGCTGTTCATTCTCTGAGAACCCAAGAATTTCACGTATATCCTGGCAGCCGCGTTGATATTGCTGTAAAAGACTCTGCGAAAGCTCCCAAGGAGGCATTTTAGAGGGCATAGCACCCGACTTTGGATCAGGTTTTGCAATCAATATACCCATTTGTAGCTCAGGATTACGCCACATTTGCTCGTTACCTAAGATGTTATCAGGCGTTCCAATCCATTGCTCACGGCGTCTATTCTTGATTTCTGCGGCCACTTCAGAGCCTACATAGTTCACAAACTTCTGAGCATCTTTGGCGTCATGGATAAATGAACGCGTATATTGTTGGCCGTTGATGAAGTTAGAGTCTCCATCAACAAAGATAAGTGGAAGGTATTTAGATGGCCAGTCTGTGAAACTAATAATCTGATTCTGCGTCATAATGTACTGACGTATCTTGTAATCTTTGCTATTGCGATCGCCTCTAACCGTTGGTATATCACGCATGATTAAATCACCAACCACATCGGAAGCATCAGCAAGTCTTCGTCGCATCTCTATAGATTGCTGCATTTCTTCCCATTCTGACTCGGTTACAGTCGAGCCATCAGAGAGAAGAAGTATTTTTAATGGATACCATTCTTTTGCAGTATATTTGCAGACCACTATAGTGTCTCTAGTCTCCCACTGAAAGTCTAATAATGACCTAGGGTCTGCATAAGATACTGGATTCTGCACCCAGGGGTATGTTGCATAGAACTCTTCTTTAGTATAAACAAATTGTCTTGCGCAGAAATTACCATCACCTTTATGTGGCTTCATAGCACAAGGGTCAAAGGATGTTCGTGTTACATCTGGAATAATATCGTATTTAATAATCTGGTTAAAAGAGCGGGGGTTTTCATACTCTAGACATATTTCAAAGGCACCATGCCCCATTAGCATCGACTGTCTAAACGCCGTCTGATATACCAAGTCATTTTGGCTTTGATAGGATATGGTTCGCACCAAGTCAGCCCGTAAGTCTATTTGCTTTTGTTCGGCTTTGCCAGTTAATGAGCGCACCATTAAATCTGGCTTATTCTGGCGCTGTTCACCTACAATCTTCTTTACAGCATCATAGGACTTATTAAAAGTCATTGCAGGTTTAAAGGTTCGATTAAACTCTGAACGCTCTACAGCAGACCATTGATCGCGTAAAACAAAGTTCATATCATCTTTGCCTCTGACAACGTTCTCGCCGAAGTAGCCATCCCATATCACCAAGTCTTCGCGGGCTTTTATGAGCACATCTGCTTCATCAATACCAGCTTCCCGGAGTTTGTTTTGAAGCTCTTCATTGATACTATCGATGTCATCAACTGACATTTGCTCTGCAATGATTTCCATGTAGATTCCATCCTGGGTTAAATTCCATGCAAAATGCGACTTTAACTAAACCAGGCCAAAGTCGCATTTTAATGCCCTAGTCATTAGGGTTTTATTTCAAGCTCAGCTCCTGCTACAGCTTCAACGAATACAGGTTCACATGCGCTTTCTAGTCTAAACGGTTGCCAGTCATCGCTCGATAAATCCTCAACAGAGAAAATATAGTTACCAGCATTGGGATTTGGATGTAATTGTATCTTCCAAATGTGGGTCATCCCGCACATCAGGGTAAGATATCCTTCTTCTATAGCCCATCCCCTACGATGCATAATTTCACCGGACTTCAATAAATCTAAAGCTTCTGCAAACAACATTTTCACTACTCCTTGTGGTTATTATGGTAAAACTTATTTTTCATCCATGAGCTTTTTCTATATCTTCGTAAAGAACCTGCTCTCTTGTAATTTGATGTTCTGTTAATAATTTAAATGCAGAGTCACAATAGTCATCATTGTCATGAAAATGCAAATACAAGAAAGATCCAATATTTTCATTATTAAATCTCTCTTTCAGAATTACAGTTTTGCACACAAAAGCAATTTTTTTACATTTATCACAAACAAGATAAACAGGATTCCCCATTGCACATATCCTTGTGATTAATAATCTTCGTTATGAATACTTCTCGCAATTGTGATCCCTTCTTTCAGCCCATCTAAGTAAGCCTTCTTGTAGAGATCCCACTGCTCTTGTTGGAATTTGACCTGTAAAGTTGTCATCCTGTTTTGTATTCTTTGTTCCACTTGAGATAAAATAAGCTCTGCAAATCCATTCATTGGATCGCGTCTAGAATCTTCCACTTGCTTAGCAATCGAATCTTTTAAACAGTCACCAAAACATTTATCGCTTAAAGTACCATCTTGGTTTTTACATTTACAGGCCATCATTTATCCTTACGGCAACACGGTCAACTGGCATGAGCCATTCGTAAACACAGGTTTGTACCACTGATGTCCATTTGATGCCACGGCAGCGACAAAATCAGTTGATAAAAGGCTAATGCTTTGGGTTGATAGATAGTTATCGAGAAATCCTGCGGCAGCTATTTCCGATAAAGTATTGGATGGGCAATATAGACGACCCATGCGAGGTATTACGTTGTTTGCTTCACCTGCAAAATTCAAAATCAAGGTGATTTGTGATTGTGCTGACATGTCTAATCTCCATTTAGTGATACTTCCTTTTTTAACCCCATACAAGCCCGGTGCCATCGCAAGATATACACATTTCCTCTTTGTCATCCATCATAAGTCCATGGCATATAGGGCAGCGATGCGGTACTTTAATTCGGTTTTGATGGAAGTCATACAAGTCATCCATCATCTCGGTTATTCTTTGATTCTCCATATTTAAAACAACTATGTGCTCTTGTAGTTTGACCAGTTCTGCACGGAACTCTTCTATATCAAGCGCAATATATTTAAGGTCATGCAGTAAACTATTGTTTATCTCTTTAATACTAATATCTCTATAATCTTCGCTTGAAACTTTGATATTCTTTTTCATCACTTTATCTCATCTTTGTGTATTTATCTATTCTCTATGAGTTTAAAAGCATTTTCATATTTTTTCTTTATCTTTGATACTATCGCTCTAAGTTGCATAGTGCATGATTCGCATTCTCTGCCTGCAATACCTCTGAATGTTTTCTTGCAATATATGCATCGACTCTCAGTCATTAATATTTTCCAGCCATCTCATATTCCACACCGTAATACTCTTTATATTTATCCTTTAGGCCATTAAGCATGGATATCATTTTGTCTATATCGCAAATCATCAAGTAATCAATATCATCTTGAAAAGGAGCGGGCAGCTCTTCCTCATCATTAATAGTTTGAAATCCGTCATAAAGATGCACGACGCCATCTTTACGTAAGCTTGCAGATGTTCCACATGTTCCATCTTCTAGGATATATTCGTACACAAATCTTGCAGAAGATCCCCCTTCATCTTTTACATGTTTCCATTCAAAGATTATTTTATTTTCTTCTGTCATTCTTTGATTCCAGGATTCGCTCTTTCGAAATCTAGTCCTCTAGTTGCAATAAGTTCTTGAACATATTCTTCAAAATTATCCTCTCCAGGAGATTGATTGGCTAAATTATAAATATCTTTGTCTTCAATGTAGCGCCCCGCTTCTTTTGATTTGTCATCAACCTGAGATCGCAGTTGATTGATAACTGTTATAGGATCGATTGTTACACCTCTCCATTCGAGAATGGTCATTGCAGCATAAACCTCTGAACACAAGTAATCGCTGAAGTCTTTGACGACCAAATCTGCTTTTAAAGGGGTGAACAACTCTCCATTCATCAAAATACAGCCAATTATTGCTCTTTCTAAATTCTTTGAATCTATCATTAAAATATCCTCATTACTGGGTTATACATATCAACTCTAGCCTGCCCCGCCATCTTATCAAGCGTAATCCTGTCCGATGCAAGCTCAAGACAGCCATATCCAAGCGCATCCATTGGGTGCGATGCCATATTCTTGTTGGGCTTATCCTTGTAACGCTCCTCGCCTGACACCGCAACCCTTGCATACACATAGTCCTTAACAAACCCCTTAAAGAGTGTAGGACAACTTCTGCGGCTTAATATCAACCCTGGCTTGCCATCTATCATCTTATTTAGAAAGTATCGCACAGAGCCTAATCTGGGTTCAATATCATTGGTTCTTGCAGCGATTGTTGGAATGTTTAGCGATGATAGTTCGCCAATGCATGACATTTCTTCTATAATTTCTGAACGATTGTTCCCGGCAGGATCTGCTATAGATTGACCAACTTTGCAATAGGGAAAATCTTTAGCAAGGAATGGAATAACAATGGAATCCGCAAAGCTTCTGATACCCATGCCATCAGCCACGTATTCTTTGAGTATCAGAAGCTGTCCTCGTGCGGATAACTGCATTACAACACATGCGGGCGTTAAACCAAAGTCCCAGCCTAATAATAGAGGCTCGCCTTGAATAGCCTCAACAAAGTCTACCGCATGAAAATCAGGGTTAAACTCAGGATACACGCGCTTACCAAAGCCCACCGATCCATACTCGCCCAAGCAGAATACTTTGACAAACTCTTGCGATTGACCCTCCGCAAGCATCTCGTAATAGTTATCGGGCAGATGGCTTGCATTATCAGCATTTGGATTTCTAACCCACTTGTTATCATCATCTTTGATTAATCCCGGTGGCTGCTTGAATAGCTTGTGATGTTCAAAGCTTGCTTCCTCGAAGTCTTTGTATATCCAATGGTCATCTTCTGGTGGGTTAGTATCTGCAATAATACCTGACCAATAGGGCTCATGGCAGAAGGCTTTAGAAGGGTAGCGATTAACACGACCTTTCATATGCGCCAGAGCTGCTTTAGGTACTTCTGATAGCTCGTTGATGTAGCATCCCGTCAACTCTAGGGATTTAATCTTACGAACGTCCTCAGGCCTGTCCAGTGCTATAAAGAGCAGTTCCAACTCAACTAGACCTTTACCGTCATTAAAGACATGTTCATACGTCATGATTGGTTTCTGGCGTTTGCGTATATCACCTAGTTCGCCGAACCACGCAAGCCAAGTTGCTAATGTTGTTGACTGTAGCTCGCCGGAGGTATTTCTAACGATACCCCATCGGCTTCTTCGTCGTCCAGAATGCCACACGGGACTAGCGCAGGCTCGTCTAACGATCTCAGTAATTGCCCATGTGCTTTTACCGCTACCGTAAGGGCCCATAATGACGCGCACAAAGCTATCGTCGCTGTGAGCAAGGTTGCCAGTATGAGTGGGGATGTAGAGTTTGTCTTGTTCTTTTTCATGTATAGTCATCTCCATGTCATTTATGGTTATCTGGCATTGCGTGCCTTTACGTGTTGCATCTTCAATCGCTGCTATTCGTCTGGCTATTGCCGAAGCACTCATCATTCTGGAAGCTCCGGCAACAACATCCAGTGAGTTACCTCTATTTGGCAGTGATGTTTCTTATCAAATATATCATCGTTCAAAGGCTCTGCAAGAAGCCAATCACCATAAATGTAATACCCCACATAAATATGGGTACCAACTGCATTTGCGCAACAAGGGCAAACCCTTTTGTAGGCTATCAAAACATCTTCAATGCCCTCTAGTAAACTGTCGCACCCTCCTTCTGGTAGCCTATCGTCTACACTAATCCATTTACTCATTTTTCAAGCACCGATTTCGGAGGCACAGTTTTATATGGTCGATTCTTGTAGTTCTCGCGAAAGTGTTCTTGAGTAGTATATCGCCCACCACACTTGATACATTCACGCCTTCGATATACCTGGTTTGTCTTCTCATCACGCCTGGTTTCGACAATACGTGAATCCATGTAGCCACATGATTTGCAGTGCATTACTTCCTAACTCCTCTCAGAGTTCGTGAGTATGCGGCACGAGCTGCTGCCGTATGCCTTGTAGCCAAAGGCTTGTTGTTGACGACAGCGAGTGTATCGAAGTCATCTGATTCGTAAGCTGCGGCAGTTTCTTGCACACGTTTCTTTTTTGCTTTCTCAATCCATTTGTTCATAATCACAGCCATGATAATCCTTACTTGGCTTTGTGCAATATCCTATTTGCTTTTGCGTCAATCTTTGACTTAGATGATGTCGAAAGCTTTCCCTTTGCTACCATCTGGGCAGCCCTAGCTTTGGCATTTGTAGCATGAGATTTATCAAAAACTGGATAGCTTCTATCCGCTCCAGCAAAATCAGATTTCGGAAGTTTATTTCTTTTCTTTGTCGTTAATTTTGCCACGGTCATCCTCCAGATATTTAATCATTGCTTTAAGCAATTCAGTGTCATCCTTAACACATCCCAAAACTCTATTGCATCTATCACAAATCCATCCGCGAAAGTGACCCTCGTTATGGCAGTGGTCAAATACGGTAATTCCTGACTCAAGGCATAACTCACATCGCTGTGCTCTTGGTCTTCCTGCTATATCCCAGAGTTCCGCTTCCTTCTTATTTCGCCATCTCTCATATCGAACTCTTTGCCCTTCTGGATCTTCTTTTCTTCTTTTGCTTTGATATTCTTTTTCTCGCAACCTACATTCATCTAAATTAGCGCTTCTATACTTCTCTTTTGCCTTTTTACCAGTTTCAGGATGCTTTTTTCTATATCTTCGAGCCTGTTCCAATACTTTATCAGGATTGTTACGGCGCCATTCCTTCACCTTTTCATAATTTGAAAGCACATTAACACCACTCAAAATATGGTATTATATCCTATACAAGATACAAATATCCAATACTAATGACTTTCTACGCTTTGTTGTTAATGTTGCCATCATGGCTTCCTATAATCCCGTTATTCTTACGTTTAAACTTCGCCAATATATTCTTGATGCAATCTTTAAGCTTTTTGATAAATATTGCTAGCGACATGCTATTTCCTCTTGGGCTTCTTGGCCACGTTATATGCAATAGCCACGGCCTGCTTGGGCTTCTTTCCGCCTATCTTAATCTCTGTCTCAACGTTCTGCTTGAACCCTGGGCTGCCTGGTTTAGCATTCTTGATTAGTGGCATGATATATTCCTATTTGTAGTCTTTCTTACCGTAGTTAGCTTTGCTCTGAGGAGGCAGATTACGACAAGCACCAGCCTCTTTGTATGTGCGCATCTCTTGCTTTTGTTCTCTGTCCAGATAGATGTTATTGCGTGTAGCCATGTAACCATCCGGCTTATCTGATACATATTTAGCACCCATTATCCTCTCCTAATTTTTTAGCCTTCTCTCATTGATTCAAAATGACTTACAACCCAGTCAATAGCATCATTCTTTGATGCAAAATAATATTCCTGCTCATCTAAATCAATCTCATATTCGAGCTTAACCTCAAACTGCCTTAGCTCTATAGGTGGCCACCACACATGCCCCCAAATCTCAGCATCAGTGTAGAAAGTCCAATACTTATCACCCACCTTAAAGTCTTTACCCATCAATATTTTCCACTCTTCTTAGGCATCTTCATAGTCTTAGGCTTTTCTAGTAGATGCTTCTCATGTTTGGCATGCGGGCTATCAGTCTTCTTTTCGGCTTTCTTCTTTATCATCTTTTACCCCTATTCCGTCCAATTTATCCATTCTTTGACTTAATTCATTAAGCTGTGCATTCGAGCCGAAATATTTGTACCATCTTCGCTCAAGTAGCCACGCATCAGCTTGCCATCTTTCAGGTCTTTCGGCCACAATATCCATATGCTGCCTAACTTTTGTCATCTCAGCTTTCTTTAATGCCTCGGAAAACACAGCATAATCTGACAGCACTCCTTCCTTTTGATGCTTTCTGCCAATTTTAAGCCATTCATAGAGGGTGTCCTCACAGATACCATTAGCTTCAGCGGCCATCTCATAGGGAATACGATGGGATATAGCATCAATGATAGATGCGCAACGTTCGGGGGTAAATTTCGATGGACGGCCTGTTGGCTCTGTCGCATATACTTTGGGAAGGTTCGGCAATCCAGCCATATCAGTAATCCTTTACTGTGTAAATATTTGTGCTTCCAAGTAAATTTATACTATTTCCGACTACGCATTACAAGCATAATTACAAATAATATTACAGTTTGAAAGCTATCTGCTGTCGATAGAAGTGTCTGAAATTCATTGTTATCAAGATTCCCATCTCGCAAAAAAGTAAATAGATTAGTCAGAAACCCCAGAAACCCAAGCACTGTAGGTATAGACAACATCCTATGCGGCTGTGATACAAAATACTCCCATAGCTTTTTCATGCCTGCTCCTTTAGTCAATAAGCTCAAAATGCACTAAATCCTTAAAGCACTCATCTGTAATATCTTTGTCGCAATCCCAATCACCACCCCACCTAACAGCATGTGTGATCTTGCCATCATCTTTAAGCTTTTGTGCAAAAGCCATCACATACCCTGCAAACCAGTAAAATCCATTAATATTGCGCCAATCCAGAGGATAAGGGGACGCATCGACGGCCATGGATGGCTGATGGTTGTGCTTACCATTAGGCCAATGCAGCTTAGTAGTTCCACTCTTAAAAGCTTTCTCTTGGTCTTCCTGATTACGATAACCCTCTAAAATACTACAGTCAAAATATTTAATAACTTCGTAAAACAGCGCCTGCAAATCAGGATGACACGTGGAGAGTCTCGAAAAAGATAGTTGCGAAAATGCGGGCATAGTTAGCAGTCCTTATGACTTATAATCCAAATCAAAGATTAACTAGATAACAATCTGATATCAATACCCCTAGGATTCTGCATGCAAAATTAAATATATTTAAATATTTTTATTAAAAGTGTTGACACATAAATATAGGTGTGTTTAAATACATCATCACTTAAATAAACGAGGAAATAAAAATGAAAGTACAGATACTTGAAGTAGAGAATGGCATTAGCACAGTGTTCCACACATTGACGATTGATAAGTTCATGACGATGACCAAGGCCATTGAGATATGCGCTAATCGTAACCGTCAATTCGGTCATGAGAATAGGGCTTACATTCTTTCAACTCCAGCAGAGGTGGCGGCGTAAGCTGTCCAACCTTTACTTAAATAAACGGGGAATAAAATGTTAGAAAGCAATAAAAACTATCCATTTGAGGTTCGCTATGTTGGCGCACCTTACGGACTAAACGAAGATGGGGAAATTGTTAGTAGGCACAAGACATATGCCAATGCGGTATATGCATGTAACAACTTACAGGATAATCCGAGATATTACGGGGATAATAGCAGAATTGTGCATATGTCTAATACATATAGAGAAATAACAGATCACATAGTTTATGAGCGAAGCCCTGGTGAATATACAGAGGCGGTAAGATATGTTTCGGGAAAATTGTTTGACTTAGTGAAAGAAAACGAGGTGATAGAATGATTAATTTAGGACACGGTGTTGTTTTAGAAACATCTGCTGAGTTGAAAGAACACCAAAAATTCTTTGATGAAGAAGATAGTTGCAAATCAAAGAATTTTGACGAATATCCTTTATGGCTCACAACCGACTGCGGTGCAGATCCTAAAGGCTATTTCTCTGTTGAGGAATGCAAAGCTGATTTAGGTGAGGATTTTGAGCATTTACTGTGGCCATAAGAGAGACGTTTTAAATATCCAAAAGATATTCCTCAATAATCCTCTTACCATCAATCCACCCATAACAAAATTCAGCTGCATACCCAAATGATCGCACAGTATCAATAAACGCTTGCTGTGCAATCCAGGTAGCAGTCTGCATCTGTGAAGGTGAATATTTCTTAGCACATTTAACTTCAATCCAAAGCCCGTGGTGCAACTTTGTAGGGAAGTAAATGAAAAGGTCGGGCACACCACGCTTTAACCCCATACGCTTAGAATTTAAGCCTTGTAGGGGTGTTCTCTTTCCCTCATTGTCATTTTTGCAGAATAAATCTTTGATTATCGGGTGATAACTCATCCACTTTACAAGAGCCATCTGTTCTGCTCGCTCGCTCATTGCTGATTGTGTCTTCATCAGGTTCCTTATCATGATAGAGCTTCTTAAGCAGCTCTTTTGCAGCTTCCTTGTCTGCTAAATTTACAGTTTTTCTCATTCTTCAATCCACACAACGGTAATTAATAAAGGGCTTGTTATATACAGCCTTTGTTTCTATCTCACGTTTGGCCTCTCGTGCAAGCCTACTTTTCTCCTCCTGATAACTTTCGGTTTTTCCGTTAGCATAGTCTGGTAAACCAGATTTTGCCCAAAGCTCCGTATGAGCCTCCAGAGAAGAGATTTCTATTAACCCTTGCATCATGTCAGATTTATCGAGATCGTTCAATAGGCGAGTGCTAATGAGCTTTGGCGATACTCCTAACTTGATTCCTAGGCTGAATAGAATCTTTTTGCATTCATCTGGGGTTTTCATTACTTGCTACCAAGAAGCTTTTTCATAGCTGCGAGAGATTCCTCTCGACCAAGGCTTCTGTATTCAGGCATCACGATATTATCTTGCTTCTCTACCTCTTCAGTTACATGTGTTTTGTCTTCCATCATTTTGTCTATGTCTTTGAGATTTCCGTTGAGGTAATCACGTGTAGCTATAGCGTAATACGCCTCAAACGCCTTCTTAGAGTCAATAGCGGACATGGTTCGATACTGGAATGACCCAATTTGCCTAATGACATGCCGTATAACAAGGTCAATGCGTTTGTCTTCATGCTTGTAAATGGAAAATTGGGCGTTCATTTGGATTGATATTGCATGGGCTTCAAGAGGTGATGGGAATCCAAGGCTCTCAAGGGAAGGTTTGCACCATTCCAGAAATTGTCCTAATTGAGGGGGCCTTCCCCATTTGTGCTTCTCTGTTTGGTTTAGAGCATGTTGAATATGTGATTTGGTTTTTAAGTTGTGTTTGGTAAAGGCGAGAGTCCACTGGAGTTTTTCTGCGTTCTCTCTTTCAGCGTCAGCATAAAGAGCGTCATATTCTCTGCACAGTAATGCAAACTTGATGAAAACCTGATCGACAAGTTGAGAACACGCTGGATCAAGAGTATTTTTTTCTATCTTTTCTTCTCTAGCGGAGTCCAGGAATGCTAAATTCGTTATATCAGCAATATGTTTCATTGCATTCCCCTAGTATCCTATCTCCAGCAATCTGCTTAAATGATTTATATTTTGTCGATTTGGAAATATTTTGTATTGATATAGCGTCCTTCCATCCCTCCTCTCTAAGATATTTCGAAGGATTTCGTATGTAACCATCAAGAAACATGCGATCAAGTTCAATTTGCTGCTTAAGCTTTGGAATAATTTGATCGACTATTTTCGATAACTTATTTTTTTTCCAGAATCGCCAGCAAACTCCTTCCGATTTTTTTATGGGATATAAATTCCAGAATTCCTGAAATTCAGGAGAAGTTTCCAAAGGGGACATATAGGGGTTATATGTTTCTTTTATTTGTTTAGATCTATTATTTGTTGTAGGTGGTTTTTCCAGAATGTGGATTTTCAGTAATGTGGAGTTTTCTCCAGAAGACGGGTTTTCAGGAACATGGGTATATGTAGGCTGAACTTCGTTATATAGCGTGGTTTCCCAGCGGGTTACTCTTCCAAGTTTATCTTTTATTGCGACAGTTTTTATTAATCCCATAAGTTTTAATTCTGAGAGTCTAGCGCGAATATAATCACGACCCTTTTCGAATCTATTTTGTAGATTAGTTTCTGATATTTCCCAGTAGCTAGGCTTGGATGCGAGATAGACATAAATGCCTAAAGCACCGGGATCTTTTATGGCGTCAAGGGTCTTGTTTAGGAATGTAGTAAACGGGGAACCACAATGTTTTAAAATATGTGGTGTATTTTTTATAATGCTCATATATAATTACCTACTGAGTTTGGATGCTCTTGCCGTAAACTTGCCAAAACATGGCATCCGGTTGTATAAGATTGATTGCAAACTTGGCGGGATGAAATCAATCGCGAATTTGATTATGTGCCAGGGTGGGGAACAATGATGTCACCCACTCAGCAACTTTTGTAATTATGCCTTATCTCCGTAACGAAGTCTTCCCCTTAAATCACAAGCAAGACCAATTGCATCATGTAAAGCTTTAAGAATAATCACCTCATCATAGAGCCTACGTGTTATATACTGCGTAAGACCCGCGCACTTTTCTTCGTCTTTATCTTGTCCAAAATATTCATTTTCAAAATTGTGTACTTGAAGAAAAAACATTTGAAGCGCATGGTTATGACCCCTGTGTATTTCTTGAAGCGCGCCCGAAGTTTCATCAAGAATGTTTTCGTTGTTCATTTTTACACCTAAAAATTAATCCAAACCTATAATAGCAAATTATGTCCACAAAAGAAAAGAAAATATTTCTTATTGATGTTGCAATATTAAAAATGTTATGATATCTTTATATTTATAAATAAAGAGGAAATAAAAATGCAGAAGATAGAAAACCCAAAGCAGCACCAGATTGTAAGCTGTAGAATGGATAAGGATTCATGGTTTGATTTGAAGTTAATAGCGCTGTCAGCAGGCATAAGTATGGGGGATATAATTAGAGGTTGTCTTGATAAATATATCAAAGCAAACAAGGGTAAAGTGAGAATAAGCAATGAGTGAGAAGTAAAACAAGATTGTGAGATAACTGAGCGTAATCGGTTATCTCACGGTACATAAATCCATACGGAGGATAAAATGAACAAAACTAGTTTAGCGTACAATATTAACAAAAAGCAACAAGGCTCATCATGGATTGATGAGATTAAGCCTAAAATGGCACTCAAGGGAGTGGCTACAATGAGTCATGGAGAAAACGTTTACTCTTACGCAGAAGAGCTGGTTGCGAATTTTGCAACCTATGACAAAAATGATGACAGATATTATTTAAATCTGTTTTCTATTCCTGAATATGCCCAAGATGAATTGTCTCGACTATATATAGAACACAATGACAGAGAAATAAACGAGTGTGTCTATGGCGATGACTTCACTATCAATAACAACTACACCTGTGCGCTTCTTGCAATGCTTCAAGACAATTGCCAGGAGACCCGCGATAATTTTGCAGATGTAGTGCGAAAGAACATCCTTATTTACTTTGAAGAATCCCTGCAATTGTTGCTGAACGAAGCATGTGAGAACTATCTTCATAAAATGAATAATGAGCAAGGATTATACGCCTATCAAGACATGGAAAATGGAGATACATTATGGAGAGGTTACTGATGAAAGCTTTGGTTCGAGATTATATTACAGCAAGTGAGAGATTGAGTTTCTCAGAAAATGTACCTGTGAATACAGGAGGGTTTGAGACGCTCGATGAACAACCGAACATAAAAGAATTCAAGGAACCTATCATGATGACATTCAAGTCTAGGGCAGAAATAATACAGAAAAGAGATAAACAGATTAAAGCATGGGCTAATCAAAGAATAAGGTACTGGGAGAATGTGTTTCTAAATAACCCAAAGCAGTTTGTTGGAGATGATTGTGCTGTGGCTTATGACGAAGGTTACGAGCGCGGGCAAGAATCGGGGATATTAGATGCATTCCACCAGGTAGTGGAGTTTCTTGATAGTCAGAAGAAGAGAGGAATATAAAATGGCGTTAAAGGCAAAAAAACCTGCAATGATTGAGCAGAGATTAAAGTGTTTGTTTTATGGTTCTGCTGGCGTCGGCAAAACGATGGCAGCAATTCAGTTCCCAAAGCCATATATCATTGATACCGAGGGCTCAACAAATAAAAGCCAGTATGTAAGCGCGATTGAAAAGGTAGATGGCGCAGTACTTGTCACCTTAGATTTTGATGAGATGATTAATGAAGTAAGGGAGCTTTTGACAACGACTCATGATTACAAAACCCTAGTTATAGATTCTCTTACGTTGCTATACAACGACTTACTGGAAAAGGCTGAATCAAAGGTAGGCAGCGAATTTGGTCGACATTATGGTGAGGCCAATAAGCGCATGAAGCAGTTGTTAAACCTACTATTTCGTCTTGATATGAATGTGATTATAACTTCGCATAGCAAAAATGAGTACGGGCAGAATCTTTCGATACTTGGCCAAACTTTTGACTGTTATAAAAAGCTAGATTATTTGTTTGATTTAGTATTTGAGATTCAAAAACGCGGCAAAGATAGGGTTGGGGTTATTAAGAAGTCTCGTATCGAGGGGTTTCCAGATACAGAGAGCTTTCCATTTTCCTATGATGAGATTGCAAGGAGATATGGCAGAGAGGTTCTAGAGCGTGATGCGATAGCGCAAGAGCTGGCAACGCCTGAGCAGATAAAGGAAATATTACATTTAATCGACTTGATTAAAGTTCCTGTAGAAACGTGGCAAAAATGGCTGGACAAGACGACCTCTGATAGCTGGGATGTTATGCCAAAAGAATCAATTCAAAAGTGTATCGATCATCTTAGATCGAAAATAAAAGGAGAAGTATAATGTCATTTTCGTACACGGCAATGAGTGAGCAGGAAGCAATGAATGAAAGATTCCAGTTACTAAAAGATGGCATCTATGATGCAGTAGTTACAACCTCTCAAGACAAAACATCAGTCAATAGCGGCAATCCGATGATGGATATGACTCTATCAGTCTATGACAAAGAGGGCAATATACACCAAGTGCGCGACTTCCTGGTGTTTACTAAAAGTATGATGTGGAAGGTTGTGCATTGCGCAGAATCCGCAGACCTGGTGGAAATATATAATAAGCAAAAATTTTGCTCTGAGGCTATCATAGGGAAGCCTGTTAAAGTTAAAGTTACCATCGAGGAAGGCTCTATAATTCCAGAAGATAAACTTAAGGGTAAAATGCCAGGCTCGCGTTATCCGAATAAGAATAAAATTGAAGATTATGTTAAGGGTGATGGGGCATTCGTTGATAGTGATATGCCATTTTAGGGGGGGATTTATGGGTGTAATCTATAGAATATTTACAGTTTTTTTGGCAGGAATATGCGTAGGCGTCCCTTTGGCGCGTGGAATGGGGCTTAACTTCAGCAATATGGCAATGTTGTGTGCTGGAATTAGCCTTTCATTAACTATTCTAGTCGTGTTTGGGAGAGATAATGACATCTGAACAGCTTGTGGTCGCTATTTTTAAAGGCGTTATAGTGTGTGGTGCCTCTACGATGATAGGTATAGCACTGGCTACGGGGCTAAATCTTAGTCCATGGAAATCTTCTATGCTGACAATGGTAATTAGTCTTGCGCTTTGGTATTTAGGGGGTAGGAATGACAACTGAAAAGATGGAAAAAGAGTCCACAAATAAAATTATTAAAAGGCTCGATGTGAGTTTAGCATCAACACCAAAGATTGAAGAGCGTCTATTAGAAAAGCGAGAAATTGTGGCTAAGATAAATGCGGCCGTTTCCTCCAAGCTTTTTGAAGACGGCGAGCGAGCTCCATCTGCCTTAGCGCTGAGTGACGGCGCTACTTTTGGCTCGCTTGATTATTCAGATGAAGAACCAGAGATATTAAGCCTAAAACAATAAAATCAAGGAAGAATATGAAATTTTGTGAAGCAATGGAGTTATTAAAAACAGGTTCAAAAGTAACGCGCCTCCCGTGGAAGGATGGGATTTATTTTCAAATAGAAGATGAGGATGTAAAATCCTTTCAGCCAAGGCTATCCCCTTTCTTGTACAACGAGGACATAATGGTCTCTGAAGGATGGTTCGTTGAAGGTATAGAAAATGAGCTTAATTTCTGTGATATTATCCTTTTTTTATTAAAAGGGGCGCGTGCAAGAATGAAAGACTGGACAGACACATACATATTTCTAGACAACAATACTAAGTCAATGATGATTCAATCAATGATTATATTTCCATTTACCCCAGACTTCGAGTCTTTCGTAGCTGAAGATTGGGTGGTGGTGGAATGACAAGGACTGCTGAAGCTATTGAAGATGAGCACATGAAGTATTTGATTGAATTGATTGGGAAGCCTACTTTAAAGTATATGATGAGACGAATACAGAATCATATACTTTGTGATGCGGACAATAAGGATATGTCGATTAACTCTTTTATCACGATCATAGTTGTATCGCTTGCAACGATTGATTCAAACTTCTTGAGGTGGATTCAGAGTTTCTACAAAGAGAAAGTTGGCGAGGATATAGATTTTGATAAGCTTCGATTTTCACTTGCTAAGAATGTAAATGAGCAATTGGGTATTGAGGTGCATTAACAAGACTTCTGCGGTAGCTCAGTTGGTAGAGCGTCAGCTTAGAGCCACGCATGTTAGCGTGAGGTCGTAGGTTCGATTCCTACCCGCAGAACTAATTATAAAATAATAGGATTACAGATGAAAGAAAAAATAAGCTACACACAAGAGCAATTAGATATAGCTTTATTAAAATATGCTAACGAAGGAATTTTGCGAACCCTTTCAGAGATAAAATCTGAAATCAAAAGCAATTTTCATTGGATGCTTGGATTGATTTTAGGTATATATGCTTTAGGTATCACGGGTTTAGTAAGTGCAATTGGAAAAGCTTACTCTTGGTTTTAACAACAAAAAGGAAAACAATGAGAAAATATTTACAAATTGCTTTATTGGGAACAGTTCTTGTGTCTGGTTTAAGTCATGCAGAGCTAGTAATGAAAAATGCCACGCTATTAAGCTCTAAATCCTGGCTTACAGGTAATGCGATCGAAGGTCACCTAGAAGAAGTTACAGGGGGTTTTATCAGCGCTGTACCGGGATTAGCTTCGGCTGTTTCTTATGCAGTTACGGGTCCCGTATCTGGATCTATACATGCAAATATAACCCTCAAGGGGACACATACTTACTCTGTTAGTAACCCAGATTCCGTAAGCCAACCCATCACAGTTGGTCTTGCTTTATGCACTTCAGACGGAAGTTGCTTTAAAAATCAATCGAATTACACGCTACGAGCAAAAGCCACAGTTACTCAAGCAGTTAACTCATATTTGACATGTGTATTTCCACGGCGCGGAGATTACACATACAGCGCCTACACTTCGATATCAGGAGCTGCAATTCACAACTCGAATTCAACATCAACAATTAGTATAAAATAAAGTATTAGCCCTCCTGGCCTCTGACGTGCTCCCTAGGCACTCATGCACAAATCGGAGGGCGCCTTATTAGGATGAATAATGTCAAAAATTAAATGCACATTCTGCGGTAAAGAGTCGGAGACTGAGCTATCAATGCTTGGCGATCAAGAGATGTTGGGTGTTGATTGGGCTTGTCACTGTCATAATGATGATAGACCATCACTTACACTAGAGCCAGAAAAATATTTATACATTGGGTGCATTCCCGTATCAGCTTGTCCTAATCATCCAGTTGATCAATCTCGATGTGTCAAAATAACTTGCCCTCATTGTAATAAATTAATGTGGCTCAGTGAAAAGAAAAGAAAAATGATTAATAGAAATCCCGATGAAATTGAAGCCTATTGTTTAGACTGCTTAACCATTTCGGCAATGGGTCAAGACTTAAAGCCGGAACTAATTGATATAGATAAAGTCACATGAATGATTTCACGAAAGAAGAATTAGAAAAAATATGCCAGTTTTTTAATATAGCGATTGAAGATTTCAAGGAACCGGAAAGTACATATAAATTAAGAGACAAAATCCAATCCATGATTACAGACTATTGCAAGCATAGAACTATTTGCAGTCTGAACTTTAAAGAATCAAGTGAAAAACCCCCACTTGGAATTATACCTAGACATTTTTGGTTTAAAAATAGAATTCGGGATTGCATACTTGCATTACAACGCCTCGAAGACACAGAGAATTGGGATTTATATTTACGTAAATCTAAGGAATTGGCAATAGAAATCAAATATGCATCTGAAGAATGGGAGAAGAATTACCGTGATAATCAGTGAAAAACAAATCTTGCAGTTGATGACGATTGTTAATGCATATAGCGATCGTTTAAAAATCTTTTCCCCGACAAGCGAATATGCTGAAGAAATTGAAAGATTTATCGGTAAAATTATAGCGCAACAATCCGAAGAATTAAAGGTGATAGAGTGAATTGCGAACACGAATACAAAAAGACACTCGCAAAGAATGGCATGAGCTTTATCATGATGTGCCAAAAATGCCGCAAGCAATTTCCATATGCGCAAACCACAGTTGGAGATGAAGAAGTGACAATAGTTTTTCCAATTGAATTTGAGCAATTTCAAAAGATGATAGAACAAACCACTTGTTTAATAGAAGAAGAAGAAGAAAACAATGGAAAAAACTGACTTTACACGTAAAAAATTAGCGCAGATGTTAGTGAAATTGACGCCAGAAGAGCGAGATATATATGCAGATATGACGGTTAAAAACGCACTCCAAGATGGAGTTACCTTAATTAATTTATGGATACAGGAATTTTCGCCTGACCGCGGAACTGACGATATCCTTAGACATTTATTTATTCATATGATAATTAGGGTTGGCTTCAGTGCAGATGTATATGCGCTGGAAAACCAAAAGATTGGGAAAAAAACATATATGGGAAAAGAGATAGTGCAGATTGCCGTAGTTGAACTAAAGAAAATTATCGAAGATATGGAAGATTCTCTCGCTAAGGCTGATTAAATATATGATAGTAATTAACGACAAAAGTTATATATTAGGGATATGGTTCTCTTCTCATCCAGTAACAAAAAATAATTGGATGGCCTTCATTATGAAGGATCCAGAAAATGACCAAACTTATAAATTAGATTATAGATTCTACGATGCTAAAGATGAATCAAAGTCATGGACAAATGCTACATTTCAATTAAGCGAAAAACAAAAATTAGACTGGGAAGAAATTATTTTTAGTCACTTAGAAGAAGTGCAAAATCGTTTTGAAAAAGAATATCCAGAAAAAGATAAATTAATTGTACAGGGAAATTCGGAAAAGCTTTTTTCATTAGCAAAAGAAAAAAAATGGCTAAATGAAATATGTTACATAGAGTCTGATTATATTAATAATCAGACCTAGTATGATAAGTCTTTGATTTATAAATATAAGACTAAATCACGTCAACAATGAAACTGTATAAAATACTTCCTCCACAAATTGATCAATAATAATACCGATATTTGGTATATATTCAGGTCTAATTGTACATAATACTTATTAAAGACGGTCTACTTGCGAAGAATAATAAAAACTTGTAGCATGATGGTTCTTTAACCAACAAGAATAATAAGACGTGCGATTCTACATTGAAGGTTACGAACTGGATGTTCAAGACCCAAAATTCTACATGGATGAAGACGAGTTAAAAGAATATCTAAAAGCTTCTGATGATGTTGTAGGTGACTATGACTGAAATCTATCAATGGCTAAACAAAGAAAAATCTCGTTATTACGTGATAGACGTGCAGAAAGATGCAGACGATGGAATAGCGCTAAAACACTCCTGGGGTGGCTGTCATTCTAACCGAGGGGGAAAGAAAAGCTTGCTTGTTCAGTCTGATGAAGAAATAGAGAAGTATATAGGTCAGATGATGAAGCGGCGAAAAAGTCGTGGATATGAACTTGTTTCGCCAGCCCAGATGTAAGTTTTAAACAAAATATGAAAACGTCAATGCAATAGATCGTGTTGCATTGTTTTGATCATCACCAGTCAGTGCAGTATACGCGGTAACACTTGACCAGTAAAATATTGACGTAACTGAAGAGCTAGCAGTAACTACTGTAAAAAGCTGATATCTGGTAGCATTATTTAAGCCCGCACCATTAATCCCCATACTTGCACCACTATTTCCTGTGGATGAAGACGATGCAATGGGCAGAGAAAGCGTAAATGCTCCTGTTCCTGCACCTTCAGCCCCACCATCTCCTGTAAGATATACAGAGCAATGTACAATATTACCTATGCGGGTATATACACCAACATTTGTCGTATATACAGGAACTGTATTACCAGCACCACCCACTAATGTCACAGTGGGAACCCATGTGCCTTGAACATAATTAGCAAGAGCGGTTCCTCCAAAGTTAATGCTAGTGGCTGCGGCAACTCCTAGTATAGGCGTGACAAGTGTTGGTGACGTAGAAAGAACTGCTGCTACAGTTCCTGTTGAGAGCGCCACACCCGTACCACCTTGTAATACAGTTAATGGAGTCGTCAATCCAGATAATGAGGTGATATTGCTATTAGCGCCTGATGTTGCAAAAAGGCTGCTTAGCTGTGTTCCGCTTTCTTGGTATGTGATCCCACCCTGCACAATTGGAAATATATCCGTAAGTGCAGGAACTGCAACTATAGGTAAATTTGAGATTGAAACGCCCATTTATAATTCCTTTTTATATGTATTCAGTGATTATTACAAAACCACCCGCGCCAGCTCCCCCCGCAGAAGTTCCGCCGGCTAAAGCACTTAATCCTCCACTACCCCCAGATCCATAACCAGTACCAGCATTACCTGTACCTTGAACTACTTTAGTATTTCCTCCAGCGCCCACTATAGTTGAAGCTCCAGCTCCGCCATTAACTGTTATGGTAATAATAGTCGATGTTATAGCTGGCATACCATAAGATCCTGGAGCTACAATATCTCCGGTTCCTGCTACTCCTCCAGCTCCACCAACTGAAGATGTCCCCCCTGTACCACCATTGGCAACACATATAGTCGTAACAGATGTAGCAGTTCCATTGCTTCCAGGATTTG
>Ga0179590_1000019_pt1 | contig 18752 bp, 40 predicted proteins | sample CZOMad2_1_08_16f_FD_148622 | JGI IMG/M metagenome (GOLD analysis project Ga0179590, IMG submission 148622) | Vadose zone soil fungal communities from Angelo Coast Range Reserve, California, USA - CZOMad2_1_08_16fungal (Illumina Assembly) | ecosystem: Environmental > Terrestrial > Soil > Vadose...
TGGGGCAAGCCCTCCGCGAGCGGCTGAGCATCCGGAAACCGGACCCAGACGACACGTCTACGGGCATCTATTCCCCTCGTACTGAGGACAAGCCCGGCGGAGTCGGCAACAAGCCGTCGCCGGCGGAGACGGCCGAGGTGATCGCCGGAATCCTCGGCCTGGTCGTGCTTACCGTCGCGTTTTTCGTGGACCAGCGCGGCCGGAAGTTGCGCAAGCCCACCAGCGGCGAATACGACGCGATCTCTACGCCGATCGCGCGGATCGTGCTCCGGCACGCTGAAGGCGAGTGGCTCCATCCGGACCTCGTCGACGTGCTCGTCGCCGGCAACGCCGTCGGCGCCTACGTCAACTCCGGCGAGCCGCTCGTCACCTACTCCCGGGTCGCCGATGACGGCGTACCCGCCAACCTGCAGGAGGACCCGAAGTGATCCGTGCAATGTTCGCCAAGATCGCCGAAGTTAGCTCGCGGCGTATCGATGTCAGTGTGATCCTCGCAATGATCGCGATCGGCTGGGGCACCCAGCATCTCAACAAGGTCATGGGCGAGCGCGTCGAGGAACTCATGGGACTCGACGCCCAGGTAGACCTGGCCCGTGGCAGCGCGACGGAGTGGGAGCAGCGCCGCGCCAAGGCCCTCCAGGAGACCGAGCAGCTCCGCGGCCAGGCCATCGCCGCAGCGGCGGAGTTCGCCGAGACGCAGAGTGCCAAGCTGGGGTCGCATTCGACGATCATCGGGCGTGGCACCGCACCTGACGAGGGCTGAGCCGTGACCGGCTCGTTCACCGCCGATGGCGCGATCGACACCACCAACTCGCTGATCATCGTGTGCTTGGGCAAGAAGCGCAGCGGCAAGAGCGTCATGGGGCTGCTGCTCTTCCGCTCGTTCCCCGGCGACAAGGTCGTGATCGACGTCGCCGGCGATGACGGGCCGGTCGGCGACGGAGTGCACGAGCTCACCGGCACGGTGGACGATCTACCGCGCCGGTGGCCCGAGCACCTCCGCGAGGACGGCAAACCGATGACACTCCGGTACGCACCCGACGCCGGGTCGCCGACCTTCCTCGAAGACATCGATGCTGTGGTGGGCCTGGCCTACCATCACTCGTCGGTCGAGAAGCCCGCGTGCCTGCTCGTGCACGAGATGGGCCGGGTCGCGGAGAGCAACCGCACACCCCCCCACACCATGCGCGTACTCCAGCACGGCCGGCACCGCCGGTTGACGGCGATCTTCTGCATGCCCCGGCCGCTCACCGTCAACACGCTGGTGCTCGGCCAGGCCGACCTGGTGTACGCGTTCGAGCTGCCCTCACCAGCGGACCGGCAGCGCGTGGCCGACAACATCGGCTGGGACAACGTCAGTTTCACCGAGGGCATGAAGCTGCTGAAACCGCACGAATACCTACGATTCGACGCGAACGAGCCGAAGCCCGAGTCGGACGATCCCGAGGACGACGACCGGCTGCTGCACATGCCGGCGCTCCCACCCGACGAGGTAGCCGCGGTGCTCCGGTGGGCCAAGGGCGACACCCGACGACCAGACCCCCAGCCCCGACCCCGAGCACGCGCCTAAGCACGTCGACGAGGAAGGGCCCGCACCGAAACCGGTGCGGGCCCTTCACGCTGTGCTCTACTCGGCCCAAGGACCGTTCTCCATCAGACGACTTACGACCTTTAGGCGATCCGGATCTCTCTGCCGGGCCATCATCCGACTACGTTCTGCATCGCTCCGGCCATATCCTCGGGCATCGTAGAGGGCCGGAGTCCGTATCGAGTAGAGCTCGCCCAGGCTAACAAGGCATGCGCGATACGTCAATGTGGACCAGACGCGCCGAAGGGCCCGACACACCGCTCAGGTGTCGGGCCCTTCGGTCCCATGTTGCCCCGCGATCAGGTTACATCCTCGGCCAGATCAGGCAGCTCCCGCACCGGCTTGTGTTCGTACTTGTCGAGGTGCTCGGCTACCGCATCGACGAAGTCCCCGAGCCGCATGCGCTTGCCCGGAAGATCGAAGTGAGGATCATCTCCATGCTGGCAGCCCGGCGAATTGCAGTAGGGCGGCCGGAGTTCGGGGATGTAGATCATCGCCGTCAGGGGTATGTCACGCATCAATCCCCCTCAGGGGCCGGCGCCGGTCCCGGGATACCCGAGTCGGGCCAGCAGTAGTAACCGGTGGTCGCGTCGTCATACACGCACCCGGGTACCGGCTCGGCCGTGCGCACGCCGAGGATCAGCAGCACGGCGATCACGACCAGGGCGACGCCCATGACCACCTCGGCGACCCGGCCCCAGCCGAGCGCCGGCGCCGAGCGGAACAGGAAGCACGCGGCGCCCGCGATCAGCACGCCGAAGAGCCAGCTGAGATCAGGGGTCAGCTCCATGTGCGGCCGAACCGATCCGCATGCCGCTGGGACGGGTGGCCGGCCTCGCCGGTGCACGGTTCGTGCGCCACGATGTCGCCGGCATCGTTACGCCGGGCCAGCTGGTGCGGACAGCCCCCGGCCCGGCCGAGGATCACGTTACCCTTAATGATCTTGTTCAGGTGGTCGACCTTGACGTCATACTGGCCGCCGTCGGTCATGATGTCGCCGCGCTGGTCGGCTGGTTTGCGGCCCTGACCGCGGCGCATCTTGCTCATGATCCGGCTAATCATTCGATCACCTTCACTACCTCGGCGATCACCAGGTTCTCGTGTGCCTGCCAACGGCCAAAGGCCTCGTCGTCGACGAGGCCCGAGCCGTTGCAGTAGCCGCAGATGATCTCGCCGACCGGACCGCACCGGGGGCACATGTGCCCCCGGGCGTCCGGTAGGTCAACTACCTTCAATGGATGGTATGGGCTGCTCGGGTTGTCCACGGTGGTCACTGGGGCTCTCTTCCTTGTCGCGCTGCCGCTTCGCAGCGAACAGGCCAGCGTCAAGCAGGTCTTGCGGATCGACCGGCTTCTCTAGCCCTAGGCCGTTGCGCAGCATCAGGTTCACCAATTCTGGCATCTTAAGGCCGCTGTAGTTGGCGATGAAGAGCAGCCCGGCGTGAACGTCCTGGTCGACCTTGACGTAGAGCGTGACCTTGTCGACGGCGCCCGTCGGCGAGGCCTTGGCCTTGGCGGGGGTGCGCTTGGTGGGGGGCTTGGGCTTGGCGTCAGTCATGCCATGAGTAAACCACACTGACAGAATTTCTGCCAGTGTGGTTAGAGACTCTGTCACCTGTGGTTCAGCGTGTGCAGTCGCCCTTGTAGTGCCAGGTGCCGTTGGAGTTTGCCGGGTCTGACGCGACGTTGGTTCGCGCCGTCTGGACGATGATCCCGAGCAGGTTGAGCCCTACCTCGATGCCGTCGACGTTCATGCCGTTGCCGGCCGGGTTGATCACCCGGGTGATAGTCAGAGCCGTGCAGGCGTTGCCGGAGCCGTGATCGAAATGCACGGCCTCGTTGACGAGCGACATCGTAGACATTGACAACCCTCCATTATATATCTGTTATATCTCCGGCCGTACCATGATGGTGCGCCGCTGGTAGGTGCCCGTACCTGCTGTTACACGTTGCAGGATTTCGGCGTTATAGGTCGCGCCGGGGGTGAGGCCGGAGTACGGGAACTCACGGGAGATGCTCAGCCCGTCGGTGCCGCTGATGTAGGGCGCCATGTCGTCGGTCGCGGCGACGACGATCGTGCCGGCGCCGATCACCGAGCCGGTCCGCACCTGGGCTGAGGCGATCGTGAAGCTCGCGGCGAGCGTGTTGTCGAAGAACGCACCGACGGAGATCGTCACCGTGCCGCTGTCGGGCGCCACGAAGGTCACACCACAGGTGCCGGCCGGGGCGAGCACCGAGGTGTAGGCGGTGCTCGCCGTGGTGCGGATGACGTTGTCGCTCGCGCTGGTCAGCGTCGATACGGCGCCGTTGCTGAACGAGGCCCAGCGCAGCAGTCCTTGGACCGTGACGGTCGGCGATGTGAGAACGATGGGCCCGTTGGGCGCAAAGATCGATATTGCTCCGGCGAGGGCCTCCAGCGTCATCTGCCCGAGCCGGGCGCCGAGCCGCATCTGGTCGGCGAGGAAGTCCTTGATCACCGGAAGGCCGGACCCGTTGGCCTGCCACAACATCACGGCCGGCTCGCCCGGCGAGTACTCCTGTACCGCACCGCCCTTCACATGGCCCAGGTGGACCTCGGTGAAGCCGCCCGTGTTTCGAATGACGCATAGATAGGTGTACGTGGTGTCGTCACCCTGCGAATAGAAGATGATCCCGGCCTGGTAGCTACCGCTGATCGTCATGTAGGTATCGAGCGGGGGAGGCAACGGCGCACCGAAGAAGATCCGCGCGTTGCCGGCACCGGCATTGAACGGGAGGGTCAGGCTGACGAGATTAGCGAAGAACGAGCGCACTTATGCATCTTTCTCTATGTAGAACACGGTCGCTTTACATATCCGGCCGGCAATGCCTCCCGACCACTCGACGGTCATGAGGTCTGCCGGTGTCACATCTATCGGTGGGTCGCCGGCTGCTGCGTCGCCGGCCGCCACGACCGGTGACACGAGCCAGGTATTGATGCGGATCGCGCATGTGGCCGAGCCGGGCGCGTTGACCATCTCCACGGCCACCTGGTGCACTTCCCAGGTGTAGGAGCCGCGGGGCCGGATCTCGATCGTCGCCGCGCCGGTCGCGTTGCACGTCGCGCTATACGGTCGCCACGGCACCGGTCACCACCAGGCGAACGGCCGGAAAACCCGCGGCGTGGCGTTGCCGCGGCCTTCCCACGCGTCGTAGAGGCACCAGCTGCCGGCGCCGAAGAGCGCCAGGCCGACGATGACCGCCGTCGACGAGCGCTTGAAGAGCGGCCGGGGGATCATGCGCTCACCGGTGTCGGCACGCTCGCGTAGAAGATCACGCTGATCAGGTCGCCGGCCGTGCCGTAGATCGTCACCGAGCGCGAGGCCACCGGGACCGTGCGGTGTCCGCTGACACCGGCCGTGACCCGGTAGACGCCGACACCGGTGGTCGGCGCGGCCCCGCCCGGCCGCGGACCCTGCGCGTCGACCGTGACGATGTTCGTGCCGGGGCAGCTGACGTTCACGGCGCCGCACGCCACGCCGAAATCGAAGGTTTTGTATGCATCGGTGGTGGGCACCTGGAAGGTCTCCACCTGTAACACGTTGTTGGTCATGCGCCCTTCGAGCCGGGCCGCGATGTCGGTCATCGTCTGCGCCTGGGCCTGCATCGCCGACAGCATCTCGGCCCACAGGATGTTGGCTGTCTCCCTGCTCGGCGGGCGCCGGCTCAAGGTCTTTCCCGGAACGGCCGGGGCCGGGTCCGGCTCCGGAGCCAGTAGGCGCCCGAAATTGAAGCTCATGATTCCCCCTTATGAGGTCTTGCCGGATGTGACGGCCCGGTAGATCCCGAAGCCGATCAAGCCCACGCCGAGGATGACGGCGATCCCCTCCAGCGCGAGCTCGCGCGCTCCGCCGAGCCACTCGCCCACGTCGGTCAGTCCCGTCTGGACATAGCCGATGGGCCCGGCGATCGCCGTCCCCAGCCCCGGCACCCGGCCGAACGTCGGGCTGCCGTAGAGGTCAGTCATGTGGACCTTGGCGCCCGGTTTCGGCGCTGAGATGATCTTCCCTCCGCCGATGTAGATGGCGGTGTGGTATGCCGGGTCGCCCCAGTAGACGAGGTCACCGGGCAGCGGGTTGGTCACTGGTTTGACGTATTTCTGTTGCTGTGCAGCGGTTCGCGGGAGTTTGTAGCCCTTGAGTCCATAGACGTACTGCACGAGTCCCGAGCAGTCGAACGTGTCGGGGCCCTCGTCGCCGTAGACGTAGGGGCTGCCGATCTCGGCCGTCGCGAGTGCGATGATGTCATCGACGATGGTCATTTCAGGACCAGGCTCCACACGGGGGGAGCGACCACGGCGAGGACCGCGAGCGCGCCGGTGGCCCGCCATCGCCACTGTTCCAGCGCGGTCAGTCGCCGATCGGCGTTGGTCTGCTGCTGCTGCGACTTGATCACCGCAATGTCGGTGCTCATCGCGCTGAGCGCGGCCAGGATCTTATCGAGCTTGCCCGTGATTCCCTCCATCAGGCCAACCCCCTTGTCACCAGCGTTTTTGTCGCCTTGAAGATCGTTTTACCTGAGCCGGTGCCGTGGATCAGGCCGACGGCGAGCAGTCCCACTCCGGCGCCGATCGCGATCACCTGCAGCGAGAGTTCACGTGCTCCGCCGAGCACCTCGGTTTTGGTGGGCAGCGCGGCCGGGGCCGCGCCGACGGCCAGGTCGACCTGGCCGAGGTAGTCCTGATAGGTGCCATCGCGCCATGCCTGCCAGGGCGTGTAGTCGGTGCCGTCGGCGCTGAGCGCTCGTGCCGCCTCCGCCTGTCGCTGGGTGCTCGACGCGAGTGCCGTCACGTCCCGCACGCTGCCGGTGCCGGTCGCCGTGCGGTCGGTGCGGACGAGCCACGCACCGTAGGCCGGCCCCAGCGAGCCGCCCGAGCTCGTGCTGGCCGCGAGCGCCTCGGTGTCGCCGCCGGTCTCGGCGAGGGAGATCGCGGTCAAGATGCGGGCCGCGGCCGGCGGTGTGCCGGCCGCGGTCAGGTCGCGGTAGAGCTGGGCTGCCGTGCGCCGGGCCATGTCATCGCCCCGGTGCCGGTCGCCGACCCGGCAGCGGGATCGGGATCGGCACGCGGATCGGCCCGGTGCGAGGCCCCCCGCCTCCCCTGCTCGGCGGATCCCAGCGCGGGAACCGGTTGCCGGGGCTCGTGCTGCCCGACGGCGCCGGCGACGTCGGGAGCTGCCCGAGCGATTCCAGGTAGTCCTGCTGCTGCTTCAGGTACTCGTCGAGCTGCCGCTGCACACTCTCGGAGTACTGGCCGAACCACGAGGCCACGTTGGAACCGGTGGTGTCCGGGAAGGTGCCGTTCAACTGCCCGGCGCTGCCGCCCGAGCTCGTCGCGTCCTCGCCGACCCCGGCCCCGCCTTTGGTCCGACTGTAGAGCGTGTAGAGGCCGAGCACTACGGCGAGGCCGATCCCGCCGTAGACCACCTTCTTGTTCTTGATCAACTGGCCGAGGTTCACAGGCCCGGCCTCACCTGGAAGGCCGACATAGCGCCGAGCGCGCCATAGCCGGACGCGTCGTCACCGGTGCTCGGCATGCCGGGCTGCCCCGCGACACCGGCGCCGATGCCGAGCCGCCGGCTCAGCGGGTCCAAGATCGGCGCCGAGGGGGCAGCGATATCCTGCTTGGTGCCCAGCTGGTAGGCCGTCTCCCCCGCGAACCGGTTGACACCGTAGCCGGGCAGCCCCGTGTAGCCGCGTGGCTGCGTCGACCGGTTGTGCACGCCCGCACTCATCGGCGAGAACGTGTTGGTCGCCTGACCCAGGCTCGCCATCTGGTTGGCCCAGGCGTCGGCGGTGTAGTAGGTGGTCGCGACGACATGCCCGTTACTAGGCACCGTTCGCCGGCCCCACATCAGCCACGCCCCTGGAAGACCTTGATGATCGGCACCGCAGCGTCCTTGCCGCTGATCAAGAGCTTGCCGCCGTTGGTCGCGTAGGCGAGCCCCAGATAGATGCCGATGAGGATCGCGCCGCCCTTAAGGATCTTTACCGCGCTTCCCACTGTCCCCTCCTCATACCCATATCCCGCCGGGGTTCGGCGCCGGCAACGGTGTCGCTGCCGACGGCTTGGTCGGTGTCGTCGGCGCCGTGGTAAGGCTCCGGCTCCGGTCCGGCACCGCGGCTGTCTCCGGTCCCATCCACCGCTTGATCGCCTCAGTGACCAGATTCGACCCGATCCCGAGGGACTTCGCGACGTTGTCTTGCAGCACCGTATAGGTGACGATCAATGCAAAGCTGCCGACGAGGAAGCCCCGGAACGCGCCCCTCATGCCGGCCGCCGTCCGTGGATCTCGCCGTTCTCACCGGTGAGCTCGCCACCGGTCGCGATCAGCCGGAGCCGTCCCAGCGCGTTACCGCCGAGCACCTGGCACAGCACCCAGGTACCGAAGATCACCAGCACCACGCCGCCGGCCTTCACGGCAGCCACGTCCCGTCAGGTGCCTTATTGAAGAATTTCGCTCTCAGGACGTCTTTCACCCTGGTCGGGCCCCCCTTGATGAACGGCAGGATCACCCATCCCCAGACGAGCACGCCGAGCAGCAGCCCGGCACCCGATTCGACGGTGCTAGCGGTCGAGCTCCACGCGCCCGGACCCGAGCTGCCCGAACGCGTGGGGCTCTCCGCCGGCGGGCCAGCCGGCGCCGAGCTCGTCGACGAGCCGGCCGGGACGGAGGACCCGGCCGGGCTCGTCGACGCGCGCCGCGCCATGGCTAGCCGTCGCCGAGCTGAGCAGCGACCTTGACCTTGCCGACCCTGGCCGATCCCGCCACCGACGCGAAACCGACCGTGATGGCGATCAGGGCCCCCACCCAGAGAAGAGGATTCGCAGGATCGAGCAGCCCCTTGACACCCGTACGGATGTCATCGGTCGCCATCGTCTGCGTCGGAGCCGCCACACCGTATGACGGTGCCTGAGGTGAGGCCCCGTAGACGCTCGCCGCGGTGAAGTCCACGGGGACCGCCTAGGCGCCGACGGGAGCCGCGAAAAGCGTCTCCTGAAGGATCTGCACCCGGCCGGCGGTCGGGCTGTTGACCAGGTTGAACTGGATGCGGAGATCCGACGTCATGGCCTCGTCGACGACGTCGCGAAGCGCGAACTGATTGACGAAGTCCCAGACTCCGAACCCCCACAGCCCACCGACGTCGGTGCCACAGAGCCTGATGTTCTCGGCCCGCAAGTTGGTACCCGACGGGTAGCTCTCCGGCTGGTCGTTGCCGCCGTACGCCCAGCCGACCGTGGAGAAGTTGGCCTGAGTCATCGCGAGCGGGGTCGGGGTCGCGCCCGAGTAGACGTTGAAGAGGAGCCGGCACAGCTTGCGGCCAGCGCCGGTACCCGGCAGAAGCGGCTCGTTGAGCCCCTGGGTCAGACCGCCCTGGCCGAACTCCGCCAACTGGTGGAACTGGCTCAGGTCCGGCACGACGTAGCGACCGCCCACGTTGGGGATCGAGTACGCGCGGCCGGTCACGGACCAGTTGAGCGCGTTGGTCTGAGTGGCCGCGCCGCCCAGCGTGAACAGCGCCGTCGCCGTGTTCCAGTCGATGTCCAGCGAGAGGTTCGTCGCTGCCGACTGGGCGTACACCGACCCGATCAGGGTCACCGGATCGAGCGCCACCGGGATGAAATAGGTCAGGTCGATCGTGTAGGCGCCGGTCGCGGCGACGGTGGCGCCGGGGTTGAGCGCGTTGACGCCCGATGTGCCCCAGTCGTCCGACGCGATCTTCAGGCTGCCCTGGTTCTGAGCCGTCGCGGTGAACGTGATCGCGATGCCCGAGTCCTGCAGGCGTGGGTTGGACACGAACTCCAGGCAGCGCGCGGTCAGACCGCGCAGCGAGACCAGGTTGCTCTGGCCGTTGGCCGAGAGCTTGATCTGCCTGGGGATGTTCAGCGGCCACTCGTAGGACATGGTCGTGCCGGTGATGGTGCCGGCGAACGTGATCGTCCCCTGCACACGGAGTTCCAGGCTCGCGATGATGCCCGTCTGGCGCAGCTGCACCGAGTCGCCCGAGCCGAGACCCGAGATCGCCGTGAGCTGCCGCATGCTGAAGCGCATACGGCGCGTGGCCTGGTAGAACGCCTGAGGATTGACATCCACCTCAGGGGAGGCGACACCCTGGATCAGGGGGGCCGATGGGGTCAGTGTGGCTCGCATCAGTTCGAGGCCCTTCCTGGTCCACAGTGCACGAATTCAGCGAGCCGCCTGAGGCCCTCGCTGGGGATGTAGCGCGCGGCGAGTTCAAGGCCGAAGTTGGCCAAGATCGCCGTTCCGCCGACGGCGAGCCAGAAGCTCAGCTTGCGGCCTTTCACGTCAGACCCGGCCCTGACGAGCCTGGTAGGCGTTGTAGCCGATCACGACACCCAGCGCGACCACCGCCGCGATGAGCACCTGCCTTGCACGCATATCGATCTCCCGACGCTGAAGTTACTTGCCGGTAACTATAGACCTCGGTGATCGATTCTGCTATTAGCGGATTACCGGTAATCGTAATTCGGTAATTCGTTGGCGACCCTGCCCGGGATTGGCACTTGACACGTACTCGCCGAGTACCTAACGTGTACCTCATGCCAAGCACCTTGGGGCCGCGGAAGGCCCGGAACGTCAAGCTCCCCATACCGCTCGACGAGCGAGTGCAGGCGTGGGCAGCTCAGCGCGGCGTATCCGTGATCGCCGCGATCACGATCCTGCTCGGCGAAGCACTCGATGCCCCCAGCACCACCAACCCCGGAAGGAACTGACCATGGGAATCCTCGGCACTGTGGAGGATCACGAGATTCTCGCCTACATCCCGACCCTGCACGACATCGGCGAGTACGTCGCGGCGTACGGCTTGGGCCTGGCAGCATGCGGCGAGGACTTCATCAGCTTCGCCGCGTTCTGCCAGGCCCATCCCGAGGGCAACTGGGCCCGCATGCTGCAGGTCATCGTCGGCGAGTCGGAGCCCCAGCCCAGCCCCGCACACGAGCGGTGCGCCCGGTGCCACCGGTGGGTCTACAAGGTCACCAGCGAGAGCGGCACCAACACCGGCTGGCTCCACCAGCACACCGACACCGCCGACGGCCTGAACCGCTCGACGTGCGGGTACTCCGGCGAGCTCGGCTCGGTCGGATGGCCGGCCAGCGCGGTCATGACCGCCGCGGACGTCTGGGCCACCGTCGCGAACCTGGTCACGGCCGGTGCTCCCGCGCCGCTCAGCCTGCGCATCGCCCCCGAGCACCGGCAGTCCCCCGGCGTGGCCCGGCAGATGACCATCACCTGCCAGCAGGACAACCCCGAGGACGTCATCGCCTGGGCCCAGCTGCTCGGCATCACCAAGGGCGGCCGCGCCGCACGCCACGACGACTCCGGCGGTAGCTACTACACGAACTCGCCGGGGCTCTCGCTGATGTACCCGCACGACCAGGGCCTGGCCATCATGCCGGGCTGGGAGATCCATGTGCGGTGCGACATCAGCGACACCGCGATGGCCACCTGGGCCGGCCCCCGATGAATCGCCCTCCGCTGCACCGCTTGGAGCTCATCGGTGACGCCCAGCCCCCACTCCCGGGGTTCCTCTGGATTGCCGCCAAGTGCAGTTGCAGCTGGACGTCCGGCTACTACCACATCGACGAGGTAGGCGGCAAGATGGTCGATACGTTGACCCACGCCCACAACGTCCACAGCTCCATCCGGCGCGCCGCCGGCAGCTAGCAAGCGCTCAACGGGCCCGGCCGGTGGATAGACCGGCCGGGCCCCTCGATACCCCCACCATCAGCGAGGAGACTCCCGAGATGCCCACCGACCGCCCCTGTCAAACCCGCACCGAGGTGACCCGGTGACCACTACCGCCGTCCGACCGCCGGCCGACGCCTATGGCCAGCCGAGCACCGGCGCCGACGAGCGGCACCAGCTGGTCATGCTCGCCCAGGCTGGCGACAGCGAGGCCGTCGCCGAGCTCTACCGCGTCTACAACCCTCAGATCTTCCGCTTCGTGTTCTTCCGGGTCGGCAACCGGGTGGTCGCGCAGGATCTCGCTCAGGACGTCTGGGTACGCGCGCTCAGGCACCTCAGCACCTACGCCTACTCCGGCCGCGACATCGGCGCGTGGTTTATAACCATCGCGCGGAACCTCGTCGCCGACTACTACAAGTCCGGCCGGTTCCGCCTGGAGGTCACCACCGGCGACGTCCTCGATGCCGACCGCACCGACACCGGTTTCGGTGCCAACCCTGAAGCCGACGTCGCCGACTACCTCACCAACGTCGAGCTATGCAAGGCGCTCAACAAGCTCAACGAGGAGCAGCGCGAGTGCCTTGTCAATCGCTTTCTTCGCGGCCTCACCGTCGCCGAGACGGCAGCTGCCATGGGGAAGAACGAGGGCGCTATCAAGGCGCTTCAGTATCGCGCGGTAAGGGCGCTCTATAAGCACGATGAGATCCGCGTGCTCATGGAGACGCGCTGTGGAGCTTGATCCGCAAAGCTACGAGGGAACGCTGCTCATCGTCGAAGGGCTGATCATACCGTGTTGCGTACTCATGATGAACATCTATCTCCAGATAACGGACGACACCTGCCTGCCCAGCGACGAGCCGGAGCCACTGCCCCGGCCAGTATCCCGGCGGAAGTACGAGGGACGTCGACGGGCCGGAAGGTGAGAAGCGGCATCCTCGGATTCATCGGCGGATTCATCGGCGGAGCACTACTCGCGGGTTACGTAATCGTCATTCTAAAGATCGTCCTATGACGCTCTAGGCATCGATACTTATTACTTCTATATGTCAGGTAGGTAGCGGAATGCTTGTTAACGACTTGCTCAAATTGGGCGTCATTCGCGGATGGGGGATGACCATCATCGCGGCGTTCAACACCGTTCTATATTTCGCGTACGATGTTGATATCTCCGGCCTTATCCTGTTCGCCGCGATGGTGTACGTACTCGCCATTGAATTGATCGTTTACCGCATGGTCGTGCGCGCACGCACGAATGCCGTTTTCGGCGAGCACGCTCAGGCCGTCATCACCGATGCGTACGGCCCGGCTGAGCGTGGTTCGCTGTGACGCCCCCGAGCGCCGAGGTCATCGCGAAGCAGATCCGCCTGGACTACCAGACGACGCGCGACGCGATCGTCGACGAGGTCAACGCCAAGATCGGCAGTGTGGAGGCTCAGGCCCATGCAAGCCTCGTTGTGTGTCACGAGGAATTCATGGGGGTCACGGCCTATGTGAGGCGCGGATATCTCGCTGGAGAGATCGATGGCGAAGCAGCACGCCTAGCCATCGAGATCGAGCGGGAGAAGGCCAACGCCAAACGTGCGGCGATCATCGAGGTGCGCATGGCGCGACTCGGCGAGATCGACAGGTGGGGACGTCTGGCGCTCGACTCAGCGAAAGAGGTGTACCGAACCGCTATCGGTGATCCGACAGCGGCGTAGGATCGCGATCACCGGACTTTGAGGCCGGGCCGGATCACTCCGGCCCGGCCGCAGCCCCTCTTCACTGAAGCACGCCGAGTGTACCAAGGACGTGTCACATGGCCCAGTTGATCAACGCATGACCATCGATACGACTACCCGCGAGATGATCAACAGCTACACGATCGCCTCGCGCACCGTAGGTCCCGCGAGCTACGCCTACGTGCCCAAATTCCCCAGCGCGGCCCTGCTGCGCGATGTCCGCATCCTGCTGCCCTCGATGGCGACGTGGGACGGGCACGAGGGCCCCCGAGCCCGGCTCACCATCGCGGCCGGCGCCGTCGGCGTGACGCGCAAGGACTACGCCAAGGCCGAGCGCACGCACCAGCGTGGCGTCAAGCACCGGATCGCCGACGTCGACCAGCTGGCCGCGGAGCTGCTCGCGAAGGGCGAGTTCCCGGCCAAGCCCCCGCCCCGGCAGGAGATCACCAGCTGGTCGCGGAAGTCGCGCTGCAACATGGTCAAACGACTGTGCGAGATCGACTACGTGTCGCCGCTGAGCGACATCAACCCGCACGGCCCGATGCTCCGGCGCGGCCGCGTACCGGCGATGATCACGCTCACCTATCCGGGTCCGTGGCTGGAGGTCGCACCCAACGGCAAAGCCGCGAAACGCCACTTGCAGCTGTTCTTCAAGCGGTACTGGCGTGCATGGGGGGAGAAGCTCAAGGCCGTCTGGAAGCTCGAATTCCAGAAGCGCGGCGCGCCGCACTTCCACCTGCTCATGGTGCCCCCGCACGGCAAGGCCCGCACCGGCGTAGGTGCGGGCAAGCCGTTCAAGTTTTGGCTCTCGGCGGTGTGGGCATCGATCGTCGGCCACACGGACCCGGTGCACTACCTACGGCACCTCAGCCGGGGGACGAACATCCGGTTCGACGAGGGTCTCCGGGCGAGCGACCCGAAGCGCGTGGCCGTGTATTTCACCAAGCACGGCTCGTTCAAGGCCAAGGAATATCAGAACTGTGTGCCCGTCGAGTGGCAGGGCCCAGGCGACGGGCCCGGTCGATTCTGGGGCTACCGGTACGTGCGCCCGTACGTCGTGGGTGTCGAGCTCTACGAGCACGATCGCATCCTGGCAGCCCGCACTCTGCGCCGCTGGGCCAGGGCTCAGGGCACAACCCGGTCCGTGACCGTCCTACGCACGCCGGGGGGCCGGGTTGTGCCGGCCACCTGGGACGTGATCGGCCTCGCCGGTGTGGGGATGCTCGCGGCCGGGCGGCCGGGCCGGAAGCGCTCGGCTCGTCGACGCGTGCGCCGACTCGGCTCCGGCGCCGGCTGGGTGTCGGTCAACAACGGCGCCCGGTTCGCGGGCGAGCTCGCCCGCTACTTCGAACTCGTCTACTCATGGGCCCTGGCCTCGCCTTATCGATTATCGTCGTGATCCGCGGCACTTTTTGGCGCATATAACAAGGCCAGGGCGTATCACTCGCGACCGTACATAGTCGCTCTTCAATATCCCACCGAACGGAAAGAGCTCAAATGCCCAGCACCGACAGCGGGCCCCACAGTGCTGCCCCGAAGAAGGTATGGACCGGTTCGCCCCACGGGCCGGACGAACTGTGCGACTGCCCTTCCCCGCGAAAGCTCGGCCGCCCTTACCACTGCGCGGCGCCCGCGGATTCCGATGCTTTGCAGGACCTGATGGCATGGACACAAACGAACTGGCATCATCTCGTCCGTAAAGCGCTCAGCGGCGAGATCACCAAGCACCGACTCCACGAGCTCACCGGGATAGCCCGAACCACAATCGACCGGATCTTGGCTGACACGGCCACCCTTGAGCGGTTCGATACGCGGCGCGGCGTAGTGCACGCGGCACCCGGTGAGGCGCCAGCCAGCACAATGCACCCGGTGATCCGGCACCCGGACCTCTCCGACTGCGACTGTCCCGAGCCGTGCCCGGCACCGCCACGCGCGCCGGTACCGCAGCCGTGGCCGCTCGGCCCGATGCTCCGACGCGACGGCGTGATCGTGCTCGGCGTGTGCGGTCACTGGTGGGAGGAGTACGCGCCAGCTGAGCACGGCTACACCCCCGGCGAGGCCAGGGCGTGCCTCAAATGCAAGCCCGACGACTACCACTCGGTGCGGCCGGGGCCGATCGGCACCGGCATGGTCCCCGTCGGTTACCTCACCCTCTGGGAGCTGCTCGGCGACACAGGGGAGCACCAGGGGATGCAGTTCATCAACCGCAAGACCGTCGCCGACTGGCAGGCGTTGCGCGACAACGGATCGGACAAAGCCTGATGCCGCACGAGCGTTCACTGATCCGCACGCCTGAGGAGCTCGCAGAGGTCTACGGCCGGTGGGTCGCTCAGGGCGCAACGCACGAGGAAGCACTGCTCGGCGTGCTCCGCATGGCTTTCGCCGATGGCGTGACCGCGACACCGAACCGATTCCTGGCCCGCGTGGAGGTCTACTCCCTCATCGGCGGCAAGCGCGTCAGGACCTACGACGCCACCGCGATAGCGCCGCACAGCCGGGAATTCCGGGTAGCCGGCGCCGACCTATTCGTACTACGAGCGGAGCTAGATCAATGACGGGCACTCAGACCTACCGGCTCGAACTCCAGATGACCATTGTCGCGCTCGATGATCGCGGCAACCCCGAGTACAACAACGGCCTACGAGTGAATGACACGCTCTCCGTCAACGCCACGTCATTCATGGAGATTGCAGGTGTGCTCAGCCGGTTTCACGAGCTCGCCGAGCGGCTCAAGGAGGCCCAGGCGGTTGCCGCTGAGACCAGGGACCGTTTCGATGTCTGATCAGTCCGCTGTGCTTGAGGCACGCCTATTCCACGACGCCCAGCCGGTCACCTCCCTACATCGATTCGTGATCGACATGCGACCGCAAGTCGCCATCCCCCAACACGTTCAGCTGCAATATCTGCCGCCCTGGTTCCCGGCTGAACGCGTACGCATAATGGTCACCCGGCTGAAGCACAGCGAGATATCTCCCGGGTGGCATGTGATCCGTGCAGCGGTGGAAATCGATGATCGTTACCTCGGCGAGCAGCCGGGGCAGATCTACATGGGCACACCGAGCCCCTTCCCGAGCGCGATAATCCCGTTCCTGTGGCCAGCCGAGAACGGGCACCGGGGGCCCAGCATGGTCAGTCTCGGCCTACGGCACGTCGCCCCCTGATCCGTTATCGTGCAGAGCAGCAATCACCACTGAGGGAGACCACGATGGACAACGGCCAGAACTACCTGCTCACCCAGACCGTGCTCGTGCTCGTCGACCCGGCCGCGAACAACGGCCACGACGTCGCCGGCGCGAGGATCACCAAGGTCCACAACGACGGGTCCGTGAACCTGCGCATCCTCTACGACGTGGCGGCCGGCGACGGCTACGCGGCGAACATCCCGCTCTTCGCCGACGAGGCCGCGGCCCGGGACCACGTCAAGCAGGCGACCACGCTCAACATCGCCTTCTTCGCCGACGTCGCCACGCCCGAGCTCGGCGACGACGACGCCGAGCTGCTCGCCGAGGACCCGGCGCCGGTGGTCGCCGACCCGGCTCGCGACGGCGAGTAGTCATGCCGCCCCGGACCTACGCTGCCTGGCACGCCGACGGCGAGCCGAGCCGCTACGCCCAGCCGATCTCGGATCTCGCTAGTGCCCTGCTCGACAACAGCCCGGCGGGCTGGGAGCTGGGCGTGCTCGGCAACCGGCCGCACCTGACCGCCAAGCTGCCGGAGGACCACTGCCCGTTCTCGCAGACGGGTTGGCCGATCGCGTCGCCCTATCCGTTCATCCACGCCCTGGATTGGTCGCACGAGGATCGTTCCTACGTCCGTCAGTTCCGCTGGTGGGTGAGCGAGGCCCGAGCCGGCCGGGCCCGGTGGGTCAAGTACATAAACATCGACGGCCGGCACCACTCGTTCCAGCCCGGCTACGCGGTACGCCCGAGCTCCGATGATCCGAGCCACGGGCACCTGTCGATCCGGTCCGACTGGACGCACCGCCCGGCCACCTACGGCTGGGTGACGGTACGCCGGGGCAACACCGGATCCGCGGTAGCCGCGCTCCAGTCGATCGCCAACGGGCACGGCGCCGGCCTGACCGTCGACGGGCGCTTCGGACCGAGGACCGACCGGTGGGTGCGGGGCTTCCAGGAACGGCGCGAGCTCGTCGTCGACGGCATCGCCGGGCCGGTCACCCGGTGGTCGACGTTCGTTCTGTAACACCTGTCTCACCAACAAGGGCCCGGCCGCTGATGCGGTCGGGCCCTCGTCGTGTGTCGATCAGTGTGATTCAGCAGTGTTCTATGCCTGATCAGGATACCGGGTTGGTTTCGTAGTAGCGCTGCCGGTCGGTGCTCCGGCCGAGCATCTGAGCCAACGTCGCGGCCAGTTCGAGCTCGGTGAGTCCGAGGTCACCGGCCATCATGAGAACACCGTATTGCAGCCGGGACATGCGCTGTTGAGCCTCGTTCTCCGGCCCGTGGTTCGGCGAGGTGTGGTGCTCCGTGATCAGCCTGTCATAGTCAAGCGCCATTGGATGCCTCGTGTTGTCGACGAGCAGTTTCGCGGTCGACAATACGCTGCACCTGGCTATCGCTGAGGCCGGTCTCGCGCTCCAGCAGCCGGATACCCCAGCCAGCCTCGTACGCCTCATAGATCACATCATCGCGGCCGGCGCACTCATCGGTGTAGAGCTCATGGGCGGCCCGCGCAGCGTCCGACAGCCGGCGCAGCCTCAGCGATAGGTCACCCTGCGGCATATCTCCCCCTCAACGATCCCGGGCCGACGGTGGATTACCGAATTGCTGGGCAATGTAATTCGTTAATCGCGCCGGTTACTAGTCAGTAACACTACTACCCGGTAACATGGGCGCCTATGGAAATCCCCCCAGGGGGCACGGCGTGCCCCCATACGGAGTTTGCCGCCAGGGTTGACGTGCACCGGCTCGTCAAGAGCGACGACGACGACACGGTGACCGGCTACACCGCGGATCTCAAGGTGTCGTGCATCCAGTGTGAAGAGCCGTTTTGCTTCCGTGGGGCCCCGGTGGGACTCAGCCCCCGTCAGCCGATGACCTCGGTCGACGGGACCGAGCTCCACGCGCCGATCTATCCATCGTCAGGCGATCCGGACTTCGGCGCCGAGGGTGCCGGCTTCAGCCTGAAGGTGTACGACCGTGGCTAGCGGTACCCCCGCGCTGAAGGTGCGCGGTGTCTGTCCGACGTGCAAGCGCGTGGTCGACGCCACGGCGCCGAAGGGCCGGTCGACGTGGACCGGACCGTGCCCGGCGAAGGACTGTGGCGGCAAGGTCGTGGCGCGTCGGCTCGCGCCGGGCGCCGAGCCGGCCGCGCAACCCACCGACGCGCCGCCCGGCGAGCCGGAGAGCACACCGCGCAAGCCCCGCGCCCGACCGATCAAGAAGGTGACCGGCTATGCCAGACCCACTGAAGCCCAGCCCCCTACCGTCGACCCCGCGGCCGACGAACATGATGCCGATGTTCGCCCAGCCGCCCCCCCCGTCGGCGGATCCGGCTCCGGCAAGCGACGGCCCCGGCGAGCAGCTGCCGATCCTGCCCCCGACGCACCGGCCGGGCCTGGGGCAAGCCCTCCGCGAGCGGCTGAGCATCCGGAAACCGGACCCAGACGACACGTCTACGGGCATCTATTCCCCTCGTACTGAGGACAAGCCCGGCGGAGTCGGCAACAAGCCGTCGCCGGCGGGCACGACCGGGGTGA
>Ga0179590_1000020_pt1 | contig 16482 bp, 5 predicted proteins | sample CZOMad2_1_08_16f_FD_148622 | JGI IMG/M metagenome (GOLD analysis project Ga0179590, IMG submission 148622) | Vadose zone soil fungal communities from Angelo Coast Range Reserve, California, USA - CZOMad2_1_08_16fungal (Illumina Assembly) | ecosystem: Environmental > Terrestrial > Soil > Vadose...
GGGCTGAACTGACTTGGGCTGACTGGACTTGGGCTGACTTGACTTGGGCTGACTGGGGATAACTTTAATTTCAAGTTCTGAATGACTTTATTCAGGACTTGGAGGATCAAAGTGTTCTGGGCTTATTTCTTCAGAGGTTCCCCTTATAGGATGACTCTGCTAGTAAAATTCTGAGGCTGACTTGACTTGGGCTGACTAGGGATGACTTCAATTTCAAGTTCTGAATGACTTTATTCAGAACTTGGAGGATCAAAGTATGCTGAACTGAGGGTGAGTTAAATCTATGATAATTAACTGGTTAATACAAAAAAATATTCGGCCCTTTTATACTAAAATCTACTGCTTATGTAAGCGGTTTCCCACCCTGCCTTCTGCTACTATATTTAGTAATTCTGTGATGATCAAATTCTAACCTGTGCCAAAGCTGCGTTAGGCTGTGTAAATTTGATCTAAAAGCTATGTACGTTCTGCTGAAACATGTTTCATGGGCCTTATTGCTGTGTTATGCTGTAAAATGGCTGTGTTATGCTGTGAAATGGCTGTGTTATGCTGTAAATTTACTGTGTTATGCTGTAAAATTCCTGTGCTATGCTGTGAGATCCAGGGATGCTGTGTAGTTCTCCTGTTTGAAGATCAATGTTTCAGCCTTGCTATTGGTTAAGTACAGCCTTCAGTATTGATCGAGGCTGTTCAGCCGCTGAACTGGACAGGTTTTGAGGTACTGAAGTGTTTCAGAATAGTAGTGTGGCTTTTGAAATATTCTGTTTTAGGGAAGTGAATCCATTTTGGGTAATTGATTCTTTATTCGGACTTGCGCGCCTAATTCTTCCCGCGGCATCTGTTTCAAAACGGGTGATCGTCTTTCCTTTAGGTATCTTTTTACAGCATGTCGAGTATTTCCAATAGCGTGGTCTCAGAGATCTCAGATGACTCAGGACTCTTCTGGGTATCAGCTGACCTGGTTGCTGATATCGATCCTGTGCCTCCTTACTTTGGGTGAGTGCAATCTCTTTCCTCTTTTAATATTTTTCAAATTTGCCTTGCAGGGATACATCTTCAAGGGATACTCCTCCCTTTCTGGGGTCCTCATCCCCTTCTCGTCACATTCCTTATTCGCCCTCCGATCCGTCATCCTATGCTCCTCCCTACCCTATCTCACCATCCGATCCGGTTATCTCCATCGTCGGCCACTCTTGCCGTGTTCGCCTCGATCACTTCCGCGTCGAATATACTTCCGGACCGGTACACGTTAATTCGCTAGTTCAGGGTGAGGACTGGGATGGTCCTCTGGTAGTTTTGCGATGGGTGGCAGTGAATCCCTTGGAGATAGTGGGGGAGTGTGAAGGAAAGGATCTTGAAGGACAACGTATTGTACGTTTCTTGGTGTTCATGCATTTCCGCGTCCGCCGACCGGAAGATTTATTCTTGGTAGAGGGGGTGTGGAGGCTACGGGAATACCCCGTTGCTCCTGATTCCTCAGTTTTCTTGGCTAGGGCTCGTCTGATTGAGGAGCTTCCTCCTCCTGGTCCTTATTTTGATATTCCTGTTTATAGTTCGCCTTCTTTACCTCCTTCTCCATCTCCTAGTTTATTAATCCGGTTGATCCCCAGTGTCCTAGCTAATTTCCTCTCCCACTGCTTTTTAGTTTAGTTATTTCTATTGTTTTCGATCGCTTTGTAATTAGGAATAAAAGTTGTTGGTTTGCTTTGCTTTTTCTGCTATTTAATCTGTGTGTTTAAATAGTTTTTTACTGATATTCCTACGCTGCTGAGATATTGATTCCTGGACCCTAGATAAGTACATCTGGTCGGGCGTTTAGCTACAGATAAGCAAGTATCATCAGGTCATCCTCTCGATGTACCTCCTATTCCATTCCGTCGGTAAGTTATCATCTTCGCAATTCATATACCTCCTAATCTCCTCTTCTGCTGGATGTGTCCAATCTGCCCTTTTCTCCCAAGGGCGCTGCGGGGGTCTTGTTCCGTATTCTCCTCTGACGCTCCTCTGTCCAATTGTACAGAAGTTCGCCTCCTCCAGTACTTCTTCGTCTTTAATCAGATAGTCTGGTACTGCAACGTACATTTTCGGCATGGGGATAGGGGCGGGTTGATAAGCGGTGATTGTGTAGAGGTGAAGTTCGAATTCACAGATATGGTATCCAAATTCTCTCCATGACACTTTTCCTCTCCTCCCTCGAGCTGAGTGTAGTTCGAATCCATGCGAATGTTCTGCCAGATCCTCATCGCAAAGATGGAGGAGATTCTGTGCTTCGAGTTTAGGTAGGTCAGAGGGATACTCCTCTCTGATCTTCGTAAGCTTAGGGTCGATGATCCAGATGGGGACTTCGCGCGCTTTCTCCCAGTGGGGGTAAGAGATGGCTCTGGTGGTGACGTAGTCAGATTCGCGCAACATGGCTCCGTGTTGGGAGGCCTGAGTTCGAAGGAGAGTATCGTAGGTAGTTTCTGAGTATTTTTGTATTTCGTAGGGGGCAGTCATAATGATACTGAATACCTGGGTAGTAGACTGCTTCTTTGGGGGGGTGATGTAGTCGAAGTTTCTTCTACGTTTTAACCCTGAGTCCTTTCTGACATAAGGCACATTCTGTGATTTATTCCCATGGTAAGTGCTGATTAGTTGGACACTTTTATTTGTTCCGCAGGTTGGGAGTTCTATGTCTGCCATGTAATCTCTCTTAATTGTAAACTACTTAACAAGTTATCTATAATAATGAGAGCATCTGGACTGAGTATTCATACTACTTTCTATTGGTATTAATCTATGCTCATTCGATGGAAACCATTCCATCGTGTGACATCCAATCACAACAACAGAATTGAAACCGTCCCTGGTTTCCACCTGTCAGGGGAGATGAATGTTCTTTAAGGTACATAAGTATAAAAATAGGTTATTACAAATCTCGTAACTAGTCATCATCTTGGTCATTTGTCATTATAAATATCATAATTGGTCATCATTGTTATCATCTGGGGATTTGTCATAAATTATCAAAATGGGTCATCATCTTGGTCATCAAAATAATCGTCATCATTGTCATCACTGTTTTCACCTATATCATATTCAGCTAATCTAGCTATTATTCTTTTATTTGATCGTGTTATGTATGGTAAAAGTCTGAATGCTGCATAGGCTTGCCGCATCACATGTCCATCCATTTCAGCCAAAATGTAAGATCCTCCTTTAGTTTGCCTTATTACTTCATATGGTCCCAAGTAGCGTGGCTTGGTTTTTCTTCCATGTTCCATTTCTATTCGGAGATTTCGCACTATGACCAGGCTTCCTGGCTGGTAGCTTTTCTGTACTAGTCTTTTTCGGTATCTTCTTTCAAACTGCTCCTTTGATCTAAATCGAGCATTTCTCAAGTTTTCTGCAGCAGTTGCAATGTCTTCCTCATGCCTGCTGAGCTGGCGTATCCTAAGGGTCAGGAGATCTACTGAAGTCATTCCTGAATGATAGCTTTGGGAAAAGAATGTGGATTCTGCTAAGTCAAAAGGCAACACTGGTTGGATTCCATGAAGGAGATAGTAGGCTGAAAATCCTGTTACTCCACTTATGGAGATTCGATCTGCAAATACTGCAATTGCAAGTTTCTTGGGCCAATCAGTTCGGACTTTGCAAGACTTGATAATAGCTTCTCTTAAAGTGAAATTTCCCCTTTCTACTACTCCATTTGCTGTTTTGTTGTAAGTTGAGATGAACACTCTTGGGATATTAAGTTTGTCCATAAGTTCAGTAAATGCTCCTTTTACCTCAGGTCCATTGTCTGTAACTACATACCCAATGGTCCCATATCTACAATATATCTGTTCCCAAAAGAATTTTCGAAGTGCGGAAGAGTTGCAGTTTTTGAGAGCTCTGGCTTCAGCTGCTCTGGTAAGATCATCTCTGGCTGTTACTATATATCTGTATCCTTCCTTGGTGGTAGTCATGACCATGCAATCTACATAGATCTTAGTAAAAATGGTAGCTGGTTGGGATATGGTAGGTGGCAACATCATTTTCTTGGTACTTCTGATTTGACATGGATGACATGATTGCACATGATGTTTAACATCCATTCGTAAATGTGGCCAATAAAACCGTTCTCTGATGGTATCAAAAGTGGTCTGTTCTCCCTTATGTCCTAGTCCCTCATGGGCTTGGTGGAGGATGGCCATTCTTTTCTGGTTTTCCAATACTACTAGCAGTGGAGAACTATGCAGCCTTCTCTTCCACATTTTGTCATCTTGTACATAGAACTGAGTGGCTTTTTTAATAAATCTTTTCTGATCCTGAATTGAATTGGATGCTGGAGCTTCCAAGGTGGTAAGGAATTTGTAGATATCTTTTAAGTTCTCATCTAATCTTGTAGTTGATAGAAAGCTATATGATGGTAGAGTTTTAGGATCGTATCCTAGTCTCTGTTGGAATAGTCTATCCAGAATCTCAGTGCTGAAGCGGTGATGGTTGGTCTCCCGGAATCCTGTATAAAGTGCAATATTATCTAACCATTCATCATCATCTTCAATTATTTCTTCTCCCTCTCCTCTCTCCCTTCTAGAGAGTGCATCTGGTGCCACATGTTTGGTTCCTGGGACATGTACTAAAGTAAAGTCAAACATTAGTATTCCTTGGATCCATCGATTAATTGCTGCATTTGGTTGTAGGTCTGGTTCATTCAACATTCCTTTTATATATTTTGCATCCACTTCTACTGTTAGTTTCTTGACTCCTACTAAATATAATCTCCATGCTCTCAAAGCTCTGTATAAGCCATAGAGTTCTAACTTAGGCTGTGAGTATCGTCTCTCTCTATCATTCATGGGGATAGAACCATATCTTGCTGGCCTTCTGTTTCCTGCTTCATCTAGTTGGAGTAGCACCATGCCCATTGCTATGTAGCTAGTGTCCACTGCTAAAATTACTGCTTGGTCTGACTGATAATCAATAGGCCTAAGTGCTGGTGCTGAGGAAATTATCTTCTTTAATGTGTGAAATGCTTCCTGGCGTCTTTCATCCCATATAAAGTCTACTTTCTGTCTCCATAGTTCTGAAATGGGCTGGGCTAGGGCTGAGTAGTTTTTTATCCAAATTCGCATTGTCCCACATAACCCAAGAAATCCTCTGGCTTCTTTAGGGGTAGATAGTGGAGGCCAATTTAGAATTTTATCTACTTTGTCTATGTCTGGCAATCGTCCTTCTGGTGTGCATTTCTGTCCTACAATTACTACTTCAGGTAGGCAGATTTGGGATTTATTTGGTGAGAATGTAGCTCCAGATCGTTTGACTCTGTGCATGATTCGGTTCACATCTTGAGCATGTTCCCATATAAATCGTCTAATTCCTTTATTTTCTTTAATAGTTTCTGGTACTCCTTCAGGAGTTAAGTACTGAATGGCGGGTCCTTTGATAGGTAGATCATCTATAAATATATTTGCCACATCTGGAATTTCATCATTTAAAATAAAGAGCATGCATCGTTGAAATTCAGCAGGTGAATTTGTGAATCCTGTAGGTAAGGATGTGATTCGCAATAATCCTAACGGGGTTAAAAATGCAGTAAGATCTCTACATGCTGGGTCCATTTTTCTGGCATCAAATCCCCAGAATAAATCAAACACTGTGTAACATTGTCTTCCTGCAAAGGGTTCCACAAAATCATCAATAATAGGAGGAAGTCCTGCATCTCTGATGGTAACTGCATTTAATGGTTGTAAATCATGCACAATTCGCAATTTGCCTGATTTCTTTAAAACGCAGAACCATCTGGATCTGTATGCTGATTGGCTCATCTCATATACTCCAGCTGACATTTTATGCTTGAGCAGTTCTATTACTTTGTCCTTTATTCCAGGAGGGATAGGAATATTTCGGTATTCCCATGGAGTATGAGGTACTGTCGGAATAATGTATGGAGAGAAATATGATTCGGAAAATGTTCCTCGGTCAACCTCTTCAAACGCAAGTGCTCCTTGGTTTAATATCATAACTTGTTGGAATAATTTTTCTTCTTCTGCCCACAGAAATCCTGTGGAATTAATATTAAGTATTTTCATTCTTTCTTCGGTCATGTGTAAATTGGGTATAAATTTTGACGGATTTGTGGGTAGTTGTGGTAATCCATCTAATGGATCATGTGGAAACTGCCGGTGAACTCGAGCTGCTTCCGGGAATGTTCCTGAAACGGGTTTAATTTTCTTGTCAACAGATTTGTACGCAGTGAAAGTATTATTAGTTTCTTCGAAAAGGTCAAAATCCGCAGGTATTAGGAGTACGTCTTCTTCTGGATTAAACTCATCATCTTCTCCTGCAAAGGATAAGTCTTGGATGCGCGGGAATTCGTACGATCCCATTACTAGCTCTGAGTTTGTATGCGGCTTGCCTCTTTTGGTTAAGTGAATTCCTTTTATGTCGCAACTGGGTTTATCCTTTTGTACAGCAACATATGAGACGAAAATCGGTGTCATTTCATTGGTAACCGAATGTTTCTGGTAGATAGCGAAGGGCTTGGATGGTTCCATGGATTCAAAGTATATTTTTACGAGGGAATAATAGTCATTCCAAATGGTCCAAAGAGTTCGAAGTAATAAATATGTTAGTCGCAAAAATAAATAAACAAGACGTAGTAACAATAGAATCATAACTTTGTAGATAATACACCAGGATAAATAAAGTGAGGACTGACTGACGAATACCAAAAATATTAGCCAATATAAATAAACGGAATGCAATATTTTAATGAACGTAAGTCTCCTAAAAATGCGCCAAGAAAAATAAATATGCGTCGTACTGCTGGTTGCCGAAGTTTGCAGCAGTGGGGTATTGGACTGGGTATACTGCGTAGGGGTTAATATTTTGAAGAATCGGGTATTAGCGGGCGACTTACAGATGCATCTCGATGCATTCTGCTTAGTCGGCCTGTTCGGGCTCATAGTCATCGTCGCTCTCCATGCTTCCGTCATCTTCATCATCTCCTTCCTCATCTGAAATCTCGTCCTCGTAGATTTTGATGTAGTCCAGTGCCCGTTGTCGTTGAAATGGGCTGTGGTGATCCAAGCATCCAATTTCGAGCAGCTTGCGGCAGTAGTAATCGTCATACTGAGGAGATCGAAGTAGCACATCAATGGCATCAGCGAGTATGGTTTGTTGAACGCGGCGAAAGTAATAGCTGGCCCCTCGCAGAAATGTGGCTTGTCCTGCGTCCATGAGTGGGTTGTAGTATGGGTGTAGGGCCCGAAAAAAATATGCCCGATTTATGGTTGCTTCGATAAGTGCACCATCAGGTCCTGAGACAAACATAGTGATTAGTGTACGTTTCAATTCAGCGCTTTGTGCGGGGGTCATTGCGTTCTCAACCCGGCTTATGATGGATAATACTGCGGCGCGGCTTTCGAACATTTCGTCTACGCGAGCTCCCCAAGTCTTGGCTCTAATCACGGGTAGGTCATACGCTCCAGCTGGGGAGTTGTAGACTACTTCGGGGAAGATGTAGGGTTCGAAGTCTCCAGTGAGAACTGTTGCGAATCGAATATACGCGTCAGGTGTAGGGGGATCTTCAAATCCGGTGACTGGATGCAAGGTTCGGTTGTCTAGCGCAATAATTCGTCCAATCCGAGATCGCAAGGTTCCTGCTTTAAAATCATGTTCGGGTAAGTAGAGTCTATCTTCCATAGGCACCTCGTGTGGTTGCATGGGTACTTTGTTACGAATTAAATCTTCTAGTGGTTCAGCGTAGGTGTGGCCATGAGGTTTCTTGGCCACATTAATTTGTCGGAGAGGGACGGTATAGGGTTCTTCTTTGGATAAGGCTGCTCGAAGGGGCGGCGCGGTGATAGAGCTAAGCGGTGGTTGCGGTGGCGTAGTAGTTCGCTTGAGACTGTTGGAAGACGAGGAGTGGCTACCTGAGTCTTCGTCCTGTGTGTTTAGTTGTTCATTAATTGGATACTCGTATCGTGAATATATATGTTTTCTACGACGTGCCTTGACTCCTTCGGCTATTGATAGGTCTCGTTTCGGCTCTATAGTATTCCCAACCGAGTGCGCGAGGTGTACTTGAAGTTCCTCCTCAGCCTTCTCTGCCTGTAGTTCTGCCACTCTCGTACTGTAGTCCTGGGATGCGGCGGCTACGTTGGCTAGTGCTTGATTAAATCCCTCTCCCAAAGGTTGCTCTCGGGTGCATTCCTCCGGGGTGTTTGGACGTGTTGGAAGTGGTCGATGGTCCCCGTGAACTAGTAGTTCGTGGAATAAGGATGGGTATGGGGTCGTTGAAGGTGGATAGGTCAGTGCTGAATCTTCGCGTATACGGTCCAGATGCTCCTGAATTCTTCTTCGGTCATATTGTTTGGCTGCAGTCTCAGGCGGTGGATCATCGCGTTCTTCGCTGGGGCGAAGCACGGGATCCATCTCCTGATATCGGGAATGCTGACATGGCAGACTCTGCGCTCGAGGTGGCAGCTGATCTGCTATTTCAGGTGACGCTGGGTCACTGTCTGGTGACATTGGTGCGGCTCCTATGTCCCATGCTTGTCTTTGTCGTGGGTCACGCGTTTGCGATGTCGAGGTGAATATCGAAAGAGGAGGGACTGTAGGCCATACGCTTGGGCCTTGAATGAACTTTCGAAATTTATTTGTATCTGGGTGTTCGTCGTCAAATGAACGCGTGCGGTGTATGGGGTCGTAATAGGAGTTGGCAGCTGCAAATGGTTTTGCCACGCGTGCGGCGTAGACTGCCATTGGTTCGGGGGCGGCCATAGGTGAGCATACTGCGGGTCTATAAGAAAGGGAGTCAGCCGAATTTCGGCGCTTACTCGTACCAGTTCCTAGACAAGGTACAATGCGGTGGTGTGTTGCTAACCCTCGTGCCTCCTGGGCGGTTAATTCAACAGGTGAATTTATTGAGGTGTCGTTGGCCATGCGCGCGGGTTGGAGGACCTGAGTTAACTGGCCTCGCACGTCGCTAGGCGTAATGTGATCTGAAGGCGCTGGGCTGGACGTCATAGCCGCTCTCCGAGCCGTTGCGATTTCCGAAGCTACTGCGGCTTCGGCCAGTCTCTCGATTTCATCTTCTTCTAATCCCATGATAATTCGAAACGGGGTTCTCCCCCAATACTGACTTAATTGTTCTTCGGTGAGTCCTTTCTTGAACTCGTTCCATAAGCATAAAACTCCTTGCTGCATTTCTCTGGTCTCGCCATCGAGTTCCTCGTCATCTGAGACTTGAACTAGAGGAGGGGGTTCGCTGTTAGGGGAGTTAAGGTTCAAGTTGCTGCGAGATGGCGTGTAAGTGTTTAAAGATCGTGGTGGGCTGCGTCCCGTGCGGATTCGAGGGTATCGATGATCGTTGTACTCCTGTACTTCGGTCTCGTCGCGTGAATTTATAATGCGAGTTGGGATCAGGGTGGCTGATGGTTCGCTACCCTCGTTCGCACTATTTGTAGTGATGGTTCGTAATTCAGCCTTGGTTCCGATGTAGCATTCAACCTGAATGCGTTCGTCCAGAAGGTGTACGGAACTGCTGATACTTCCGTTGGACGAAACTCGGACCAGGGAATACTGGGTATCATCATTGCACCCAAAAACGCCATGAGTCTTGTCGCAGCGAGAGCAGGGTAGCCAATTTTCATCGTCAGTAGATGAGTCGGAGTCAGCCCGGCTGACTTGTGTAGGTACAGGGAGTGTAGCAGGGGTATACGTGGGAGGAGAGTTAAGTCGAAGTTCCTCTTCAGGGGACACAGATTGTTCCTGGACTATTGCGTCCGCTCCCGGGCCGTTGGCTGGGGGCTTATAATTAACCCATTCAGTTTCTGGCCAAACGTGTGGGTCACTGTTTCGGCTTACCCAATTTACGTCATTTTGGTCGGTCGGCTGCAGGAATGTCGGAATTACTACTTCCGAAGGGATTGGATCGAGGTCAGTGTAGAAACGAGCAGTATAGTGTCCGTATACAGTTTGCGGGCCATTTCCAGTGTACGCTGTTCGGACACTGCGTAAACCTGTAATTGCTGTATATCTGTTTCCCTGTCCATCGGCGTGGTATCCAGTTACAAACGCCTGGGTACTATTTAAAGCTACATTAGAAAAGTATCCTTGGTTATGCAAGAATTCCTCGTGGCGAAGAGCATCTCGCAGATCATCGGCCTCGGACCGAGCCGGGGCAGTAAGTGAATAAATAATAGGCAGATCTTCCACCTCGCTAGAAATAGGGACTGCGGCAACATTAAGAGCCATATTGGTGGGTTCGGGTAAGGTGTCTAAAAATCGGCAAGGGATTTGCTTGTATGTCCTCCCCTCTTTTATAGAATTTGCGATTTTCCTTATTGGGCCATTTGTCCCTTCTTTGTCTGCATCTGCTAGGGATCCTATCCAATGCAGAATTCCATTGAGAATATTCATACTTGGTGGCCATCCAAAATTAGTGGCGTCGGTTGCCTGATCTGAATAAGGTCGATCATTTGATTTGGATAATCGGTTATTCCTTATCAGTGTTTCAATGTGATTGATTCTTCTTTGATCGTGATCGACTTCTCCTTCTGTTGCTTCTATCAGGTACGTTACCGGTGATTCGGTAACGTGCCAAGTAGACGGTTCGAAATCCCAGTCCATAGTGGTCATACTGTCTGGGGTGACAAGATATTCGTATCTGGTTTCTAGCGATTTTGGGTCTTTGAATAGCAGGTAGGTTCCGTCTGGTCTTTCATCAATTGACACGAAATTGCCTCTTTGCCACGGTCTGCCAAGCAGCATTTGAAAAGGTACGTGCTCGCCTACGTACAGATTGGCTTCTGTCACGACTCCTCCACATGTTAATGGAACATTTTTTACTAGTCCTTGTAAGGTGCGCTCGCCTCCATTAGCGTCATTCATGTTAACGGTACTTTTATGATCAATAGGCCTTCGAATTCTCGATTTGTAAATTGCTTCACTAACTATATTCAGTTGTGATCCGGTGTCAATAATCGCCTCGATTGGCGCCCCATCGCATTCTAAAGTTATTTTAATTAACAAGCCTCTCGTCTTGGGCCTAAACGAGGTTGCCAATCCTACAGGTACGGATGGAGGCTTTACTGATTTAACTTTGATGGAATCAGAAACCATACTTGACAGCTCGCGCGAGATTCCTAATACTTCTCCTACAGCAAGCGTAATGCGCGTATTTAGCAGCTGATTCATTACGTTGACTGGGTCCACATGCGCTGAAACTGCCGACTGGCGAGGTACCGGCTTCCGATCCCCTGCAGGCACCATTACTTGAGTCTTCTTATCGTCTATCTTGGCTTCCGCTGGCTTTCGTACTTCGTGTGCTTGAGTCGTGTTATCCTCCATTATTTCGTCATCGTTCATTGGGTTAAATCTTCGAGCTTGCTTTGCTATCGGTACTCTTACGGTCTGGTCAGTGGCAGGGCCCTTGGCTCGCGTTTCAGTGATCCCTGGTGGATCTGGTATAATATGGTCCAGCACAGGCCTCGGGAAAGGTCGGTGTGCTTTTATTTCGTTCCTTGATGTAAGTGCATTTTCTTTATCTTTCCTTAGCCGAGCTGATTGTCGTTTCAGAGGAGGCGGATATACACCATCCAGCACCTCCTTTCGTTTCGCTGTAGTTCGTTTTTCGGTCTTGTCTGCCGCGTAAGTTTGGTACCTGTCCCCCTGTATAACGTATACATCCTCATACTCAATTTTTAGATTCTCATCATCACTGTCGCTGTCACTAGAACTGTCACTTTTATATTCACTGATGATCGTGACTAGGTGGCTTTGGGGCCGTTGTTCGCGTTCTACTGCTTCCACGAACGTCTCATTGCCCATCCGCTGAATTGCCGAGCCGTCTCGTTTCACGATCCGTCCGTTACTGTCCCTGGTGAGTGTTCCATTGTTTATCAGCTCCGCAATTTTTTGACAGTTCGACATTCCGTGTCCTAATTCTCCGCAGCCGTAACACCGTATTCCGTCACGACGCTGCATTCCTGCCGGTGGCGGTCTCAAGGGGTACGCATTAGCTGCGGAAAGGTGCGGCGGGGGCTGAGAATTAGGCGGAGCTGCTGGCTGTGTCTGGTAGGCATGTACTGGGGGTCGAGAGGCTGGCGGGTACGAGGTTCGTCCATATGTTGCTCCCCCGTATGGCTGAGGTACTGACGCGGATGTTGCTTTGAAACTCGGCGCACGTACCACTTTATCTACGTCGCTATCTAATTTTACAGCGCGATAGTATGCTAACCCATAACCTGGGTCCTCATTTGACATTGAGTTCAACTGTCGGATGAGCCCTTCGACTTCTGCTCTTCCACTAGTTACCTTTCGCCTAGGTGAGTCTGATTTTACTTTCCTCTTTCTGTCTTCTTCTTCATCGGACTCGTTTGATCTTTTCTTCTTATCAGGTCTCTCTCGCCGTTTGGTCACCTTCCTCCTATATCTTACTTCGTCTTCGGAGTCGGAATCACTTGACTCGCTGTCGCTTGACCATTCTTCGCGAACGCTTTCTTCCAATTCATCATCACTATCATCTATTGTTCCATCAAACCTGTCTCTTTGCAGCAGCGCCTCTGCTGCCAAATTTATTTCGTTTACAGTAAATGGGGTTGATAAGTTTCGATCGGGTTTGGCCGCTAAGAGTCGGTTCTCCAATCTAATCCTCATGATTCGGGGGATACCTTTCCAAAAGTAAGTTGCATGTTCATCTTGAGTCAACTTATTGTTATTTAATAATGATCCAGCCACTCGCAGGAACGATCTGACATATTTCTTCCATGCGGCTAAATCTGGAATCCGCCGTCTCTGTTTTCGCTTCGCAAATATCATGACATCTCTCATGGTATATCTCTTAGTGTCTCGATCCGCATCATATACCTTCAAGATATCTTCTCGGAGCCTTGTCCAGTCGGGAGCTGAGTAACTCGGGATGTTTTTTATAGTCTCTTTCTCGCGCCGTCCACAGTACCGTGTGATGGTCTCACACCGATCTTTGTGAGTCAGCACATTGTGCTGGGCAAGTAGCCTATCATAGTGTTCTATAAAATCCTTGACTTTAGAGTAGTCTCCGCGGAATGTTTCGGGAGCTAATTTAGTTTTAGGAATAGGCATGTTTAATACCGTGTGAGTTAGTGCTGCAGCCATTGTTGGGGCTTGTATCGTGTTTGCAGGGTATATAAAAGTGGGAGGTCTAATATATGGGGTTGCGGGAATACTTGTTTCTCTCTGTAGAGTTTCTTGCAAAAATTCAAATTCACTGATTATTGAGCTTGATTCTGATTCGGAGGAGGACTCTGCTTGCATAAACAAGTCCTTTATCTGTAGAATATAATGAGGTTAGTCAAGACAAGGTTTCCACCCCTCGCGGTGGGCTCCAGTTGTCGTGCGGAAATTAAGTTTCCACTGGGATGATAGTCCTTTTTAGGAAGGAGAACTTCCCAGTTTGTTCAAGTTGGGGGTGATATTATGTGATGACTTAACCTTTCTTTCCACTGTAAAGGGTTAGTTTAATGGAGAATAGAGTGGCTACTCAGCTAGTAGAATCTATAATAACTGCTTTAAATACTGGTTCTGAGATGAATGCACTTATGCTTGCTGATAAATTCAATTCTTAATTTCCTAAATTCTAAATAATTCTGAAATAATTCTTCAGAGGTTCCCCTTGTAGGATGACTCTGTTAATGACTTTCTTGGCTGACTTGGGCTTGGGCTGACTTGATCTTAGACTGACTTGACTTGAGCTGACTTGACTTGGGCTGACTAGGGATAACTTTAATTTCAAGTTCTGAATGACTTTATTCAGGACTTGGAGGATCAAAGTGTACTGGGCTTATTTCTTCAGAGGTTCCCCTTGTAGGATGACTCTGTTAGTGACTTTCTGGGGCTGACTTGACCTGGGCTGAATGAGGATGACTTTAATTTCAAGTTCTGAATGGCTTTATTCAGAACTTGGAGGATCAAAGTATGGCTGGACTGAGAGTGAGTGTAATCTCTGATAATTAACTGCTTAATACAAAAAAATATTCGGCCCTTTTATACTAAAATCTACTGCTTATGTAAGCGGTTTCCCACCCTGCCTTCTGCTACTATATTTAGTAATTCTGTGATGATCAAATTCTAACCTGTGCCAAAGCTGCGTTAGGCTGTGTAAATTTGATCTAAAAGCTATGTACGTTCTGCTGAAACATGTTTCATGGGCCTTATTGCTGTGTTATGCTGTAAAATGGCTGTGTTATGCTGTGAAATGGCTGTGTTATGCTGTAAATTTACTGTGTTATGCTGTAAAATTCCTGTGCTATGCTGTGAGATCCAGGGATGCTGTGTAGTTCTCCTGTTTGAAGATCAATGTTTCAGCCTTGCTATTGGTTAAGTACAGCCTTCAGTATTGATCGAGGCTGTTCAGCCGCTGAACTGGACAGGTTTTGAGGTACTGAAGTGTTTCAGAATAGTAGTGTGGCTTTTGAAATATTCTGTTTTAGGGAAGTGAATCCATTTTGGGTAATTGATTCTTTATTCGGACTTGCGCGCCTAATTCTTCCCGCGGCATCTGTTTCAAAACGGGTGATCGTCTTTCCTTTAGGTATCTTTTTACAGCATGTCGAGTATTTCCAATAGCGTGGTCTCAGAGATCTCAGATGACTCAGGACTCTTCTGGGTATCAGCTGACCTGGTTGCTGATATCGATCCTGTGCCTCCTTACTTTGGGTGAGTGCAATCTCTTTCCTCTTTTAATATTTTTCAAATTTGCCTTGCAGGGATACATCTTCAAGGGATACTCCTCCCTTTCTGGGGTCCTCATCCCCTTCTCGTCACATTCCTTATTCGCCCTCCGATCCGTCATCCTATGCTCCTCCCTACCCTATCTCACCATCCGATCCGGTTATCTCCATCGTCGGCCACTCTTGCCGTGTTCGCCTCGATCACTTCCGCGTCGAATATACTTCCGGACCGGTACACGTTAATTCGCTAGTTCAGGGTGAGGACTGGGATGGTCCTCTGGTAGTTTTGCGATGGGTGGCAGTGAATCCCTTGGAGATAGTGGGGGAGTGTGAAGGAAAGGATCTTGAAGGACAACGTATTGTACGTTTCTTGGTGTTCATGCATTTCCGCGTCCGCCGACCGGAAGATTTATTCTTGGTAGAGGGGGTGTGGAGGCTACGGGAATACCCCGTTGCTCCTGATTCCTCAGTTTTCTTGGCTAGGGCTCGTCTGATTGAGGAGCTTCCTCCTCCTGGTCCTTATTTTGATATTCCTGTTTATAGTTCGCCTTCTTTACCTCCTTCTCCATCTCCTAGTTTATTAATCCGGTTGATCCCCAGTGTCCTAGCTAATTTCCTCTCCCACTGCTTTTTAGTTTAGTTATTTCTATTGTTTTCGATCGCTTTGTAATTAGGAATAAAAGTTGTTGGTTTGCTTTGCTTTTTCTGCTATTTAATCTGTGTGTTTAAATAGTTTTTTACTGATATTCCTACGCTGCTGAGATATTGATTCCTGGACCCTAGATAAGTACATCTGGTCGGGCGTTTAGCTACAGATAAGCAAGTATCATCAGGTCATCCTCTCGATGTACCTCCTATTCCATTCCGTCGGTAAGTTATCATCTTCGCAATTCATATACCTCCTAATCTCCTCTTCTGCTGGATGTGTCCAATCTGCCCTTTTCTCCCAAGGGCGCTGCGGGGGTCTTGTTCCGTATTCTCCTCTGACGCTCCTCTGTCCAATTGTACAGAAGTTCGCCTCCTCCAGTACTTCTTCGTCTTTAATCAGATAGTCTGGTACTGCAACGTACATTTTCGGCATGGGGATAGGGGCGGGTTGATAAGCGGTGATTGTGTAGAGGTGAAGTTCGAATTCACAGATATGGTATCCAAATTCTCTCCATGACACTTTTCCTCTCCTCCCTCGAGCTGAGTGTAGTTCGAATCCATGCGAATGTTCTGCCAGATCCTCATCGCAAAGATGGAGGAGATTCTGTGCTTCGAGTTTAGGTAGGTCAGAGGGATACTCCTCTCTGATCTTCGTAAGCTTAGGGTCGATGATCCAGATGGGGACTTCGCGCGCTTTCTCCCAGTGGGGGTAAGAGATGGCTCTGGTGGTGACGTAGTCAGATTCGCGCAACATGGCTCCGTGTTGGGAGGCCTGAGTTCGAAGGAGAGTATCGTAGGTAGTTTCTGAGTATTTTTGTATTTCGTAGGGGGCAGTCATAATGATACTGAATACCTGGGTAGTAGACTGCTTCTTTGGGGGGGTGATGTAGTCGAAGTTTCTTCTACGTTTTAACCCTGAGTCCTTTCTGACATAAGGCACATTCTGTGATTTATTCCCATGGTAAGTGCTGATTAGTTGGACACTTTTATTTGTTCCGCAGGTTGGGAGTTCTATGTCTGCCATGTAATCTCTCTTAATTGTAAACTACTTAACAAGTTATCTATAATAATGAGAGCATCTGGACTGAGTATTCATACTACTTTCTATTGGTATTAATCTATGCTCATTCGATGGAAACCATTCCATCGTGTGACA
>Ga0179590_1000021_pt1 | contig 16446 bp, 22 predicted proteins | sample CZOMad2_1_08_16f_FD_148622 | JGI IMG/M metagenome (GOLD analysis project Ga0179590, IMG submission 148622) | Vadose zone soil fungal communities from Angelo Coast Range Reserve, California, USA - CZOMad2_1_08_16fungal (Illumina Assembly) | ecosystem: Environmental > Terrestrial > Soil > Vadose...
GCATTTCGGTCTTTTCGTGACGGCAATTGCTTTGCAAATGTCGCGTGCAAGCGACTGATTTCTTATATTGTTGAAGCCAGAGAATAGCCGAGAATATAAAAGCCGTTTGAACCTTTAAACAATGGATTCTGAGTCGTTTTTACACAATTTTTACATAATGAGCGCATGCAAGTGGCGTTAAGATCTTAAGACGTTTTCATTGTATGAGATTATACTGAGCTCAAACTGAGCTACTTACTGCTCGTACAGAGTCTTCTTCGACCATGTCCCCCGTGAGAAAAATTGTGGTAGACCAACCCCTTCATCGGAAAATCGAGGAAGATTGGAGAAGGCCAGATAAGGGTTTAAAATGCATAGATTTTTCATAATATCTCCAATTCTGATAATTACCCTGGCAATGTCAGATAAAGGACAGTAGTGTTGGCAGATTCCGTAAAGTGCAGAATAAAGCTGGTAATTGTAACCGGCTGGCAGAATTGGAACCAATGACGAGTGATCACAGAATTCTAGATAGCGCCTTTCTTTTTCAGATGCAACAGATATGCAATAATGAATATTTACACCAGAGCTCTAGGTTCTGCTCATTGTCTCCATAGAGATTGCTAACGACCGAATATGAAAAGGATTACGATCTCGGTCGCTACTATCTAACCTTATATGGGACAGTGGACCTGGCCAACTCTGCCTGGTCCATCTGACTGAGGAGGAATGCCGGAAGCTACCTGACTGATGCTATGGCCTGGTTCTGCCATGTGCATCGCACTTGCAACAGATTATAATACCCACGCATCTTGTGCATGCTGCAAGTCGGTGTCACAAGTATCTGATCTTACAATGAGTGAGGCTTGGGCTGGGTATCTCCCAGAGATATTCTGACTGACGGTCTGCGTTATTATTGCGGAGATTGCACATTCAGTACCTGACTTTGTATGCGATAACGGGCCTGGTCGACCTTGCCTATTCTATCAAACTGAGGGACACGCCCATGTCATGCCACATAGACATCATAGTGGAGCCTGACATCTTTCTGGTTAATCCTAATCACAGGCTCAAGAATTGCAAGACAGATCATCGGCGGGTCACAGAACTTCTCAGATGTTTTGTCATCGATTTCGGGTCAGAAGTAATATCCATGTAATTGTATCTCCTTAAAGCTATTATTATACAGTTTATTATGGATCCTCGTTACTAAGCTCTGAACTCTGGTGTACGGCTGCTTTCTTCAAAGCCCGCTTCGCTTTGATCCTTGCTAGTGCGCTATTAATAGCGATAGGGCGTTGCGCCGAAGAATAAGTCGGAAAGATTTGTCTACAAAATTGTCAGGTCTGCAGGCGTAACCATATTTAAATCATACCGATTCCACCATACGAGAAGATCGTCAATTTCCTCACGTTCATCGATATCGTCAAAGAGTTCAAGGATACTGTTGTAAAATCGTTCTGAATCTGTGACCATATCTGTCCTGGAGAACACAGCTGATGAACAAAGAGCAAACCGGACCTACAAGCAACCTAGTCAAATTCCTGACAGAACTTCGTGAAATACGATAATCCAAACCTGTGTGGCAATGTATGCAACTGAGGCCGGAGTTACATGAGTCATGCCATGAATTCTGGCATTGCCCGACCGTGTGGCTTTGGCGATCTTATCGACTGAGCTTGGAGAGGTAAAAACATGTTTATAAGCCTGGATTTATACCAATGGTCTCCGTGAGTTGATATAATTCAGTTGCTGAGTGAGTCAGACAGACACCTACGGAAACTAGAAGGCGACTTCGAAATAACCCTCTCCATGGGTCTTCCGGATCGTATGTGTAACCTCCATACAAAAAAATAGGCCACTGATCACCTGGAATGAGCATCTCGCCGTTCCTTAGTTTCTCTTTGGTCCTATAGACAAATTAGCACCGGAAAATCAAGAAAGCAAAAGCAATCTATACACAGGATCAGCCCAGTCGATTCCTGCAGGACAGAGGAGAGCGCCAGTGCGTTCGTGGTGAAATCCTCGATCTAGCTTGACATTACGAGAGAGAGGTGGACTGAGTGACTGCCCTTCAGGAATGATCCAGTCCAGGATTGGACCTTTCAAACCTTTGGTGTCATCAGATCGGGCACTGGAAGCGCCTTTTTGTAACTTCCAGAACTGTAAATATGTACATCACAATGTGAATTACTAGGAGACATACCATCTCAGCTATTATGACTACGTCGTCATCACCACCTTCCAAAAGCCGTTCTTGTAGGCCAGGGACCATCTGAAGTAGTGTTTCAAAAACGCGATGCTCGCGCCTTTCCCTGAAGAGAAATGCAGTCGGAGCTACGGTTTTATAGACCAGATAATCGCGTACTCAGCAGTAAAGGTCTCTTCCGGCTGATCTGCCAGCTCACCCATACGAAGAAGACCGTTGGTGAGGAGAGCTTGGACGTTGCACAAAGCATGAACCGTCCGACCAAAATGACGGCCATGGGATATGAGTGGATCAGAAGTACACCTGTCACAGTCAGTCAAACAGAAGCAAATAATGCGAGTTATAGAGGGTATACGCTTTTTTTCTAGGTCCTAGGTGGAGAGCATCCTCACGACGACGACGGCCAGTGATAAGAGGCGAAGAGTTTTCTGTCATGGTGCTAAGATGATCAGGAGAAATGACTTTAAGTGAATAGATCGTCAGGTTTGGAGTTTCGGAAGGACGAATTGCAAAGCAACCCACTCTTGATATAGTTTCCGCAACACAGCGATGCCAGACTAAGAGAATGGCTATGCTATGCCCGTTACGGCATAGCTGCACGAATTCAGCATATTTATTCACCACAGGTTGGATCTAACGCCAAAATTCACATGGAACAGCATGGCCACTGTTAGTTATGGGCGCAGAATAGTTTATATTTAACGAATCTGCTCACGCAACACACCCACAGATTAGAGCTGCTGCCAAGCTCCACATGGAACAGCATGGCCACTGCTCGATGGCGTAAGCTGTGACTTGTCTGTTCATTGCCACACCGTTACTGATAATGTTTATAAGTCTTGCGTGAATGATACCTTGATATTCACACTTCCCCCATATCTTCATATCATGCCTACTAACAATGATCTTGTTCGTTTGGTTCGGATGGAGACTTATATTTCCAAGGTCAAATACTGCGAAAACGCGGTTCTACAATATCATAGAGGAACTGACATGCTTCGTGATTGGTTTTGGTAAGCACAGTTTCCGTAGTCTCAGCATATTCATACTCATCTTCATTATTTGGCAAGGCCAACTACTCTACAGTCGCGCGTGTCCCCATGCGATTTGCGGCAATACCGTATGTCGCATCATATGCTCGGGCCTTGTTGTTTGTGTCCCTTGAAGGCGGACACCCAACCAGACTTCGTTGAAGCTGCTATTTACATGGCATCCGTTGGTCCATTCGCCGGAATGTACCTTGCCAGTTGTGCACAGGATGTGCCCTGTGGATATTTGGGTAAGTTACATCAGTATGTAATATGAAATGATCCATTAATAATCCTCCACAACTTTAGTCGTCTTAGATCCTCTGTATAGTAAGGCACGCACCAGGGTTTATGACCGCAGAGGTAGGACATCGGTTGGTAGCATATTTAAGGAGCTCATCTCCCATGTCTTGCTGCAGAGTTCGGCGAACAAGCGCCACCACTCGTTAGACACCCATCAGAAGATGTTTTGCTTCGGCGGCCGGCTTCAGGCCCATCGAGGCCACTCAAGCGATCATTTGCAATGCTTAGTAAGTTTGTTAGTTGTTAAAGCCTTTCTGAGGTGACGACTGAAGATGTACGTGACAGACATTGACTCAGAAAGTGTTCCGGTTGTTCAGGCACCCGCTCGACTACAGACCAAGCGTCCGACAGTATCTGAACTGCTTAAGCGCCTTGATTCGCAAGGCATCACCGAGACGCAGTATCGGGCACTTTCAATCGTCAAATGCGAGTGTGGAATGATTGTTACACAGAAGGCCTTCGATGCACATACGTGCATTGTCGATCTTTCGGAGAGAGAAGATTTCTGAAAACCGGCACAAAGTAGAATTTTATGACCCATTTACGACCCAACAATGTAAAGACTCACCCTCCATACTCCTAATCCAGTTGAGAGCCTCGTCAGTCTCCTTGACAATTGTGCAAACAAGTTGACCGTACTTGAACAAGGTTATGTATTCCAATTGTATAACTTTAACTTTAACTATCGTACTACCATATACTGCCACTGAAGAAATGTACTGAGCAATATATATAGATACATGAACTCAGGCTCTTAAACAACTGACCGAAGGTAATTACTGATAAGATCCAAGAGAAGAGTTTGAACCATAAACCCCAGATTGCATGTGGAAAGCGATATTATTCTTAGTGACTCTCCTCTCCTGCTGAGAACGGAGAGCCAGCTCCTGTAATTGTCCAATACTGTCCTCAGTCTGCCGAAGTTCGTCGTCAACGTGAATGAGGTCCCGCTGAAAATTCCGAAGGTCTTCCTCACACCGACGGATCCGAAGCTCCACCATCTGTTTTCGGATGAACTGAGCTGTTTGCTTGTTACGAGTAGTAGTCAAGGTGGACATGATGTCGGGCAACTTGCATCAAACAGTGAGATTTAGCTTGAGAGCTGGACAACTGAAGAATACGAACCTGCTGCCCATTTGGCATGCCTTGGTTTTCGGACAGTTGGGGAAGTTCTGGTGTCGCAACAGGCAAGTCTGGCTCAGTGTGAACTTGACGTGGCTCTTTTGGCCCGGGGATTCTCGCCAGCTTGCCGCATGATATGTATGTGGACGCATGATGATTGGAGTTAGGCCCACGCCGCAGGATAGTGCTTTTGGCGGATGAAAAGAAAGTGAATATTTTCGACTCGGTGGGCATAATGGACGGTATGTGAGCCTTATCACATTGAGGGGTGCAGGGTGTGTGTCAATGAAGATGTTTGGAGATGTTGCTTATTTTGATCGGAACCATTCCGTTCACACTTGGCACAGGTAAACTTATTCGGAAGGACTACTACACCATGAAGACACAGCAAAACATCATACATCTGTGTCCCGGAAGCAGCCGGACTGAGCCAGCATATGACAGGTCAAAAACTGGCTGAGAAAACTCTAGTTTTGGAATGACCGTAGTACCGATGAGGAAGGCGCATTCAGAATTAAATCGGCGACGGTAGATAAAACGGATCCGACATCACATTATGGGCTGCTTAAGCAAAGCGAGATAGTTAATATGACGAGTAATATTGTACTACCGATTGTTAAGGATACTGAATGCGAATCAAAAATATGAATACTACAGGTAAGACACGATGGACTTAATACAAAGCATGCTTCGGAGGCTGGGGCTACCTTCCGTCCCCCCACCATTGGCCCAACAGTAATGCTAGCCTCAATCCTCCTCCTCCGAGTTCATGCCTTCTAAATTATCCCCCTCATCTTCAGAGTCCTCCGACTCAACATCATTCCAGCCCTCATATTCACGGTCCTCCAAACACAGTTCGGGATCAGAGTCACATGCACTGCTATTCCCATCCTGCACTTGTATATTGACCCCCTCTTCCGTCATAGCATCATCTTCCGGTTGCAGTGGTTGACCATCCTGGGCATCCGGCTCTACATGGGCACGTCTGAAGGTGCTTGTTGGCTGATGCGCATGAAAATGACCCAGTCCCAGCCCCCAATGGTAACGCATAAGAAGGTCCCGTTCAGAAAATCTAAGTATGGGAGATCAATGTCAGAACCGGCTGTTGTAGATGATTAAACACACCGGCCAATATAATACTCGTTATAATCTTTGGCGTCCTTGGCACAGCGGGATAGGCCAGTCCCATCAGCGTGGCGTTTTCCTTTTGCGAAGTTAGGAATAATATGGCAGCCGCGTAGGACATCCCTTGGGTCCACAAAACCAAAGGCGTCCTCTCCGTTCATGGGAGGAAATCGCACAGAGTCTAGTCTAGACTTACTTCGCCTTGATGATGCTGAATCCACAACTTCATACCACCTCACCCACAAAAAGTCCAACCGGCGAGCTTGATAGTCGTGCATCCCAGGCCCCGTATACACCACATTTGTATGGTAAACCCCAAGGACACGCGCGTACAAAAAGCGATGCTCAGTTGAAGAACTGTCTGTAATATCCGCATTGTCCGCAAGAAGCATGACATTGCAACGACTAGTGCTTGGGTTGATAGTGTCTGTGCCACGCCGAATGTCGTATGTGGTGAAGTGAAATCGGCTCTGTTTATGCTGATAGACCCGATCGCTCTTCAAGAAGATAAATTCAAGCGTATCGTCATCAGGACTTTGGGGATTTTGGATGTCAAGAGCAACCATTCCAAATCTTGGATTCTCTGAGTAGAGTGTAGCTTCTCGTCGAAGTGCCTCTTGTATGCGAGGAAGCAAATGCTTTCTTAACTTAGTGAAAAAGTTCTGTGATGTTGTTGACGTGTTAGACATTAACGGGGCAAAAATTTATCATAAGGCTGCCACCTTGACTGCAGGATCCCCGTGGTTTCTCTGCACAAAAGTAGGCACATGAATGGGTTCATTCTGTGTTTTCCCTATGTTGTACTGCACTTCAGGGTCATTCTCGACTGCTTCGGTATTTGTTTGGGATGTGCGACGCAATTTTTCGCGGATTGCGCGGATATAGCGTTGTCGTCGTTCAATCTTCGATAACTGCAATGGTATTAACCGGCCATTCGTTCTAGAAAATCGCGCCTTAGATGTCCGATGCTCTAATTCGCTCTGATGTCCACTGATGGTGAGCAGTCCAGAGGAGAGTGTGTCAACTAACACTTACAGACTGAGTAGAGTATGAGTCTGTCGTACCAAGATAGGCGATAGTTTTGGCGTAGTCACCTAATGCGTGGTATGTGTAAGTGTTGAGATTAAGGTATTTTTTATTTCGTGTGCGCTCCTTGGGTGTAGTGGCTGCTGGCCTTGAAATTCCGTCGGTCTTGTCCACTGATTCTCCGGAGCCTGTGCTGACGGGACTCGTTTCTGTGCCGTGGTTTGTTGTGTTCATTGGTTCTCCTGCACACTCACTGAAGGTGCCGGTACTGGAGGTTGAGGAAGTTAGTCTGCCTCCACGATCGGTGGCTCGCTTCTCATGACGCCGCTGTCGAGAAGCTCGTTCTCGTTCTAGTTCAACTGTCTGAAACATAGTACAAGTCTTCTCCTCGAAGTCTCGAAAACTGTTACCCAGCGAAGTGGTAACTTGAGACAAGAGATCCAAGGTAATGTCCGTGTGCATGTGCAGCTTGGCAAGACCATGCCAGTCTGCCAAATTGAAAAGGAGTTTCAGGAGACGTGTGTTATGTGGCTCGGGCAGAAGACCATCAAAGACCGGTATTGCACACTGCCACCAAATTAACGTTAATCAAAGGAAGGTGTGTTTATGCTTACGCTTACCTGCAACATATCCTCATAATCGTGTGCGGTCATTTTCTTCAGTTCTGATCGATTCGATATTATTTTGCGTATTCCATCACGTCCAAATGGGGGTATTTCCCGATATCTAAAATGGCTCATGAGTGATGGTAATTGGATTCTAAGTAGATGTATACCGTCTGTCGAGCTCGTGTATAAGGGCTGCATTATGGCAATTCAAAATACGCAGGAGGTGAATAAAGAGCGCCTTCCAGACATTAAGCTCAACCTCGTGCATAAGATCCACCGCAAGCATACGGAACTTGCACAAACCGAGTATTGCGAGCTTGCGAGAAAAAGCACTCTGAAAAAAAAACATTGAGATGGTGATGACTGACAGAGGACAGATGCGCACAGCTGTGGGAACAAGAGAATCTTTTCCTAGAAGTCTTTTTACTGCCGTACTGTCGACAGCGTAGTTTTTCTTATATATGAGATCACGGGCGACTGCGACACGGTGACGATGATCTACATCATCCAAACGAGCTAGTGTTTCGCGCTGCCTAATGTCTCGTTGTTTTCCCATATTATTTACACGATCCTTTGGTATTAAACAACGTGGGCAAGGATAGTGACCGAGGTTTCGTATGTTGGCCAAGAGAATCCTGCAACATGGTTAATCACGATAGCTAAACGAAGGGTAAAATTAGGCTTACTTTTCGCGATAATCTGCGGAATAAATAAATATTCGAGGATAGAAACGGCGTCGTATGGCGTCACAGCAGTCAACTACCATACCGTGCATGTATGCCTCGATGAATTCATCATCAAGGATGATATCCCATTGAGCATCATACATTTCGCGCGAACAATGCGCCATGAAAGCACTGTTGGGTCCCTTTCCACCAATTCGCTCCGCTGCAAAGGCTTTGAAGGCATCTGGAAGCTATGGACATAATTGAGATCTTGTAGTTAATTAGTGAAAAGTCTACTCACCGTTTCGAGATAGGCGATATGCTCAAAAGACTGGCAAGATGGTTTGGTTCGTCGATACTTTGATTCATTTCCGATTGCAAGGTAAACAGGCCATAGTTTATTATTGCTGAACATGGTGAGCTGCGTGCCATCCGAAGCGAACATGAGGCCCACGATGACCCTCGGAAGTTCACATTGATGCTCTCTGGGTGAATTTTGAAGATCATGATGAGCATCCATGAACGCTTTCGACGAGTATAGTTCACCATGAACCTTGACTGGTTCATAAGCTTCGTCTGTCTGACAGAAGAGTTCATACGGCTCAAAATGGAGGTGGGCGAAGCTGGAAGGCCTTGAAATTTTCTCTCGGATCACAGACACCAACTTGCGGTGGTAAAGGACCCCTGCGTCAAACTTCTCTTGGCCAGGGTGAAGGGACCTTTGATGGAATGGGACATTGATTACGATTGGCGTTCTGACCCAGTCTCCGTCATCCTCCCAACAAGCCTCGTCAGCCTCATCACCGTCACTCCGTGGTTCTCCACCTAGCTGTGAGTTGATGTGCCTCCAGTTTGTAGCTGCAACATCCTCCGGTCGAAAGTCTGGATGACCTACGATTTCAAGGAGATTTCTAAAGCTTGATTGCGACTTCTTTGGCCCCTTGTCCCAATACCATTCTCCCAGCAAGAATGAAGATCGAGTGGGATAAGGGTGGTATGGATTAATTGGAGTACTATAAGGTGTATCAGTAGATGTATCCATTAAGTCCTTGGGAGTTAGATTTTCATCGGGATCATGTATAGGAAAGTGAGCTGCGTAATACTGGCGGAAAAGACCAAACTTGTTGCGGGTGGATTTCTGGATATTTCTGGTGGGGGAAAGCTCAGATGACGAGGAGACTATTAGTTCTGCGCACGAGAGGGGTGGAAGTGGTGGTGGAAGTGGTGGTTGAGGTGGAAGTGCCGCAGGAGGGTCGGGTAGTATATCTCGATAGCGTTTTGGCAGTTGGCGGTGTTCTCTGCGATTTCTACGTTCTGCCAAAGACTGATCAGTATTGATATCATCAGCTACTGAGCTGGCCGTGCTCTGATTAAAGTTATTTTACATAGCATCAAAAAAACAAAAACAAAAGGAAATAGACACACTGCGGCATTTTGGACAGGAGGAGTAGGTGCAGAATCTGTCACTATTGGTATGTCAGGCATTGCATTTAGCCCTGATGGACTTGCAAGTGGTTCTTCTGCAGCCAATTCATCCACCTTTCGTCGCTTCTTAGCCTGCCTGGCCTTGTCTAGAGCTGTGGAGAGTCGTTTCTTGGAGTTCTTACAGGTGCGTTGATGTTTTGTATAGGCTTGAGGGACTGAAAACCTACGTCCGCAGTCACAGATGCAAAACCACGAGGCTGGCAACTCCATAAGTCGAAAATGCCCCGTTTCTTGCAAGCACAACGCGAGCTGTTCAGCTGGTGTCAGTTGAGGATTATTAAGACAGACTCACCAATAAGACCAGTCACCCAGAATCATAGACTCGGAGCAGCTGTCCAGTGTGTCTACCCCTTTGACCTGACTGATTCTGTCTGTTTGACTCGGAGCAGTGCAACTTGTGCCACAGCCAACTTCAAGTCCGATCGAGGAAACCTTCCCAGTTTGGAAAATCTCCTATAGATATTGGCCATAGCACCCGCATTTTTCCTGCTCAACTATAATCTGTCGTACCAACCCAATATAATTTGTTACACCCGAGCTACAGTTCGTCGTATATACTGTTTCCATTACCTATTTCCAGGCTTTCCCATGCGGTGGTAAGGTTGGGTTGCTGCTCCAAATATTTGTCACTATTGGTTGTGTTCGCAAATGTGAATGAATGGCGTAAACATGGGATTGCTTCAATTAAACTGGCTATTGAACTTTGTCGAAGTTCGGAGGCTGCTGTAGAGAATTCAATGTAGAAAACAAACCCACACCCATGACCCAGCGCTCTTCACCCCTTGCCGCTTCCTTCGCCTTTTGCACCTTGCTGAGTTTGGTAGTATATGAATATGCTGTCTGATACCCCTGATCCACCCAGCGAAAGAGCCCTCCAGCTGTGTACTGCGTGAACGAGTAGCGCGTCTCGCCTTGTTGAATCGCTGCATTCGAGTGACGAAGGGCAGCTGATGGAATTATAATTGTTGATCCCGGCGGAAACTCAATCACAATTTTTAAGTCCCAGAGGACCAAGTGACCACCAAGAGTAGGGTCGAAATTACCGAGTGCTGTAATGGCGCACCAGCCAAATGGTAAATTGCCAGGGTCAGTATGATCGAAAGTGCATGTCGTAGGACCAAAATTAAATGTGCAGCACGCGAAGACGCTGTTGAGGAAGTTCCGTTTGAGCCGAGGGTATTTTGCATAGAGAGGCCGCATGTGATCGACGTAGTACATGTACAGATTGGGGGCCCATGTCGCAAAGCAGCCTGAAATGCGATATGAGATGCGGAACAAAGCCAATAAAAAATGGAGACCCACAGGAGGCAAAGCCCGCAATGCGGATGATGTCAATGTTACTAAGTAGAGAAGCGTAGATTAGGGCATTGATGCCATAGTTAACGAGCATTCCTGGAACCTAAATTTGGTGTTTAGCAAAGAGGTGGAGGCCAGAAGCCTTCACAGACGTACCTGTTGTCCACCGCCAAAAGAGGCCCCAGCAGCACCTGCAGGGGTGTCGGCTCGACGGTGCTTCAAATCTTTTTTGGCAAAGTTCATGGCCCTGCGGGCGCTGTCAATCTTTTCAGCAGCTGACTTGGGGACTGAATCCCACGATGGATCGCTGGGGCGGCCACCGCATACGCCCATGACCCTTGTTTTTGAGTCTATGATCGGAATTGCGCATCTGCAAGAAGTTAATGCAAAACATAAGTAAAACACAGATAAGAAGAAGCCATTGTACCCACCGGCCGTCCCAGCGCTCTAGTCTGAATTTGAACCGAGAGTTGTTTCCAACAAGTTCGTTAAGGGAATAAATTTTTTTGGGATGGCTCTCAGGTCTGCCCCCCGTGTAGGCATGTTTGGTGTGCCTAAGCTTTGTGGCATCAAACTTGACACCAATGGCAGTTGACGATCGCACATATTTGTTGATAATGCGAGGCTTTACCGCATAATCGCCGTAAGGTACCGCCCGTTTAGCCTCCAGGCGTTTAACCGCCCGCTTCGCATTTGCGCGTTTCTTACGCCGTATATCCTCAGCGGACCCGGGGCGATACTTTGGATTTTCACTGGGTCGCAATTGCTTCGAAGAGCTCGAAGGTATGGCATCCAAGCATGGCGGTAGAAGCGGTAGCGGTGGGGAATCAAGCGAAAGCGGGGGTGGCGAAGGTAGCGCAGTGCTGTCCGAATTCTGGGCGAGCCAATTTGATAAGTAGTCGGGTACGGGTGAGAGGGGTCCTGGGGACGAGAATGGCGTCACAACGGGATCGAAAGGATACCCTTCAGAATCGTCGTTGTCAACTTCCGCCTCTCGAACTACAGCTTGGTGAAGAAGCTGTTCGAAATCGACGCCGTCTGAGGGTGCAGGGGCAATAGTACGCGCCACTGCAGCCCACGGGGATAATTCACCCCCTGAGCGAGTCTTAAACAAACAAAAAACGCGTTAATACGCGTCCATAAGGCAATGCAATTGCACCAACCTTCCGTATCACAAAATCTGCAAACGGCACAAAGGTTCTGTCAGCAGAAGCTTTAAAGAGAACAGGGAGCCAATAAGCGGCCCCAGTATCAACTAAACTCACCAAAGGCATCATCTTGAATTCCTGATGGAAGAAAAGGGATAGACTGGCAATTAGTATATGAAGTTATAGAGACCATGAGCCAACTGCGCAGTCCACCCGAAGGTCCAGGCTTGAAGCAACGAAGTATTCTTTGCGGTAGCTAATGGTCATAGCAAAATGAACTTGCCTTTGTTCATTGAACCAAACTATGGGTTCAGACTTGCTGCGATATGTATTGAAGGCGACGCGTCCGGTTGATGTTGGTTCGGCGTCACTGTTGAACGGAAGCAGAATGCAATTCCAAAACAGGAAGTTGTGTATTGTTGTGAATCCCAATTAGACGCCTGATAATTGATTTATTGCTGCTATTCAGTAACCCTCTCAGGCTGCTTGGAGGCCTCCTTCGACGACTCACAAGCACTATCATTATTGCATGATATTCCCAACAATCAGCAATAATTGCAATCGAAAGCCTGCGAATTACTGCAAGTCCCTGCACCCAAGTATTGAAGAGATATTGAAGGAGGCCGAGGATTACCAGCATTCCTCCTAATTAGTAGTGCAAGGCACGTGCGATATCATGCCTACTTAAACTAGTTATGTGGGAGTCACAGGTGGGCGGATTCTGTTTTCGATGGGAAACGGCCCGGTTTGTGTCTGTGCTCTCGAAGAGTAATTATGCCGGATGCGGTAGTCTCCGCGGTCACCCTGAAAAATGGATCGAGACATATCTCGGGGCTATTAGAAGCCCAAAACGAGGTCTATCTCGCTATGACCGGTTTTCTAGGCCCATGTTTTGCGTTCAGCTTCAGGAACTAAGCCACGTCAAGTTGCTCCGCTTGGCCCTTTTTGTCTTGCCCTTGCCACCGCATGTAGAGGAACGTTCTAGTCCTTCATTGTAATTCAGTCGCTTTCGTGGTCCACGGTCTGTTTTGGATAGATCTCCAAAGAATTGACCCCTTATAAAGCAAAGTGAAAATCTCAGACTCACAGGTACTTCGAATTTGTAATTCACATTGATTGAACTTACCTTGGATTCGGAAACAGCATATCCACAGATGGCAGCTGTGCAAACTTGTCCAATTCGGGAATCTGTGTGGCGTGAATTAGCACTGTAAGCTTACACTTGTACCAAGTTATCTGCGACACTGGACTATCTACTGAGTCTGTTATACAGGAATTGGTCGCCCAGGGCTCATACATAATCAAGATATTTAAGCATCTCGGTGTCTTGGCAGTTGCACACATTGCGTAGTGCTGTGACTGCCATCCTTTACGTGTATAAATCTATTATATCTTAGAGTCGCTACTAAATGCCGTTCTTTAACAGATGTGCATTACGGAACATGTTCTTTACTAACCACAGCCACCACAGCCACCGCGGATAAGCTATACCGCATTTCTGGCGAGTGAGTTTCGACAGCCCACTGCATTCTGACCCCCATCATGGAATTTGGGATGGACGCCTCAAACTTTTATCAAACGAATCAAAATCCCTCCGCGTTGCAGAACACGCTACATCTACAGGGTGAGTTTTATCAACAAAACTACCCCGACAATATCCAGAGCGGCTACGATTTTTCACGTAAGTGTATTACAGAAATTTGATTTCTCATTATTATCTGACAAAATTTCAAGCTTTATATGGCGGCAACAGCAATAGTTTATCTGGAATGGAATCCTCAGCTTCTCTTCAATCGGTTGGCTCTCTTCAGTCAAGCAGTTCTGCTGGTCAGCCCCTCACTGGCCAAGCATGGCCTCAGCAACCATTGACACAAGCGCCTGAAAATGAGCCACATCCTCGAATATCACGAGGGGCTTTCAAGAGAGACTTTCGGACCTTCTCTAGTCTCCTACCCCATATTTTTGCTCTCGCATCTACTCTAGCTTTTTTCACACCATCTGTCAATATTTTCCAAGACATTGACGACGACGAGGACACTGCTCAAGATGATGCCACTGTGGGAATCATCTCTTCTCTAATCGGAGCTGGTCGTTTTGCCCTCAGACTTGTCCTCGCCGCCTATGATGAGTCCCAGCAGGGCAATGATATGCAGTACACAAGTAAGTTTAAAGTTTATTCGTTATTTCTGAAGTTAATTATCGGACAGTTAGCGATGTGGCGAGCATTTATATGTCACAAATCCTAAAGTGGTTTCTGATCGACTTCTATCGATTCCGACGTTCAGTTAGACGAGCTGCTAGGGAACTCGTCTGTATCGGCTATGGATTCTCCGAAATGGCATCTGATTCTGACAATGAAAATCGATATCAACATGTCATGCACGAAGAACGTTACCTTCATTTTTTTTCTGGCCAGGTGAGTATTACGTATTTATGTATGGTATTCTGTACGATATGCTTATGCTAAAGTTTTCACAGGGGCCAGCATTACTACCCTTTGGTAGCTCAGTCGTTATGACCGCTTATTACCAACGTTTTTACCTCGACAAAGACGCTCTTGCTCGTCAAATGGCTGCTGCACTCATCAAACTACCCATGCTTCAAGTAATGTGCCAGGATGTGCTTGGGATTGATGTATCATGGAGATCTGGAGGGTCTTTAAATGCATATCTCTTACCTGTAATCGCGGTGCGCCCTTTTGCTTTCTTCCTACATTTTGTGTTTAAAATACTTAATACTTTTAATACTTTTAAGACTTGTCATGACATACATGAGTGGAGAAGAGGCAAGATCTATAGAACTATATGGAACCAGTCAGATGCAGATCGTCACGATCAATATAAGAACACCTTTTTAGACAATGCTCACCTCCTGGCATTGGCTGAGAGGATATTTGTGGTTATTGCTTCTGGGTAATGTTCTTCTCTTTTCTCATTCGTGGCATGCCAAATCAATTCAATTTTAAGGTGGTTTGACAAGACAAGGCCTCATATCGCTCCGCCCAACGAATCTGACAATGAACCAGAACCACATAATGGGCGTGTCTCACTGCCACCCGTTGCGAACTTTGGTCTACGTTCTACTTAGATCCATCCTTCATAGCAGTACTTGAACACTAGTCTCAAACTCCCATTTTGTTTTCTGATTTCCCTTCGAGTTTTCCTTTATGATTAGCATGCTTGTTATCTTGTTTCTTAGGGTTCTCCTGAGCCTCTGCAACTGCGTGTTTAAAATTTCGGAAGAATTTTTTCCCTTCGCTCAAGCTATAGTTGTGATAGCAACAACACAAGATCATGTCATGGTCAATGAAGTTTTACGATTCGCCTCAACAACAGTCCAGCAATTGAACACTGTGTACGTGATTGTGTCCGAGTGCCACAATTTCGGAGTTTCAATAGTTTGCGAGTTGCGTTTGAAACTCAGCTCGTCCGTCACCTGCATCATCACCACTACTGTCTTCATCACCACTGTCTTCCGTCTTCGGCATTAGCAACAGGCGCATCAATAGTAGGGTCCGGACCTTCCGTTTGCACGTATCACGACACTGGCAACTGCGGGTCATCAGTAGCGCAAAGCGAACCCTATCGGTAGTAGCTCAGCGCGAACTTTTCCGTTTTATGCAAGCGCTATCACCACCACCGTCTTTGGCACTGGCAACAGGTGCATCAGTCGTAGGCACGCACCCTCCGTTTGCACGTACTACGACACTGGCAACTGCGGGTCATCAGTAGCGCAAAGCGAACCCTATCGGTAGTAGCTCAGCAAAGCGAACCCTGTCGGTAGTAGCTCACAAAGCGAACCCTATCGGTAGTAGCTCAGCGCGAACGTTCCGTTTTATGCAAGCGCTATCACCACCACCGTCTTTGGCACTGGCAACAGGTGCATCAGTAGTGGGCACGCACCCTCCGTTTGCACGTACTACGACACTGGCAACTGCGGGTCATCAGTAGCGCAAAGCGAACCCTATCGGTAGTAGCTCAGCGCGACCGTTCCGTTTTATGCAAGCGCTATCACCACCACCGTCTTTGGCACTGGCAACAGGTGCATCAGTAGTAGGCACGCACCCTCCGTTTGCACGTACTACGACACTGGCAACTGCGGGTCATCAGTAGCGCAAAGCGAACCCTATCGGTAGTAGCTCAGCGCGAACGTTCCGTTTTATGCAAGCGCTATCACCACCACCGTCTTCTGCACTGGCAACATGTGCATCAGTGGTAGGCGCGCACTCTCCATTTGCACGTACCACGACACTGGCAACTACGGGTCATCGGTAGGAGGGGCGCACTCTCAGTTTGTATGTATCACGGCACTGGCAACTACGGGTCATCAGTAGGAGGGGCGCACTCTCAGTTTGAATGTATCACGGCACTGGCACTACGAGTCATCAGTAGGAGGGGCGCACTCTCAGTTTGTATGTATCACGGCACTGGCAACTACGGGTCATCAGTAGGA
>Ga0179590_1000022_pt1 | contig 15890 bp, 4 predicted proteins | sample CZOMad2_1_08_16f_FD_148622 | JGI IMG/M metagenome (GOLD analysis project Ga0179590, IMG submission 148622) | Vadose zone soil fungal communities from Angelo Coast Range Reserve, California, USA - CZOMad2_1_08_16fungal (Illumina Assembly) | ecosystem: Environmental > Terrestrial > Soil > Vadose...
CCCCTTTGGCTCCCCTTTGGCTCCCCTTTGTTTTTTGATTTTATTTAAATTAAAATAAAAATAAGAGCCGCGAAGCGCGAAGGAGAAAAAAAAAAATTTTTAAAAATTAATTAGAAAAAAAGAAAACCTTCGCTTTTATTCGCTTTATTCGCTTTTATTAACCTTGATAAAAAAAAATTTAATATTGAATCAGGTAATCAGGTAATCAGGAAATCAGGTAATCAGGTAATCAGGAAATAAGGTAGGGGTTAATTCTGATTTTTATCAACATTCTGTTTCTTAATGTTTCTTAATGTTTCTTAATGTTTCTTAATGTTTCTTAATGTTTCTCCCCCTCCCCCCTTCAACTTGTGTAAGATGTGTAAGGCGGGTTTAGTATGGAGGGCAGCCCTTAAATAAAAAGCCTGTTTCTGTATGTAAGTAAGCTGTATTTAAATGTAAGTAAGATTAAAACAATAAGTAAGTAAGTAAGATAAAAATAAATTGTATTATTTTTGTTTTATGTTTTATTTATAATTAATGTAAATCTATAGCATCTTTGATGTAGCTTAATAATAATAAAGTAAACACATATGCTTGTATAAAACTTACAGCTAATTCTAATCCAATTATAGCCAAGAATAAAGCAAAAGGTATTAAAGTAACAATTGCTATTAAAATTCCACCTGTAAACATTTGATATAAAAAAGTAGATAAGATTTTAAGTAAAGTATGTCCTGCAGTAATATTACTAAAAAGTCTAATTCCTAATGAAAATGCTCTAGCTATATAACTAATTAATTCAATTAAAACTAATAAAGGAACTAAAGCTAAAGGAGTTCCTGCTGGTATAAAGAATGAAAAGAAATGAATTCTATGAATTGATAAACCTAATATTGTTACACCAATTACTATAGTAAATGATAAACCAATAGAAACAACTATTGATGAAGTAATTGCATAAGAATATGGAACATTTCCAATTAAATTAGCAAATAAAATAAATAAAAATGTAGAATAAATAAAAGGTAAATAAATTTCTTTACCTAATTGTTCTCTAACCATAGAATTGATACTTGCAAATATACTTTCTAATAATAAAGATCATTTATTAGGTAATAATTTGATATTATTATCTGCTATTAAATGTAATACTAAAATTAAAAAAAATGCTATTAATGAATATAAAGCTAAATTAGTTAAAGTTAAAGAAATATAAGCAAATAAAGGAGCATTAAAACTAAATAAAGAAGTAATTTCAAATTGTTCTAGAGGAGAATTTATAAATAAATTAGAGATATTTTTTAACATATTTTACCGAAAAATTTAAATTTCTACTAACGAAACCAATTGTAAATTTTAACAATTAGATACGACTAATAAATATATTTTGGTACTTGTGTTTCGTACTATATACAATATACAATATTACAAGAAATAACATTACATTATTTTTCTTACATTATTTTTCTTACATTCAAACATGACAATTTTATAAATCATTTAAATAATTTAAATAATTTAAATAATTTAAATAATTAAATAATTTAATAACTTAAGCGAAGCTTAAATGTTTAGTATATAGTAAAGCGATTAATAATTGGAATGAATAGAATTGTCCCAATTTAATTATTTCTACTTTTACAAAAAAAAGATTATATTATATTTAATTTTATATTATACTTTAACTATGCCGTCGCAGCTTAAAGACTTAAATACTTAAATACTTAAATACTTAAATACTTAAATACTTAAATACTTAAAGACTTAAAGAAGCGCGCGCTTACGGCGCCCTCCTCATTACCTCATTAGCTCATTCCCTCATTAGAAAAAAACCAAAAAACAAAAAAACCAAAAAACTTCAAATAAAAAAGCTCCCGCTGCTCCCCTTTATCTTTTTTTTTTAATAACAAAAAAGACGGGGCAGCTCCCGGCCGGCTCCGGCTAAGCCCGGAAAGTTTTTCCTTTAAGGGGAGATTGATAAGGCTAATAATTAAACTCCATCCTTTTGAGAGGTTAAAGCGCGCAATCGCGCAAGCGCGCGAAATTTCTCTCCACTGCTCACCTTTAAATTCTAAGTAAAGGTAAGGAGTTCTAACCTGCTAACTCCGGTATGCTACCTGATTTAGATTTTGATTTTTATTTTTATTTTTATTTTTATAACTGATGTAAGGAGTACTAACCTGCTAACTGAGGTAAGGACTGATAACCTGCAAACTCCGGTAAGGGGTTAAGATTTATTGGTTATTTATTTGAATATTTATTTATTTGAATTAAGAATGCTTCAGTTTAACTATAATCCGTACGGCAAAAGAGTAAAAAAACAAAATAAAATAAAAAATCCGCACGAGCTTTTTTATGGCTTACGCACATTTATGGCTTACGCATGAGCTTTTTTAAGTTTTAAGGTTTACGCACGAGCTTTTTTATGGCTTAATCTCTACTCCGTACGCAAAAATATATCTAGCTATTGACCCTAAAATCTTTATCTCTATTTATGAAAAAATCATAAATATCAAGAACTCATTTAATTCTTTCTGTAAAAGTTATTACCTTGATAATTTTTTTTTCTTCGATCTATTCGATCTATTCGATCTATTCGATCTATTCGATCTATTCGATCTATTCGATCTATTCGATCTATTCGATCGAGGTAAGAAGTAATTAATTGTCAAAAGCTAAAAGCTAACGTAGAGTAAAATCAGGCAGGGGTTAATAATTATAATTATATTATTCTTATATGTTTAAAAATTTCTATATGAATCAGGCAGATTATTTACTTTAGCAAATTGTGGACGCTTGACGGACGGCTTAATAAAATACTAGGTGTTCTAATTTTTTTTTTTGGCGGCGCCGCCGTCGGCCGCCTTATATTTGTTTTTAATAATAAATAAATAAATGAGCAAATTAAAAACAAAAGTATAGGCCCTCTTTTTTTTCATTTTTTTTTTAATTACCTTTTGTAATTTTTAAGAAAGACCTTCACCTGTTGTCCCTTAAGGGGCACAAGTGCGCCGAGCTATCCGGCGTGGAATAATAGAATAATAGAATATGGTTTTATCATATTATATATTATAAGCTTAAGCTTTAATTTAAAAAAATAGCCCTGCGTGTACCTTCGTGTCAAATTCCCTTCTTCTCCCTTCGTGTACCTTTGTGTTCCTTTGTGTCCCTTCGTGTTAGGTTAACAGGCGTGTAAGGTTATAAGGCGTGTAATGTAATAAGGTTAAGACATTAAGCGTCTAAGGTCTAGCTCATTCGAATTCGATTAAGGATCAAATTACTAATTAATTTATGAAACTATAGCCCAAAGACTAAGCCCAATTAAAAATAACAAGACAATAAATCTCAAAAAAGCTTCGGAATCTGTATATAATAAATATAATATATATAATAAACGACTTATAGTCTTAAAAAATTTAATTAATCATATCGATCGAGGGTGTCGAGTCTTATCTAAAGATGGTTGTTTCATCCATTTTTTTTTTGTTATTACAGGCGAACGCCAAAAACAGAATATAGAATGCAATACCGACAGACGTTGTGTTTGTTGTTTGTTGTTTGTTGTTTGTTGTTGTTGTTTAAAAAACAATTCAATGCAACAATAGATAACAGTAATACTCTGTTGGCTAGTTGAATTATTCTAGTATAAAAGTTAGAAATTACAATATCTAAAAACGACTCGCACAAGTTGTCGTTGTCGTTGTGGTTGTCGTTGGCGTTGTCGTTGTCGTTGTCGTTGTCTATAAAAGGTAAAACAAATGATTTAGACTTATTTTTTTTGTTTTTTTGTTTTGTGACCTTAAAGGGGAAGCCATTTTGATATTTAGCCTTACCTTTAGCCTTATCTGTGTACTTTGATTGTGTAATACTACTAGTAATCCAATTGTTTAGAGTATTTTTTATTCTTCTAAGGAAATTCCCAATTTTGTTAAAATTTTTACAAATCCATCAGGCTGAATCCCATAATAATTGAATAAAAATTACAATAGCTAAGATTACCAGTAAAATAAAAATAAATGAAATTAAAATTATATCAATTGTAATAAACTCATTTAAGAATTGTGAAATCATTTTCAAATAGATTAAAAATAGTGTAGTTAAATTCATGATATTTTTTTTTTTAATATATTTATTTGTGCAGCGCGCAGCCGCCCGACCCGTCCCCTTTGAAAATAATAAATAAAAATAAAAAATAAAAATAAAAACAAAAATAAAGTAAGGAGCCGAGAGAATTCGAATCTCTGATTCTGTAAAGAAAAGGTATTAACAGTACCCCGCATTAACCACTCTGCCACAGCTCCGCTTCTCCTGTGTTCTATTATTCTATTTTTGTTTTTTTGATCCCCTTCAAACGAAGGAGAGCAATTTTCCTTATCTTTTTTTTTTAATAAATAAATAAATAAATAAATAAATTAAAAAAAAAAAAAAAAAAAAAAAAAAAAATAAAATAAAAAAAAAAAAGTATAGCAAGCGCGCAAGCGCGGCCTAAAAAAAAAAATAAATTAAAGAATTAAAGAATTAAATAATTAAATAATTAAATAATTAAATAAGGGTTATCTTAAGCTCTTTTTTACGAATTACGGAGTCACCTGCCCTACTGGTCCTACTGATTTTGCGCTTTAGCGATCTACTACGAAAAAGGACCATTTATTTAGCACAGGATATAGTGGACGGTGCGCTACTGCGTGCTACTGCGTTTTTTTTTTTGGAATAAAAAAAAAGAAATACCAACCGAAGTCTTTTTTTTATTTTTATTTTTATTTTTATTTTTATTTTTATTTTTATTTTTATTTTTATTTTTATTTTTATTTTTTTTGGGTAAATCTAAGAAAAAGACTAGTAAAACACTAAAATTCTGCCGTAGATCGCGTAGGGCAAAAACACTTTAAACACTTAAAACAATTAAAACAATTAAAACAATTAAAACAATTAAAATAATTAAAACAATTATCTATGAACATTTGTAAAATTAAATTTTATTTTTTATTTTTTGACTGAGTATCTTGATTATCTTGATTATCTTGATTATCTTGATTATCTTGATTATCTTGATTATCTTGATTATCTTGATTATCTGGATTTGATTTGATACGGTAGGCGGGAGTCGAACTCGCAATCTCATTATCCCAAGTAAAGCGATGCACCATTTATCTTCTACCGTTTTATAATATAATTACTCTTTTAGTTAAATAGTGTTAAATAGTGTTAAATAGAGTTAAATAGAGTTAAATAGAGTTAAATAGTTAAATAAGATAAGTTCTGCCCTTTAACCCTTTAAATAAAAAAGGCCAACGGCGAAGCTTCACTTCGGTTTGTATTTACATTTGCAAATAAATAAAACAATCACTACTTAAAACAGCTCACCCGTCGGCGGCTATACTGTTTTGTTTTTTTTTTAAAAAAATAATTGGTATATTTAAATTAAAAATTTAAAGATTAAGCCGTCCGCGAAAGCGCGAAAGCGCGAAAGCGCGAAAGCGCTAAAGCGAGAAAGCGCGAAAGCGCGCAAGCGGCCCTGTCGATAAAATCAAAAATTTTATTTTTTATTCCGTCAATATTAAACATCAAGTCATTTAAAAAAATTAGTAAGGCTAAACTACATATGCCCCCTATCAAGAAATAATCTATTTCCTATTTTCAACATTTAACCAGTTATTCGAAGTACTAACTCCAACTTCCATGTTTGGTGCGGAGGAGCAGACCTAGCTTTTTTATTTTTTTTATGTTACTATCATACATTTGAATCAGATAACTTTTACTATTATTTTGCTTGTTATTTTAACAATAAATACTAAAATATAAATATATTTTTTAATAAAATATATTCTTATAATTTTATAATCTTATAATATACTGCCCGGCTCTCTTAAAGCGCCGGCTGTAAATATGTCAATAATTTGGTTTAATAAATATTTAATATTAAATTAAAATTTAAATATTAATTTAATATTATTAATAAATAAATTAGGGTAAATAAACAGAAAATAATAGGTAGTAATATTCAGCAATACTCAAATAACCAAAATAAAAAAGTACATAATTAAATATTGATTGCTTAGTATCTAGAGGCTAGATTCACGCTTTATATACTATCAGCACTTATCTATTATGTTTGTGGCTACCCAACTATGCGAGTAATACTCCAAATCTTCCGCTACTTTCCTATCATGGCTCCTCACCAATCCTGCGAGAGTAGACGTTGAATTATATTGAACTAGTAGATTACGTGACTTTTAACTTTTAACTAATCCATCATTTAGTATTCATTTAAAAGCACATATTTCGCTTCGCCTGTTCTTTCTACCTTTCCAAAAAACTTACTCCCCTAATAAAAGAGTTTTTTTATCAATATAAGCAATCCCTCTGTATTTTCTCACAATTGGTACACTAGTGAAACACAACCTATTGATCCTTTCGTACTAGAAGGTCCTCCTCCTTTTACTATTCTTTGCTAATGAAGATAGGATCCGTACTGACTTTATGAAAACACAGGCGTTTTGTGCGTAGCCGCGTAAATAATTATTTTTTGTTCTGGGCCGTCGGCGCCGTCGGCCGCCTGATCTTTTTTTTTTAAATAAATAAATAAATAAATAAGTAAATTAAAAACAAAAAGTATAGGCCGAGTGATTTTCTTCTGTCTAAAAATCTAAATAAAATATTTATTTTCCGCCAAGCTTGCGCGAAAGCGCGCAGTTTTTTTTTTTTATTAAAAAAAAAAAATTCACGAACTATATCTTTCTATTAAAAAAAGTAATTATGTCTTTAAAAACAGGCAATTGCCCGAGTATTTAAAAAATAAATACGGCTTAATTTTTAATCCATATCCTGTGCGTCGCACAACATTATTAAATTTATAATAGATTCTACGTATAGTCTCTGAGGTAATTAAAGATTTTCCCTTTACGGAACACGGAACCTTAGGAACCTGACGTAACCTAAGACAAAGACAAGCCAAAGCCAAAGCCAAAGGTTACGTACTCTTACGGGAGAGGTTCTCCATGACGGAGAAATCTTATTTTACCAGCTGGTTATCCACTTTTTTATTCATAAAACAGATTACAACTTGTAAATCTTAACTTTACTTACTAAGTACTGTTTTTATTATATATATTTTATATATATTATTTGTCCTTCCAGCTTATAGTAGATTTTACCGACGCAAGTCTTTTAAATTTTTTTATATTTATATTACATTTATATTTTATAAATTAAATATTTTTGTTTTATTTTAGATCTCCCCCGGCCTGAAAGCTGCGGGAGCCTTCTCTTTTTTTTTAACTAACAAAAAGGATAGGGAGCGCTCCCCTCCTTCAAACCTTCCCTTTTTTTTATTAATAAAATAAAAAAAATTAAGAAAAGCGCACTGTTTAATATATTTCTTTTGATTTTTTTTATATTTTTTTATTATTTTTTTATTATTTTTTTAAGTAAGGGGTTAATAATGTTCATACTCATTTAAGTATAAAAATAAAAATAATGTTACATAAAAGCTAATATACAGCATTAAGTCTTGCGTAAATGTAAAACGAGGATTACTATAAAATTTTTATAATATTCCTAGACTCGTACAGCTGAAAAAGTAAATTGATAAAAAAAAATTGTTGTTTATTTCTTTTTTTTTTTAATAAAAAAAAAAATAAAAAAAAGCAAAAAGCACAGCGGGGCCATCGGCCGAAAACTTATAATCCTATTCTATACTGAAAACAGGGTATAACATATTCTTTTACTAAAGATTGAAATTTATGAACTTCAGCTCTCGGAATGATTATAATATACTGACCCTTTCTAACATGTTCTAATCTCGAGATAATCCCGTATCTATCATACATAGCATCAGAAAGCAATTGAACTTCTTCCTTAGTAAAACTATTAGTACACAATCTAATTAAACCTTGTGCTTTCTTATAATTACCATCAGACATAAGTAAATAAGCTAAAGCTCGTGGTGTGATTATAGACTTAATATTCTTAGGTAAAATTTTGATTCGTTTACCTAGGTCATTAAACGTATAATACAAAGCAACAAAAGAATGAAATTCTGTACTTACAAGTGTAGTAACTGTTCATCGCCGATAAAGTTTGGAATTTTTACCACTCTTAACCATATATGTATTTAATCCTTTGTCACTACAAAATTTTCTATACAGAGCGTAAATATGATTCGCAAAAAGTTCATAATGCTGACCAAAAGTTTGTGTATATCTCGGAGTACTTGTGGGACTTGTTTTTGATATATGTCCGTCTCCCAACATTAAGCCGTGTAAAGCCTCTTTTTGAATTTCAGTTAGTTTCATAAATAAAATATAAAATTATTGTGTTTTGCTATAAGGCTTAAACGCCAAAATAACTATCTCTACTATCATAAGTAATAAACTGCTAAAAACTATTTATACTGTAACTAATATTAAGATATTTGTTACAATCCTAAATGTTTAAAAACTACATCTATATTGAGATATTGAGGGTATTTTTGCACAGCCCAAATATTATGCTACTATTACGAACTTATTAGGTTCATATTAGAAATTTCTGCTCTTAAAGGGGCGGCTAAAAAAATTGTAAAAATTAAAAAAAAATGTGCCTTACGGCTAAAAATTTAAAAAAAAATAAAGTAAAACTAATATATTAGCTTTAAAGCTAAAATTTAAAAATGAAGGCTTTTGGCCTTCATTTTACGTCGTACTAAACCCAACTCGCGTGCCCTTTTAATCGACGAACAGTCGAACCCTTCAGAGGTATTGCCCCCCGAGGAAAGGGCGAGTCGACATCGCTTCTTACTATAAACAGTATTTAAAAAACAAAATATCTGTCGATAATAAGCAGATCATAATTTTAATCAAAACTTAGAGTAGATAAGTTTTCTTTTGATCTTTAGCGTATGATCGTTGAAGAAATTAATTTTTCTTGCTGATTACTAAATTTTACAAATCTATTACAAATATGTAATTATAATATTATAATCTTTTGTGTTTGTAAACATAACAGTGTTCGAGCAAATAGCTAACTACTACTTAGATATTGCTATCTAAATTCCCCTAGTGAAAACAACGTTAAAAATAATTTTTAAATTTTGAGCCTGCCGACGGCGGCCTTATACTTTTTTTTTTAATTTACTTATTTATTTATTTATTTATTAAAAAAAAAAGATAAGGGAGCGGCGGCACTAATAAAAATCAGGCAACCGGCGCCTACGGCCGCATTATAGTCGACTCCCTTCCCCTTCATTTTTGATTTAACTTTTTGTTTTATTTTTTTTTAAATGATAAGTAAGCTGAGGAAGCCACTAATTATTTTTTTCGTTGCCTCACGCCTGTATCTAAATGAGGTGCCACCTGTCAGAAAATTACACATTATAATTCATAAATTCATAAAAATTATAACATAATAGCTATAAATTATATAACTAACATTTCTAACATAGACTTTATCTTTACTTACTAATTAAATAAGTTTGAATGTAAAGTCGTTGAGGAAATAAATTTCCTGCTGATTTAACTTTAATCTTTTTTTTTTTAATAAAAAAAAAGGCTCCCGCATAGAAAATAATAAATATTATTCATTTAGCTTTTCCAATTATCTATAAAATTATTTATGTTAATATTCTTAATAAATAAATAAATAAATAAATTATAATGATTAGCAAATAAGTTATTTTAGCATATAACTCAATTTGAAGTGTAATTACACTTAGCCCGTATCCCTTAGGATATTTTTTGAGCATCCAAGACAATGTGTACTCTCTCCGGATATTAGCCTGTTATCCCTAGCGTCATATAAGTTATAAATTCTACCGCCAGCGTTTTTTTTAATCTTTTTTTTATTCCGCCGTCGGCAAAAAAAAAAGATAGGAATAATAAAAAAAAAGACGATTAGCGCCGCTTAAAAAAAAAAAAATAGCTCGCTGAGCTATCCGGCCCGCCCTCGCCAATCTAATCATACTAATAATATCAGGGAGGTGGTCGGCACCCTTACTACTAAAATTTAATAATAAAAATAACTAATAAAAATCATAGGGGGCGCTTCTTAAGGAGCGCGTAATCGCGCAAGCACGCCGAAGAATCTGCATAACCTATTGGACTTTATCATCAATCTTTACTAATAATAAATTAAATAAAGAGAGTATTACGTAAAGTCTCTGAAGCTTAATTAAATTAGCTTGCAAATTAGCTTATTACAATAAATTAAAATTATAAATATATAATAAATAATTATTAAAGCTTTCTTGCATAAAGTAATATTCTAATCTATTCTATAAATTTAGAATTCTTTAAGTCAGCCGCCTGCGGGAGCGGCCCTCATTTTATTGAATTAGTATTCAAAAAATACTATATAATTTACTCTTTTCTTTAGATTATTTGGTATTCTTTGTCGTTTTATTTTTTTTTTGTAATTTCTTTTTTTTAATCTTTTTTTTTTTTATAAAAAAAAAGAATTACAGGCGGACGCCAAAAAAAAAAAGAAATACCAAATAACTTACTGCCTGCTTTAAATTCTTTTGGTATTAAAAATTCAAAGAATACCATAAAATTTACTGCTTGCCTTAAAGCTATCCGGCCACCCTTTATTTGCCTTTGATCATACGAAAAAAGTGCCCTCCCTCTTTAATTTTTAATTTTGGGAGGGACGGCGGCATTGTTTAATAAGTACGGCTTAATTTTTAAGCCATACGTCACGGCACAAAAAAATCTGTTAATTGTTAATAATAAATGAACGAGCTTATCAGAATTAATAGGTTCAAAAGAAAAAATATATTTGTGATCGCAAACTTTTAACAAACTTAGATCTGTTATATTTTTGTGATCTTTTTTTTTTTATCTTTTTTTTATTACCTCGCCGCGTTTGAGGTTTGAGCGCGGCTAGATATTAATACTATTATATTTGACTTATTATGTAACTCCCGAAGCTCCCCCTCCCCCGCCTTATAAAGGTCTCTTTTAACCTTCGTCTAAAAAGATAAAAAAGGGGAAAAGAGAAGGTGTAGGGGGGCTCCCCTTCAAACGCTGAGGGGGAGGTGTATTTTGTTTAAGTAGTAGTAAAATATATTTTTTTTAATTCAATGAAATTCTTAGGTTAATCTATTCTTATTTTTTAGAATTCTTTAGGTCACCTCAATTTATTGAATGAGTATTAATACTCTATAATTTACACATATTTTAATTTAATTTATAGGCTCAAAAGTAAAATTGTATTTATCATCGCAAACTTTTAGCACAGTTAAATCTGTTTTATTTTGACTAAAGTTATTGTGTGCGGCGCAAATGCGCCGCCCTATGGGCCGGCGGCATAAATTTATTAAGATATTAATTTGTGTAAATTTTTTTTTTATTCAATGAAACTGCTTAGGAAAACTTTTGTCTATTTATCTGCCCATAATCCATACTAAAATGCAGGTTCACTATGCCCCTCTTACGAGCCTGGTTGTCTTATCAGACTCTCAGTCAAATATACTTACCCCATTACGGCCTGCGTAACCTTATACTGGTTCATTGATTTCCTTTCATTTTCTAATATATCTTCAGTCTGAATCTTTTGATAATAGAATTTTATTAAATATAAACATAAAAATGCTTCTAACGCCCACAGATTGTAATTAAGCAGCGAAAAAACTAAATATTTAATTCGTATTATTTTTTTGTAAAATCCCTATAAAAACTAACGCTAATAGTAATTATAACACTTAAAATAAAAATAAAATATTTAAATAATAAGTAAGGATAAATTTTTTTATTTGATCTATATGGATGTACTTTGCTACTATTTCAAAGACGACCGCCCCAGTCAAACTGACAATTAGTCACTTGTCACTCAATTCATTTAGAAATTTAAGTTAAATATCAACCCAATAATAGCTTTAAGGTTTTCCAGTATTGTCAGTCGACATCCCTAATTACTATTAGCTAAAATTGTTCTAGATCGAAGTAGTGACTAACTACAGTAGAAGTTGCTAGGGTCTGTTAAGGCTAAATAATATTTTACAATATTAAATCCTTTAAGAACTGTACGTGCTACTTTCATAGCATACAGCTCAAGCATTCATTTAAATACCAATTTAAAGTCAGCATCCTTTCAGATTAGTTAATAAATAACCTATTCTTATCATTACAATAAGACATTTGCTTTTTTAAATTTCCTCTGCCCACTAACAGTTATATCAATTCTCAATGATAACTCCCCAAAAAAAAAGGATGTTATTGGGTTTACCTAGTTCCTACAAAAATACTTTACTAAATCACTTAGGACTACGTTATACATAAATTGATATATGATCCATTAAGAAAAATACGGGAACATTTTTCTACATCTAAATTTATGCTTCTTACACGTATTCACATTAAAGTTGTCCTTATGATTCTAGCTCTATATTAAATTTAATTAATAATACTAAATAGGATTTATATTAAATTAAATTAATAATACTAAACAGGCTTTATGCTTTAAAATTACTCTTAACGCACACTGTTTGAGCTCAGATAATGGATTATCAGGAGGTTTTTCACCACATTATTTTTGTAAATTTAGCTAGTCGCAATTTATAATTTTAATATTATTAATAACTATATCTAATCTCATCCTTCCCGTCCCCCATCAGCACAACCAGGTATCTTCACCTGGATTACAATTTCACTGAGCAAGCTGTTGAGACACTGAAGCCATCGTTACATTATTGATACCAGACCGCATTTAACGGCCAATTTATTTTGCTACCTTTGGATCCTCAAGTTTAAGCTCATAATAGGTCCTATGAAAATAGAGGCACAAGATAAAAAATTATAACTAATCAAATAATAACCGACCCCCTCCTCCAATTTAAGAGCACCTTAATCTAAGGCAAAATTGCCTACCGCTGAGGCAGAGGAGGGGGTGTAATATCATTCTTATATTTTAAAAATCTATTTTCATTGAATTCCATTGTAGACTATATATTTTTATATTACGTATAGTCGTTGGGGTAACAGAACTTGAATATCCTTATAAATTAAATAATCATCTTTAACTATATTTTAGGCGGCGGAAGCGCCGGAAGCGTCCCGCATATACCTTTTTTTTATTTAAAAAAAAAGATAAGGAATAATATTCAAGTTTTTTGACGTTACCTGCTAGTAAGCTTATTAGATTGATCATTACAATTAATCATTAACTATTAAAATATAATAATAAAAAATTAAAATAATAAATCTCCCTCTCCCCCCCCACCTGAACCTTGTTCAGGCGGGGGAGAGGGAGCTCTGAGATCGGATTAATTATATAACTAATATAAAGAGTTCAAGCATATAGTAATTAGTGTTTTTTTTTTATAATATCTAAATAATTTACTGCCGCCCCTTAAAGAGGCGGCGCCGGCGCCCGGATTTGGTTTAGGTAATAATTAGATATTAAAAAGGAATACACACGGCCTTTGATTGCTACAATTTAATTTTAATTATTATAAAAAATAAATAATTATAGTAAATTGAGAATTACCTTTATGGAAAGGCACCGCTATTAACCCTACTTTTGATTGGAAACAGTTTCCTATAACCTTTCTTTCATAAATGGCATCGGGCAAATTTCAATCTCTATACTACCATTTACATGATTGCAGAGATTTGTGGTTGAGATAGGTAGGCCAATTCTAGCTTTCCCCCTCTAAGAACTGTACGTGCTACTTTCATAGCATACAGCTCAAGCATAATTATAAATATGTGGCCTCCCCCTCCCCCGCCTTACACAAGTTTCAGGCGGCTCCACTTAAGGAGCGGAGGGGGAGATTGTTTAACTAAATTTTATTTTATTAATTAATATTATAATATAAGGCATAGTCTTTTATTTCTGTACACACTATCGTTTCTCTTTCTCTTTTTTTTAACTAGTTAAAAAAAAGGATAGGGAGCGCTCCCGCCGATAATGATATTAGTTAATGCTAATTAATCCTAAATTGTATTTGCCTTACGGCTTTCCTCCTAGATTTACTAAAAATTTTTTTTTTTGCTCCCCTTCACGGCTTCAAGGGCAAAAGAATTTTAATAATAGTTAATTTTTTTTTTTACTATCTATAATATACCCTAAAACAAGTCAGCATCCTTTCAGATTAGTAATATTTACCTATCATAATCATTACAATTATGCGTTCGCTTTTTGCTTGTCCTTTACCCACTAACTGATAATTAACATTACTATTAATCCTCTATTCCTTTCTTTTTTTTTTGTCTTTTTTTTTATTAAAAAAAAAAAGATTATAAAATATGACATAGAAGTTATTGGGTTTACACTGTTCTCTAATAAATACTTTAATAATAACCTTAGGTTTTCACTCTACGCCGGAGATAATATGTTAGATCAGTTAACTTATAAAAAGCAAATTAACTCTATCTCAAAATAAATATATCTTAAATATAAATTATTTTAAACCTGTAATAATTACACACCAGGTCCACCCCCTCCCCTTAAAAAAAGGAGCGGGAGCCCCTTCATCTATGTCAAAGGGGGAGGGGGATTCTGTTTATAACGACGCCTAATCATGAATTCATATATTAACCATAGTTATTTAGTCTAGCATAATTATTAATTTTGTAATTAATTAATATTATTACATTGTTCTAATAGCTTAAAACGTTTTTGTTACCAAATACGCTCTTATTAGTAGACTTATGATGATCTAATATCATAGTGGATTCACACCACATTATTTATTAGAGCTTATCAGCTCGCACTTTTTAGTAAACAGTCGGGGCTTCCGATTTTGTGACCCTCTACAAGTATTACAATTTTATTGAAATATAAATTTTGTATCTAATAGGTTCCCCTTGTCGTCTAACTTATGGGGAGTTTTTGGCGAGTTCCTTAACAACTTTTCACTCAACGCCTTAGTATTCTCTACCTACGAACCTGTGTCGGTTTTGGGTACGGTAGTACGATATATTTTTTTTGAATACAAAACTCTTAAAAAAAACCATTATTCAGCCGAGCTTACGCGAATACATCGGCCGTGATTTCTTTAATTTTTCATATGATGAAAAAATAACATTTCATTTTTTGATATACTCTTTTTATGTTTTTTTTTTTTTTTAAAAAAAAAAAAAAAAAAAATTTTTTTTTTTTAAATTCTTTTTTTTTTTTTTTTTTTTTTTTTAAAAAAAAAAAAAAAATTATACTAATTAAATATATAAAAAATAATAACGCTCACCTCATTTATCCTAAATTTTTTTATTTAATAATTTAATAAAAAATAAAAATATTTATTAAAATAAGATAAGCTCATTCCCTTCTCCTTAATAATTAATAAATTAATAAAAAAGAAAAAGAAAAATACTAAAATAAAATCAAAATTAAATCAAGGCTCCCCCTCCCCTTCTCTTTTTTTTAACTCGCACTAAAAAAAAGGATAGGGAGCCGCCTGACGAATTTGCAGGGGGAAGGGGAGAAGATTAAATTAAGATTAAATTAAAGATTAGAACAATAAGCTTATTTAATTAAATTAATTATGCCTCTTTTTTTTATAAAAATACAAATTAAAAAAAAGTGGGCGGGCTGCTGCGCTGCAGCCGCCCCCATCTTTAGGCTAACAATAAAAAGATATAAAACATATTTACGATTTATAATCGAACTCAGCCATCTCCTTCAATAAATTTTTTTCTTCTTTGACTGCTTATTTAATTTAGGTAAATCTTATAAATTATTTTTGTAATATATAAGATCAAATTATTCATAATAATGAGAACTAAAGGATTAGCATCCCTTAACTTGCTTAATAAAACTGCTATCTTATTACCCGGGTTCATATAACAATCAATTAAGTGAAAAAGGTAATCATTAATAATATTTCTTTTCCTTTTTTGCGTTAAAATAAAAAGATAAGGCGGTTTTCCATTTTTTATTATTATTTTTGTTTTTTCTTTTTTTTTTGCTCCTTCTCTTTTTTTTTTCTTTTT
>Ga0179590_1000023_pt1 | contig 15084 bp, 24 predicted proteins | sample CZOMad2_1_08_16f_FD_148622 | JGI IMG/M metagenome (GOLD analysis project Ga0179590, IMG submission 148622) | Vadose zone soil fungal communities from Angelo Coast Range Reserve, California, USA - CZOMad2_1_08_16fungal (Illumina Assembly) | ecosystem: Environmental > Terrestrial > Soil > Vadose...
CAGATTCGGCGCTGCCGAATCTGACACTGAGCATCGCTGGCTGCATACAGGGTCTTACTATCATTCAATATCAACTTTTAACATCTATTATAAGTCAGTAGTAGTGCCTAATATGTATGCAGAGACCCCTCAGTGTTAGATTCGGCGCCGCCGAATCTGCAGTACTACAGATTCGGCGCTGCCGAATCTGACACTTAGCATCGCTGGCTGCATACAGGGTCTTACTATCATTCAGTATCAACTTTTAACATCTATTATAAGTCAGTAGTAGTGCCTGATATGTATGCAGAGACCCCTCAGTGTCAGATTCGGCGCCGCCGAATCTGCAGTACTACAGATTCGGCGCTGCCGAATCTGACACTGAGCATCGCTGGCTGCATACAGGGTCTTACTATCATTCAGTATCAACTTTTAACATCTATTATAAGTCAGTAGTAGTGCCTAATATGTATGCAGAGACCCCTCAGTGTCAGATTCGGCGCCGCCGAATCTGCAGTACTACATATTCGGCGCTGCCGAATCTGACACTTAGCATCGCTGGCTGCATACAGGGTCTTACTATCATTCAATATCAACTTTTAACATCTATTATAAGTCAGTAGTAGTGCCCCATATGTATGCAGAGACCCCTCAGTCTCAGATTCGGCGCTGCCGAATCTAACACTGAGCATCGCTGGATGCATCCAGGGTCTTACTATCATTCAATATCAACTTTTAACATCTATTATAAGTCAGTAGTAGTGCCCCATATGTATGCAGAGACCCCTCAGTCTCAGATTCGGCGCTGCCGAATCTAACACTGAGCATCGCTGGATGCATCCAGGGTCTTACTATCATTCAATATCAACTGTTTAACATCTATTATGAGTTAGTAGTAGTGCTCTATATGTATGCGGAGACCCCTTAGTGTCAGACTCGGCAGCGCCGAATCTGATGCTGAGCATCGCTGGATGCATACTCCTTTACTATCCCATAATTATATAATTATGTTGTGTTGTCTGTATTTTATTAATCATCCATAGATTATTTAGAGATAATTTCAGCAGATTCAGTGATGCAGCAGATATATAATTCACCGGGATACTGTACAATGTATGTAATATCTAATTGAATTTATTATTCGGCAGTCCGTGCGTACTATCCTACCAAAATGTCATATGCGGCGCCGAAGTTGTACCGGTCCCTTTCTCCAGACCTCCACTACCCTCTGCCTCACCCTGAGTATCCATGACCTGTTTCTTTGAAACCGATGAATACAAAAAGGTAATATGTATATGACATAACAAACAACGTACCTTTGATGCTGATGATACCTTATCGGTGCGACGACGATTACTGAATATCTTTCCTGTGTATATTTTGCATGCGCGAATAGATTCCCTGGTGCGCATAACCTCGGGAACCTGTTCCTTACACTGCACAATTAATAATAATAAATAAATAAAATAGGACGACATGAGATGGACTTACGGCTTTCTCGAAAGCATCTCTGGCCTCTTGTGGCTGTTTCCGCCACACCAACTTCGCATCCAAATGTTCATACATAATATCTCGAAGAGCAACCCGTATGTCGTGGAATTTCTGCATATCGTCTGCCGATGCGGACAGGTCCAACGAGCGGCGAAATTCAAGTGTGTCGTTAGATTGACACACACCTTTGTGGTAAGCGTCAGTAATAATATACTAAAATCAATTATAGTCAACTCTTACGAGCGCGTTTCTTTGGCGAATTCACGATTGGAGACATAATGACTGTCAGCTGCAGAGCGATTCACTTTTACGTCGTGTTTTTATAGCTAAACCATGCTGTGCTGACTCATCTATCATGATGAGAACATAAGTTGAAAGTTGAACATGATGGAATTCTACACAAGAATACAATTGATTCGACCCGATCATCGGGACAATCTGGATTCATTAGAACATAAGTTGAAACCTGAACGTGATGGAATTCTACACAAGAATACAACCGATTATACCGAATCGTCGGGACAATCTGGATTCATTAGAACATCAATTGAAATTTGAACGTGACGAAATTCCTGTACTGAATACTGAACCATCGGGACAATCTGGATTCATTAGAATATAAGTGAACATGACGGAATTCTACACGAGAATATAATTCATTCTACCGAGTCGTCTGGACAATCTCTGGATTCAGGAGAACATAAGTTGAAACTTGAACATGATGGATTTCTACACAAGAATATGATTCATTCTACCGTATCATCGGGACGATCCGGAGTCATAAGAACATAAGTTGAAACTTGAACATGATGGATTTCTACACAAGAATAAATGTCATTCTATCGAATCATCGGGACAATCTGTATTCATTAGAAGAACATAATTTGATTTGAAACTTGAACGTGATGGAATTCTACCACGAAAATACAATTCAAATTTATTCTACCGAACGAATCATCGGGACAATCTGGATTCATTAGAAGAACATAAGTTAAAACTTGAACGTGATGGAATTCTACCACGAGAATACAATTAATTCTACCGAATCATCGGGACAATCTGGATGACCGAAGCATTTTACTTGGGGAAGTGGGCTGTTGCATCACATGGCAAGAGTACTTGTCCCTTTAGGAACATTGCCGATGTTGTTGTTAACCATCGTGTTACTTGTTTGATATTATACTTTGGGATAATATGATTATTTAGAATAAGTAAAACCATTTTTTTGTTAAATTCGTTGACTGTTAACAATGAAATTGATGGGTGGAAACTGATAGAAAGGCGTAGCACTTGGCTGCTTGGTATCGTATAAGACCCACATTGGGGATTTAAAATCTACCTGAGGCTGCTGAGTCTATGACTATGTTTCAATTTAATTTATTGACATTTATGGGGTAACATATTTTCAGTGGGTGGAGGGGAATTCTACCAAGGTCCGAAATTTGAATTTTGGGTGCTTGGTACTTTACAAACTTTAGATAAAGGCTCCAGGCTGATAAAATGTTCGTCTACATGTGCAGGTCTGGCATAGTTCTGGGTCCATGGCAGTGAATTCGCAACAAGCATCTGGACGCCAAGTTCCATGATAGAGAAATGTAAGTCATGTCGAAATTATTTCATACTGAGCACAAGCGATATAAAACAATATAAACACAAGTTTACATGTATTCAATCAACCAAATGTACGCCTACGTAAATGATATGTATTGCCAAGAGACCCGCGTTCCAGAGCTTTCCTGTGGATATAAACATTTATAATATTATAATATACATTATTTCAGTATGAGAGTGAGACAGTCACAAATATCATCTATTCGCCAGGTTCATCAGGGTATCTGTGTTACTGATAGCCCTGTATGTGTGCAGTAACACTTTAAACCTCTATATCGAGCATATTAGGCTCTCCAATCCTCTGCTGTTCAATGGGAATAATGCAGAATCGGACTTCTGGACAACCACAATCGCCAGTTCGCACAGTCTACCTATCAACGTACATACAACGACATATATGGTAACAGGATCACATACACCAACCAGCTATCGAATTCATATGAGGTCCATGCCTGCGGTATATAATATGTTTCAAGCATTATTTTCCCTCCTTTTCCAAACCGACAATAGCAGAAAGCTGCGATCCAGAGGCCTAAGCGAAGACTCCGCCAGTTGGGATGCCGGTTGTCCATTCTTCGTCATCATTTTGCGAAGGGGCTGGAGTAGATTTGATGGACGGCAAAGGGACGCTGGAAGCGGAGGGAGAGTCGTCTGGCTCATGATGTGCATTTCGACGAGAGGAACGCCTCGCAGGTGGCTCCACTTGGAATAAACAAAGACATTAGAAGGGAGTATCACCATAGAAGGGAAACACGTACCTGCAACATCAAGGCTTCCACGATCCTTCCTCTTCGTCCTTCCTTTAGAATGACCTTCCTTTGTCCCGGCAGATGCGGCAAGTTGTTGTCGTATCTCTTGCCTTGACCTCGAGGTCGCAGATACGACGGCCTTCTGATTTGCCTTTGATTTTGAAGACGCAATGGCTACGGAAATGATAAATCCCTCAGTACATCAGTCTCATGTATATCAATAGCTCAGAACACGCACCAGTATTGCCCCTGACATTAGCCTTTGCATTCGGGCCTGTGATCTGCTTTTTTATGATGATGGCTTAAAATCAAACAGAGTTTCATTAGGGTAAATTTGATAAAGAAATTCTGAATAAATCGTACGAGGTTCCTCTTCTTCGTCGTCTTCGGGTTCAGCATCAGTCTTCTGAGGCTTACTCGAAGAGGCTTTCTGGTCCTTCCTGGTAGTTGGGGATAGCGGATCCTCGCCTGTAACCTTCATCGTGGGCTTTGGTCGACGTTTGGAAGACCTGATGAGACCTTCCTTTTCGACGACTGTCAACAATGTCAACCCAACAATATAATGAGAGCCATAACCTCAACAAAACGAAAAAGGCTAACGTACCGGTTTCGGCCTTCGTCTCTGCGTCGTTCCCCTCCACGATGGACTTTGCGCGTCCCTTGGAGAAGGTGTCGGCCGTCCTTTTCTTCGATCCTGATGTGGAGGCCTTCTTCACGTCCTCAGAAAGAGCAGTCGATGCCACCCTACCTTTTAAAGCAGCATTTGCCTTCTTGGGAGGGGCAACTTCCGCCTGCTTACCCTTAGATGTGGCCTTTTTAACTTATTTCGACATGGTCAACCACCTCGAATAAATGGGTAAGAAACAATTTACCTTTGACCTTGACTATTACCTCCTCTTCGTCTGACGCTGTATCCTCCTCGTCGCTAATGTCTTCCTCCTGGACGGTAACAGTTTTCCCCTTGTTGCCAACATCTTCCTCATCGTCTTCATCGGACGTGTCGGGCAGATACTCCAACCAACGCATGACCTTCGTAATTATGCCACGAAGATCCTCGTCGCTTATTTCCATAATTTGATAATCGTACCCCCCTCCGTGATGCCAGTCGGGAACGGATGTCTCGTATTCAATCCAATCTGTGGCACATATACATATAAAATAAAATAAGGGCACATGGGAATACACGTCTAACATACCTAACTCAAAAGGATCTTCGTTCAGACCTGATCCAGAGTTCTTGACTTTATAGAGTTGCACGTCCCTGACATCATGCCTCTTGACATGGAACTCCAAACTGAGCCACCTGTCGAGAGCGGGACAACGCCAGTCAGGACTCAATTCCTGGGCGATAGCAGCTACGCGACACTGCTCCCAGGCTTCCATCATAACATTATCCATATAGCGTATATACTGTTTGAGACATCGAACGGAGTCCTTGTCGAATGGAGGATCATTATGACTGCCGTGAACAATATCATGAATGTCAAGGTAAAGTTCGAAACGATAGAAGAAACGCTTTAGAAATGGGAGATAGGCCGCTGGAAACCTCCTCCAATGGGTCCGTGCCTCGTCCTTTGGTTTGAGTGTGTTCACCTCATAAATGTCGAGCATCCCATCGTTGTCATCCTCGTCGAGGTCCAAATCATAAAGCACCTGACGAATCAGGCCCATAGCGTGGGTGTTGGGAGGCGCTTTCTTCCAGTGACGGTGTAATGAATCCTGTGAGGCGGACATAGTGAAAGTTGGCAGGTAGTAGGGATGGGGCAAATTGGAATGTGAGTCGATATCGATCCAACGCACGCGCCCCGCACCGGTACCCTGCACCGGTACAGAATAACACGGTCAAATAAACACACGTGTTAGGCACTAGCATGCCCACGAGGCGTGCGGGAAAAAGGTCGTCTGCATTATAATATGGCAATAGAACTGACTGATGGGAAGGCTCTAAAGAGTTCCACTGATCCACTGAATGCATAGATGCCACCAATATTACATATTAAAATACATATGAACCTAATCTGAACTATGAGATCACAAAGGCCTCGTTCTGTGGATGAAGATGTAGGATTTGACAGAGCCAAGTATTAGATGATATTGAGGCCTTATATATATGCAGTGATGCCCGGTCTCAGATTCAGCGGCGCCGAATCTGACACTGAGGCATCTCCGCATGCATATGAGACTCAACTACAGACTTATAATACATGTTCAAAGTCGTTATTGAATGATAGTAATGCCTTGGAATACATATGGGGCACTACAACTGACTTATAATATATGTTAAAAGTTGAAATGAGTGACAGTAAGACCCAGTATGCATCCAGTGATGCTGGGTGTCAGATTCGGCAGCGCCGAATCCGTAGTACTACAGATTCGGCGCCACCGAATCTGGCACTGAGGTGTCTCTGCATACATATGGGGCCCTACTACTGACTTATAATATATGTTAAAGGTTGATATTGAGTGTCGGTGAGACCCAGTATGCATCCAGTGATGCTGAGTGTCAGATTCGGCAGCGCCGAATCTGTAGTACTACAGATTCGGCGCCGCCGAATCTGGCACTGAGGCGTCTCTGCATACATATGGGGCCCTACTACTGACTTATAATATATGTTAATAGTTGATATTGAATGGTAGTACGACCCTGTATGCATCCAGTGATGCTGAGTGTCAGATTCGGCGCCGCCGAATCTGTAGTACTACGGATTCGGCGCCGCCGAATCTGACACTGGGCATCACTGCATGCATACAAGGCCTTACGATCATTCAATATCGACGTTAAACATGCATTATAAGTTGGTAGTGGTGCCCCATATGTATGCAGAGACGCCTCAGTGCCAGATTCGGCGCCGCCAAATATGTCTGCATACATATGGGGCACTACTACTGACCTCTGATATCGGATATCCGCACTGAATGCTCCCATCTCCGAGGCCATAAGATGTATAATCTATATGGCCGTTTATGAATCATAACATTGAGGTCACACGTATCATGAGACGGCAAGCACTATGCGCAAACGATTGCATGCAATAATGGATTGTAAAATTGTAAATTAATAAACCAGCCCCTGATCGCCTAATAGATACACCCATATACATCGCAGCGAGAGGTGAATGCGCAAAGACCATGTGAAGGTTGACCGATGCGCATTCAGTAAATCATCAAAAGTCAAACGTTGTCTCGTAGTCATCCACCCAACCACATTCCTCTACAAACGAACCTGCTCTGCCTACCAAATTCCCATCCGATCCCCGTCTTATTTCGTAAATCCCACCCTCGAAATTGCCTCCAGGAAGGAAATAGTCATTCAAACCTTCAATCCGACCCTCCCAAGGTGTTCCTTCGATGGTCTGATACGTAACGTACTCTCCGTCGATGTAACTGTCTTCAACCTCCATCCCATAACCACAGCGTACCACCAACCTTTGAAGAGCATGACCAAAAGCGTCAGCCATCCTATGCACAAACCTATTAAATTCGGTTTGTGTGGGAGGAAAGACGACGAATCCAGGAGACTCAAGGTAGAACAGAATCATGGTGTTCCATCGGGCAATATCTTCAGCAAAATCATATCGCATCCAGGGTCCCGTCAGGGGGAGTGATGGATTCTACAAATTATATGTTGCTGGGATTACTAGGACAGTGAAATGCATAGTCGTTAACTCACATATACATCGGGCGTTCGGATAATGAGGTTTTGAAATGTCGTTGGAAATAGATGTGCGATGTTCGACAGTTCGTGAAAATTGTCCGACCGGTTGAAATCGTCATTATAACATAACCCAAATGTTATTAGATTTGGCATTTCCACCACAGCTCGCCCAAACCTTTCCCAAAAATTGGATGCTTCCATGCGGGTTCCATACCCACCAGGAGGGGCTTCTGGAAGCGCATCTCGAATGTCACGGGTAAACGTTGCGAAATTTACAGGGGTGAACGAGAAGATGAGCGTGGTGACGTATAAACCAACACCGGGGCGATTTGTATAAGGGACAGCAGAATGTGATATTCCGCTGAGGAACCAATTTGCCATGTGCTGCGACTTGAGATTGCAACGTCGATATACTCTCTTCCTCACCTCTATGCACCATCTTTTACATACCCAAGCGAATGGTGTAATGTATCCTGGATCTGCCTTTGTACCACTGCCAATATCTAAGAACTGGATTACCAGTGGATAGAGATCTTCTGGAAAATATCCGAGAGCTGTAGGCTTAAGTTCGGGGACAGTGTTTGCGCAAGGAATATAACCTCACATGTGTCCTTCACCGTTCCCGAGTGATTGTCCCTTACAACACGCCCTTCACGTGATAATATCATTCGGATATAATAATAAACATGTTCCAACGGCAGGAACTCACTTTCTCTGTGAAAGCCGGCGAGGAACTGTTCACGGAAATTGCTGAAGCTGTTTGCAGTCAATGGTAGCCCTTTGGAATCGTCACCCGATTCCGCGCCTGCGTCCTGAACATAGCGGCTTGGGATCGGCATGAATAGAGGTGGAAGGAGTCAGCGACAGTGACGATCAAAGTAAAACAGCTGATCTACGTTAGATATAGGAACAAAGCGGCCATGAGGCGACCCGACGGGGATAAACGGGCCTTCCTTCTATAAATGGGTTTGCATTCCAGAAAGGACAGGGGCGACGCATATCATCGCGATAAAATCTGATGTCACACTAATTCTGACCTCCTCTATGTGTTAATTGATGTTTTTACAACAAGGTCGAGGTTGTTTTAATTTAACAAACTTTGTATGTACATACATCTGCCAAATAAATATGTTGGAGAGGTATAAGTTCATGTCTATTGACTATCATAGATCCAAATCCCGCCTAGGACATACAAAACCTTTTTCAATTGATTCCCTGGATATCCTCCAATGGACTGTAGAATTATTGGATGTTTTCGGGGGAGAATACACTGGTTGTCAATGGAACCTTATCAGCTCCCTCTTCCTACATTATATAGGCAATTAGCTTACTCATCACATTCTGTCCAGATTGCAGCAAATATGTATATGATTATAGATGGAACATCCCCCCATAAATATGATATACATCAGAAGGATTTGGAGGCCGACTGTGCCAATATGATGGAAGATCTGATTGATGATACACACATGTACATATTACTATAACGGGTAACCGCACAGAAGCGTGTCAACACGGTTGATTTGATTTTCAAACTCCAACATCCATTCATAACCTGTTCACCATTTGCAGCTCTTTATCATGGATATCGATTCCGAGGATTTTCTGATGGCACCAGAGACGGATCACGAGCTGCGACATTCGGCTTCCAATCAGAGTATCCAATCTCAACATCGTATCACCAATGGATACGAAATATGTGTGCATACTTGCATCGAAGGGGGGTGCATATCCAGGAAGACCAACACAATACTGTGGTGCAAGGAAGGACATGCGGTTCGCAAGCATGCAAACAACGCGAATATGCATCCACAATGTACACAGGACTGTCCTGGAAAACATCTGCTCGGTAAAGTTAAAACATCGCCTACTGCAGGACGTGACGCAACGGATGAGGAAGTTGCATTTCATATGGATATGGAGATGGAAAGCGACCACACTCCAATGAATCGATGCTTCAATATCCTATATATCCCAGACGCTGCTAAGAGGATCGTCAACAAGGAGAAGGCCCAGAATGATTTGGGATTCATACCCACATCATTATCCCAATCGGAATACGAGCCTCTGAAGGGACTCAAGGGCAGCATCCACGTCTTATCTAGAAGCAAAAGTAAATTTTCAAATGTTAATGTTATCATGCAGGAATGGGTAAGCATATTCCTTCGATAATGTTTCATATATCATTATCTCTCATTATTTCTTTTTAGCTCTTTGTGATGATATGTATGCAGAGGTGGAGTGCTGAACAGAGCGGGGGCCGCTTTCGTGTCGCGTTTATGTTGTGGGAGACGTTTTTCGAAGCTATTATGTTTCCGGAAAACCATTCAGACCGTCTAAAGAATGTTTTCAAAGCGGACCTCGTCATAGGCGGAGTGGATATGTCGATTTCGTATCTGTGAGTAATATTATACATGTCTACACACTTATTTTGTAATTTAGTCTAACAGTAACACGCAATACGGTTTAACAATGACCAACTTCCACCAGTATATGGACAACCTACATAGATTGAGCCGAGCTATTCGCATGTGGCCTCATCAAGATCATATAAACACCATTGCATCTAAATGGGAAATTTCCCGATCCTTGGATCATATCGCTCAGGTAAGGACACGTACTGCGCGTCCAACGACCAGATTGCTGGTAGACGGAGTGACAATAGTCAATGTGATGGTGCTGAAGAGGACGCATAGCGATGGCGGAGAGCATGTAGTTCTACCTCGGGACGTCGATAAGCGTAATTGGGAATACCTGCGCAGTCAATTGGACGTTCCATGTGCACGGTGGATGGCGCAGTCCTACGTGGAGCCACTTGATAGGTTGGGAGAATGGAGGGTATTCCTTGTAGGGGGGAAGGTCCTATATACGGTTCACACATTAAAGAACCGGGATCGTAATACGTGGTCTTGGGATATAGTCAACACCTTCTATACATTGGAAGAACTCAGGTAGGTCGACGGTGTCCATGGGAATTGGTATAGCGATTCTAATCCGTCACATAAAAGTGAAAAGCACAGGAACGGGACCCTTCTAACCACCGACGTCTGTAATCCAGTATTTAGAACCGTGGACACCCGTGGTCACGGAAAGGAACAGTTTTATCAGTTCATCATGGACACATACGACGAGCTGTACAACATAGAGTCGAAACTGCTCATGGCCAAGCCTTCCATCGGAGTATTTGTGCGGTTTGATGTAGCTCTGATTGTGGATCAGAAAAGTCAGCGGATCACATATTTTGTGTACGAGGTCGAACGCACACAAACGACAGCATTGTGGTCCAATAGATTGAAGGCTAAATCGTCGGCACCTCCGACCGGTATATTTGGATACACGTTAGCGGAGACCCTATATAAATGGCTTTGTGTAATAACGGACCCATCTGCATTGTAATATTTAATATATCCCTAATCCCCGAATTTATGTATGTTTAATGTCATTTCTAATTAAATTGCTTATATATCACGAGAATGGGGTCTATATCGTTCGCATTTAGGAGAGCTAGGAGGCCAAATTTGATCGCGCCGAATCTGACACTTAGGCATCTCTGCATGCATACGAGGCTCTACCACTAACCTTTAATGCACGCGTTCCAAGTTGGTATTAAATTGTAATGAGGCCTCATGTTCACCCAATGATGCTCAGTATCAGACTCGGCAGCACCGAATATGCTGTACTACCAGATTTGGCAGCGCCGAATCTGACACTGGGAATCACTGCATATGAGGCTTCACTAAAAATTATAATACCCAATTTAAACGTGCATTATAAAATAGGAGTAGAACCTCATATGCCCAGCGATGCGTCAGTGCCATATTTGGCGGCGCCGAATCTGACATTGGGCATCATTGCATGCATATAAGGGCTACCTACAATCTAATACCAACATTAAATGTGCATTATGTAGACATTGTAAGGTAGTACTAGAGCCTTATATGCCCAGCGATGCCTCAGTGTCACTGCACGCATATAGGGCCTTACTACAATCCCATACCAACTTTATTTAAATATGGATTAAAATGTAGTAGTGGAGCCTCATGTGCCCAGCGATGCCTCAGTGTCAGATTCGGCGCCACCAAATCTGATACTGGGTATAAATTGCTGTTGAAGCACACTCATCCGTTCAGTAAGTACATCACGAACGATATCTTATATATCTTATACCATATTATCGTTACACGAATGCACAACAAATCTATACATTGTTGATTTCCAATGGCACCCTATGCGTGCTTTACAATTTTGCTTAAAAATGCCAAGTCCAAAACTTCGCCTGGATGATCCCAATTGCCATCGTTCCTCGACGTCAGTTCGGTGTCTATCCCTTCCCATGTGAGATTCAGTTTCTTCCTGATCACCTCTACTATGCGCATTGCCGCCTTTGCCTCGTTCCTCGTTTCCTTGAACAGGTAGTCATCGGGACTCAACTTAAGACCTGCAGGTTCATAGCTGTTTAGGGAAAACCTGCTGATCATGCGCATGTGCGCGAGAACAGGAAACCGATAAAAATCTAAATTGTTGAGAACAGATCAGGATAAGGATAGTCTGGACGCATATCAAACTTTCAATACATCTCACCTCGTATTAAAACCAGGTCTGGAAGCGCCAACATCATCCGAATGATTTGCCTATCTGCCACGTGTGTTTCGTTCGTCGAATAATCGGATCTGACGACTCCTTCTTTGTCCATGGAGTTGTCATATGCGCGGCTTATTTCGGTCAAATGAAGTGCTTCGTACATCCATATATGTCCACCCGTAGTCATCCCTTTTGTAGGGGTGTACACCGTGTGCCATGCACCTGGAGGCTGGATTCTATGATAGCTTCTGTAAATGCCCGGTTATCAAGATGAATCATGTCACTTACAGCATATCACCTTCTTCAAGGAGAATGGTTCCCATCATAAACCTGTCCTCTGATGGCGGGGAGTCTTCATCCAGTATAGAATCGAACTCCTCGAAAAGATCTACTCTGTTGTCAGGACTGTGTTCAGCCTTCACCTTGACTATTCCCCACATCTTCACGCCTGAACGTGGAGTGACAAATGTCACCGCACCCGACACATCGTGATGGACATATGTTAGAAATCCTCCATGCGTTGCGATGTCCCATCCCTGACCACGCCACATATCATAAAGTATGACCTGTGGGCCCTGTTGAGATTTATCGAAAGCACCCGTGGGTGTGTTGGTTTTTATGTTTCCGTAGTGATCTCTACGGGTGATGTACAGTGCATTGACATCATCTGATAGTACGCTGTTGGATGATATATAAATGATGTGGCAGTGTGGATCACATTATTTTACGCACTCGATCCATTGGGGAGCATCTTGTCGAAGTCGTTGGAGGTCGAGTACGTTGCCACATGATTTTGTATTATGGGCATCTAGTATGAATTCAGTCAAGTCCATGACCTTCACAACACTTTGTTGTTTCTTCCTAGAGAAGTTCCTCGCTCGCTCCATCGCATCTTGAATAGGAAATGCATTTTAATCGACTGTAAATCGACTGCTTAAGTGGAGAGAAATAATTGCATGCACATACCATGCCAATAAACTGAATGCGACATAGTTGGCCGTACCATGCCGATATCCTCCACGCTGAAACCCCTGAATTGACTGAAGCAACACCCCTTGATAACGACGGCTCTATTGTTGGATATGTTGCTCCTGATCTCCTTCACAAATCTTTCCCTTGCTGTCAAGGCGACGGAGGAATGTATGGGATGCTCCGAAGTTTGTTTCAACTCTGCTGGAAGTTCTAATACGACTGCAATGGGCTCATAATTGCTCATGCGAGTCGCATTGTTCGCTCGGGCCATGAATTGTACCCAATCACCATCCTGTGTGGGTGATATATATGTTGACTCTAAAATCTGTATGTTGCACACACACCTTGTCCAGTTCTTCGCATCCGGTGAATGGCTTGAATGTTGCCACACCATGTGCAGGCCACTCTACCAGTTGTGTTCCTAATGGAAACTCTATTCCGCCACGTCCGGCAATCAGTCTGTCATGTTCTGTTGCATCGATGAAAATCCAAGCACTGTAAATAATAATAAACGTATGACTTGCCAGAGGATGTGGCCAGCGCTTTCTCGATATCGTCGTTTTGGACGCGCATAATTCTGCAACGGTTGTCTATGTCCGTGCGTAATTCCTCCATTGTTTCTGCCTTGGTTTCATTTGGAACGTTCCCAGCTGAATTGGATCCGGTCACCACGGGACTATATAGCCTTTTAACCTCTTCATCACTATCATAATAAGGCGATGGTTCTTTGTTGGGTGGAGGTGCCTCTATTTGTGGTGGGGCGGGCTTCACACCACGCTCGTGATCCAATATAAGCTTGACATGTGTATCGGCAGAATCGTTCCGCTTCCCCAGCCTCAACATTGTCTGGCGAAGGTATGCATCGTAACTGGATAGGGGTACCCACGCGAGACGTTGTACCGAAGGGTACAGAATACGATCTACCTTTGGATGTTGGCAATTCCTGCCTTCGGCCATGGACGTCCATTCATTCCACTCGAAATCTGACCGACAGACCCATACGGTATACGGTTGCTCCTTCACATCGAAATAGACATCGCCTGGGCTTGCGGGTGGATTTCCCCTAACTGGCTTTCCCTCTCCCCTGTACTCTACGAACCTGCATCCCACTGCTTCTATTACCTTTTTCTCAGTCGTTCCCCCAGCGCTAGTAGTCTGATTTGAAGTGTTTGCGTTCATTATGCGTAGAGCAATTGAGTGAGGTAATGAAAGTTGGTGATGTAGATCGATTTCAGCACTGCCACCATCACATACATTCCGGATCGGGACACGGCAGTATCTTCCCACATATCTAAACGAAACGTTAGTTGGGTTCGTCACATATGGCATGGACGATTGAAGATATGTGGACCTTTCATATAGTATTACTAAATGATGTAGTACCATCCGCTCGAGTATGAACGGCCCAACATGTGTTCTGCAGATTCGGCGCTGCCGAATCTGACACTGAGCATCGCTGGATGAACACGAGGCCTTACTATCATTCAATAACAACTTTTAACATCTATTATAAGTCAGTAGCAGTGCCCCATATGTATGCAGAGACCCCTCAGTGTCAGATTCGGCGGCGCCGAATCTGCAGTACTACAGATTCGGCGCTGCCGAATCTGACACTGAGTATCACTGGATGCACACGGGGCCTTACTATCATTCAATAACAACTTGTGACATCTATTATAAGTCAGTAGTAGTGCCCCATATGTATGCAGAGACCCCTCGGTGTCGGATTCGGCGGCGTCGAATCTGCAGTACTACAGATTTGGCGCTGCCGAATCTGACACTCAGGGTTCTTTGCATACATATGGGGCACTACTACTGACTTATAATAGATGTTAAAAGTTGTTATTGGAAGATAGTAAGGCCTCGTGTGCATCCAGCGATGCTTAGTGTCAGATTCGGCAGCGCCGAATCTGACACTGAGGGGTCTCTGCATACATATGGGGCACTACTACCGACTTATAATAGATGTTACATGTTGATATTGAATGATAGTAAGACCCTGTATGCATCCAGCGATGCTTAGTGTCAGATTCGGCAGCGCCGAAT
>Ga0179590_1000024_pt1 | contig 15041 bp, 10 predicted proteins | sample CZOMad2_1_08_16f_FD_148622 | JGI IMG/M metagenome (GOLD analysis project Ga0179590, IMG submission 148622) | Vadose zone soil fungal communities from Angelo Coast Range Reserve, California, USA - CZOMad2_1_08_16fungal (Illumina Assembly) | ecosystem: Environmental > Terrestrial > Soil > Vadose...
CGCCGCACCGAGGACATGCGAACAGACAAGAAACACCCTGACCATATTCGCAAGCACCAGCAAACCAATTACGGCGAAGACGAGTTGGCGACGGGACAATCGACGAAGCGCAAGTGGCCAGACCAGGTAAAACTGCTCTTCAATGGAGACACTCCATAGCGGGCTGGCAATGGAATGCGGCATGCCTAGGAAAACGTAAACCCAATTCCCCGAGAGCAACAGATAGCCGGCAACGAAGGGCCAGCCGAGATGCTGGGTTCGATCCCAGACCGGAACGAGGGCGGCAACCGCAATGAAGGAAAAATACAGGGGCCAGATGCGTAAAATCCGCCGAACGTAAAACGCACCAGTGTCAATGCTTCCTCGGACTTCTTCTTCGCGGATCAGCAGAGTGGTAATCAGGTATGCACTCAAGGCAAAGAAGAGATCCACGCCATATGCTCCGGCGCTTGCGACTGCGCAAACTAAGGGAACCACGACGTGAGGGAGAATCGGGTGGGCTTGATAAAATTGGGGGTCGTTGGGGACGACATGGAACACAAAAACACCAAAAAAGGCGAAAAACCGGAGGGTGTCGAGTTCCGGACGGTAAAAACGCTGACCTCCGAGTTTCTCTCCGTTAGTTGTTGGCATCACTCTAGGTTCCAGATTTTCATCTGCGTCGACAATTGACTGAGAGTTTCCATTTGCCTCACCCGCTTTTTACTGAAGACTTTGCCGCTTCGCCGAGATCAGAACGATACTGAACCCAACTATCAACCTTCACCGAACTGTATTCTTTCAGTAGATTCGTGACATTGTGGTTTTTTTGTTTCCACGTCCGGCCGGTGATCAATTCGCCGGGGCCGCAATCCCATCAGAGAAAACCTGGATTGGTATGAATTGCGGGTGTGCAAAATTCGCAGCTCTCGTCTTGCAAGGTCGTAACCAGATGATATGCTGAGTCTTTGTGTCAGATTTTTAGATGAAAATCCCTAGCCCACTTACTCCAGGAAAGTATGCTGCTAGCTACCTCTGGATCATATTAGGGGTAGCGCTTTTACTTCGACTCGGGCTATTCATTTTTTTCCCCAGCATCTACTGGCCCGACGAAATCTTTCAGACCCAAGAGGCAGGGCATCGACTGGCCTATGGCTATGGGGTAGTTCCGTGGGAGTATCGGCTCGGAATTCGGTCCTGGGTATTGCCTGCATTGATCGCTTTTATCATGAAGTGTACTGCCTGGATCGGTTCCGGCTCTTCCGGCTATCTCTTCGGCATAGCACTCTGCTTCTCGCTTCTATCGTTGGCCGTTGCGTGGTTTGCTTTCACCTGGTGTCGCGACTATTTAGGAATTGAGTATGCGTTTCTAGCCGCCTTTATCACCGCAACTTGGTTCGAACTAGTTCATTTTGGCCCGCGCGTACTCAACGAGTTTGTCGCCGGCAACATACTTCTGCCAGCTGTCTATCTTGGATCTTTGAAATCGGGACAACAGCCTAAACGCAGGTGGCGGCTATTCGCGGTCAGTCTGCTCTTGGGGTTAGTCATGTGCCTTCGCATGCAGTTTGGCCCCGTCGTCCTGCTTACGGGACTTTGGATCATATCTCGTGACTGGAAAGTCCGAATTGCACCCATTAGCCTTGGAATCGGCCTGATCGTTCTCCTGTTTGGCGCCGTCGATGCACTAACCTGGTCGTGGCCGTTTTATTCTTACTACGCTTTTTTCACGGAGAATATAGTTCATCACCGTGCAGCGGGTTTCGGGGTTCTCCCCTGGTATTATTTTATTTCCGCTCTCTTCTTCCACACCGGGCCACTTCTGATTTTTGCCGTTTTGGCCGTGCGGCGAACCCCGATACTCGGCTGGGTTGCGCTTGCGGTTTTATTCCCACATCTCCTGATTGGTCATAAGGAATTTCGTTTCATCTATCCCGTCTTACCGATCGTGCTGATTCTGGCTGCAATCGGGATCATCGACTTCTTGCGTTTCCTGGATCAGAAAATGGGATGGAGAACGACTTCGGAGGTGCGCATTCTGATCGGTGCTGGAATCGTCACGGCTTGCTCGCTTATCTTAGCCAGTCAATTCCCCAGATGGGATAAGGCCAGGGGATCACTGCAGGCGTTCAGTCGATTGAGCAATGACCAGGAAGCCTGCGGGGTCGCTCTTGTGACAGTCCCTTGGGCGAACGCCGGCGGATATACGTATCTCCATCGGCAGATTCCCATTTTCGTTTTTGGTAACTATACAGACGCGCAGCCAGTCTCTCCGAGCTTCAATCGAATCGTTGCGCCCGAAGCGAGTGCCATGCCTCTCGAGGGGTTCTCACTAAGTAGTTGTCAGAATGGTGAGTGCGTCTACCAGCGCGCAGGAGATTGCAAGACTGGAGGATCTGGTTTTGAGATCAACGAATTTCTGAAGTCGAGAGGTGAATAAAGGGTTTGATCAAGAGACCCGCTGTCGGGCGTGTGGTTGATACGATTACTCCATCTTTGCATCCGGATTTCCTGCCGAGCTTCGTATCAATACCTCATGCGAAACAACAATAGATGATGAAATTCCGGTCGAATTCGCCGACATTCCAAGCAACAGGAGAGCATTTCAATTCTTGGTGATTTGCGACTTCTGGAAGCCTCGGTTCGCGGAAGTCAGCAACCAGACAAGAGTATTTCCCGGGTTTGCCAGCATCCACAGAAGCTCCTTGAAGATCCCAATCGCCAGGGAGGACAAATCCAGCTTTTCGCCCAGCGTGTGCAACCCGTGCTTGTGATAGCGCCAAAATGCAGCAGGCCGCAAACGTATCGCTTGCTGCGCAAGCACACTGTAATATTCGCGTTTGGATTTCTTTCTCAACTCTGCGGCTTCCTGCACGGAGAAGAATAGCGGAGCGAAACGCTGAAGAATAATGTAGTGATCTAATGCACCGGGTTGAAAACCCTTGGCAGAGGAAGAGATAGATTCATTGTCCGTGCGCAATCCGGAGAGTACCTGGTGCACGAATCCAAAATCCCAATGTTCGAGAATCTCCAGACTCTTTTCTGTATCCTCGTGAAGCAAACCCTCCTTGAAGAACGAGTTCTGATCGCGGACAAGCGATGATCGGTACATGACGGTGCTTGGAGAGCCAAAAACATATAAGCCACCGCGCAAATAATTGCGGGCTGCAGTTTTTCCGAGAAGCACAGAGCTATCCCGAGGAAATCCGGAACCTCGGACAACGTCCCCCTTCAGATCGTAGGAGCTAACAAGTCCAATCGATTCCGATTTCTCGAAGACATTGACCATTGATGTCAAGCAGTCTGGAAAAAGATAGTCATCGGCCTGCACGATTTTGCAATACGCGCTCGCCGGAGAAATCTGCTGCAACGCGCGATTGTAGTTCGGCACCTGCGGCACAAGTTCGGAGAAACGGATCAGCCGAATTCGCGAGTCCTGGCGGGCATATCGCGCCGCGATTTCTCCCGAGCCATCGGTGCTGCTGTTATCTGCTAAAATATATTCAAAATTCGAATAGGTTTGGGCCAGAACGCTCTCAATGCATTGGGCAAGATAAGGGGCGGTGTCATGAAAAGGAGTGACGACGCTGAGGAAAGGTTCACGCATGGAATTCACAGCGCAGAATTACCAGTTCCAGAATGGCTGCGAGTCATCTCTTCATTTGATCCATGCGACATTTTTCGGGCTTCGATGGCCATTCCGCGTAGCGTGTTAAACCTCCACCGGGCCTGGAAAAGCAAGTCGCGCCGGAAAGCGATCCGGCCAGCTGCCATAAGGGCGAGCTCTTTCGGCAAGTCACGGAATAGAAAGCGCGGCACTCCAAACAACAATTTTTGATCGGGAGAAATTCGAAAGCGCCCTCGACCCCAGCGAATGGCGCGGAGCAGCACCCATTCCTGGGTCAGCTGTTCCTTGCGAATGAAGTGTTCCACCGGCGAAGATTTTGTATACCACGCTTTGTGGCCCGCGCGGCATAACCTTACGACGAGTTCCGTTTCGCTCCCCATTGGATAGTCCGTGCCGCTGGGGCCAATGTTGCAGTCAAAGCGGATGCCGGATTCAAAAATATTAGAGCGAACGGCCATATTAGGCCCGAAGACCAAGTGCGCAGCGACTGGCCCTTCTGCCAAAGATGGGTCGGTTAGCGTGTAGACCGGTCCGGGGTCGCCAATCCATGAAATCCAATTAGGCGGTGGTGATTCCCACCGGGGTAGAATCACTCCGGTGAAGATCGAATAAGAAACTTGAGTGTCTGCGGCCTGCCTCAATTGCACTAACCAGTGAGGGCTTGGAAAGACATCATCATCCGTAAAGACCGCCAGGTCACCTTCGATCAGCTGGAGACCAGTATTCAGCGCAAAGTTCTTCCCCAATTTATGTTCCATTGCGGATTGCAGGGGCAGACGACCGGCGAAAGAGGCGAGCACTTGGGAAGTTGAATCGGTGCTGCCATTGTCAACCACAACGATTTTCCATCCTGAAGCGGGGGGCAAGAGCTGACAATAGGATTCCAAAACCGCTTTCAGGAGAGTCGCGCGATTTCTGGTAGCAAATAGAACTGTCAGCATGCCATCAGGCCCCTTGGATCACGATGGGAATTGCCGGCCACGCCCCGGCTCCGATTCAGGAATCGTTGTTTTGAAAAGGACGCATCCAGCCTTCCTCGTAGGCCTTCCCGGCGACAACGGAGCAAGCGTTCCCTGAAAGCAATCCCTTTTGACAAGACAGTTTCGGTAAAGAATGTTGGAATCTTGAGGGGCTGAAAACTCGAAGAGAATTGACAAGCCCATCTTCAGTAAGCCGACATTATAGATCCTTACTTCCCGGAGACGCCAAGTTTGCGGCCTGACTGTCTATCACCAAGACCCAATCGCTTTTCTCCGGTGGCGTGAATTTTTGGATGCCGCGAGTCGGGAATATCCCGATAAAGCGAGTGGAAGCGTTCCGTGGATCGAACCACCAGCAACTTGCATGTGAAGATGGATCCGTGATCTTGCTCATATCAATAGCAACGGTTGCGGTGCTGCCGCCGGGTATATAGACGATGATCGATTGTCCGTCAGAACTTCGGGCCGCTACTGACGCATTGCTCTGCAGCCGGAATGGTACCTGATATATCCAGCTTCGTAACCACTCTGTGACATGGCTAAACCAGGATCGAGGGTCGTACCCCGCAGTCAGCACTTCGTGATCGGCATCCGGAACAAGCTTCCAGTGTTCGCGTGAACGAAACAATTTACCGAGAATGGATTGCCCTTTGGATCCGGGAGAATCGAGTTGGGCTCTCCAGGGATCCTTGGTTTCCGAGGTCCAGGAAAAATTCCAGATTGCGTAATTTCCGAACACTCGACCAAGTGTGCTACCGCTGAGAACAGCCCAATATCCTTGCTTTCTTACATCCAATTCGGTGAGGGAATTTGAGCCTTCATACCAGTCCTCTAAAAGGAAAATCGGGAGCTGGTCCTTTTTGTATGCTGCGGTCGTTCTGGCCAGGATATCCGCTGGTTTCAAGTAGAGTGCGTTGATGTCGAGCCACGCTGCCCCCGACCAAACGTCGAGGGACGAAGCTCCTCGAGAATTCTCGGCAGTCATAAGGTGGGTAAGATCTTTTAGACGGATCGCCTTTGCAAGCGCATAGAGCTTTAACTGCAAATCAATGTCTTCAGGATTGGCGTCACCGCCAATCAGCCAGATAATATTGGAAGCATCCTTGTAACGGCTACCCAAGAACTCGCCGTAGTTCTGGATTACTTCCTTCGAACTATTATGATAGCTCTGGCAATAACCGCCCTTGGTGCCCTTGCAGTCAAATCCAACAAAGGCAGGATCGGCGAGAATCGTAATTCCGTGAGCTGCCGCCCTGCGTATCGTGTAATCAACCCGAAGCCAGTAGGCGGGATTCTCGTTGGTAAAGTCGTCCCCATTGAAAGGCTCTTTACCGTAAACATCATGAGGCGCGTTGTTTGAGTAATAGTTCTCAACCAGCTCCATGACAATCAGATTGAAACCTTTGGATGCGCGGTCCGCAAGATACAGTTCGATCTCTTCGTCGGAAAGTTGACCCTGGAGAGACCATGCTGAATCTCCAGTGACGAATACGGGGCGATTGCTAACGGAATCCAGCAGGAATTTCCCGGTAGGATCCAGGGTCATGAACTGGCCTCGCGCATTCCGTAGGCTGCGCAAGGAAGTCCGGGAGTCTCCCGTAGCCTGATCGTCGTTGGGGACCTGAAAAGGAGGTAAGGGAGCAGGGGGAGGATGATGGCTGCGTAAGATCCAGAGCCCCGAAGCGAACACAATCAGGAGGGCTGCCACTGCCAGGAGGAAAACTTGGAGTTTGGGGCGATTAGGGAGCATGGTGGCGGAGGAGTTGCCGAAAAACTTTAAAGCTATGGGCAGACAGTGCTGTGAATAGGATGGATGCTGCCAGCCACTCTGGATAGGACGACGAGCAGGGCTCACCTTTTAGACAATTCAGGTGGAGTACTCACGCAAAGAATTCTGGGTACAATTCGAGCGTGTTGACAACTGCTAATTTCGCCGGGGCGGGGCAGAGTTGCTTGCTTCCGTCGCCCTTATCAAAACGCTTTGTACTTTCTTTGCGATGAGTTCGGAGACGTTCAAATGGGCGCGAGCATCAGGATGCCCGTCGCCCGGGATAGTCCAATCATCCCAGTCAGGAGGGGGATTGGCACTCACGTAGACGACATCAACATCAAGACCCCAAGGGAAACCCTCGTCGGCATACCAGTCGACAACAACAAACTTGGCACCATTGGACTCAACGAAGGATTTCATGTCGTTGATCATGGCGCGAGTCAGTCGAATTCCGGGCGGCGGCCCCAACCGAAGTTCGATTATTTTGAGCGCTGCCCAAAGATGAGAGTAAGCAAAATCCTTGAGTTCAACAGGATGCCTGGCTAAATACAAAGAACCGTTCGAGTTCAAAGCAAACATCGGCTTGGTTCCCAGGAACAAGCCATCGGGAAATTGGAGCCGACGGTCATAGACTTCATTGCGACCAATCTGGGGAGTGGTGAAGGTAAAGACCACGAGCTTCGTATTAAATTTCTTGAACTGCCGCTTGAGCAACAAGAGCGACTGATCCGTGCCATAAGCCTGCACACCCAAGTTCACCACCTGGAAAGGAAAGTCCGGCCTGTTTGCCAATCGGCCGAGAAAAGATTCTTCGTAAGTAACCCCATGACCGAACGTGAAGGAATCACCGACAAAAAGGGCCGTAGGGGCGGACCGATCCGCGTGGTACCCGGACGCGGGAACCCTGCAGCCGAGGTCATCAAAGTACATCGGAATTTCGCGGTGATCCGCACCGAACTGCTGGGCCGCGGATTTGCCTGGTACATAGGACCAGCCAAGCTCGGGATCGAATCTTGCCAACGGGTTTTCAGAGGGCGCCCATTTGGGCTTAAAAGGAAGCTGAAGGACCCGTGCTAAACCTTCGGCAAGCACGACCGCGAATACAAAGGAGAGAATAACAGCCGTGACCGTAACAGCGAATTGCCGGTTGGTTGGAAAAGCTGAGCGAAAATGGCGATTGACCCTCTTCCGTCGCACCAGCGTCAGAATAATCGTCGTGCCAAAGCTCAATTGGAGGCAATAGGCGATCAGATGCGCCGTGCCACGCCAACGGTGAAGCGCTACAACCTTGTCGATCGAAGCCGGAGAGACTAAGAGCGCCAACCCGAGAAGAAGGAGCGACAGTGCTATCGCTGGCCAGAAAGACTCCGCACTTTGTGGCGCAGACTCGGCACCAAATTCGGAAACGCGCTCACTTCTTGAGATCAATTCTCACTCCAGTACGAACAATGACAACTGCCCCGTGGCACCCGAGCGTTCCACCGACTTTCGTTGAACCGCTAATCCATCTGCTGAGCACGGAAAAAACTGGGGTTGCGGGATAATTCAAAGATTTGAACCGATTGTGGGCCGGCGCCGAACTCCCTTACCATCCGAAGGAATGGCAAACCGTTGAATAGGGCGGGATTGTGACGGCGTTCTTCTGGCCCGGCCAGGATGTATTTGACGTTGGAGTGCTCGGCAAAGATTCTGACTCTCTGGGGCTCATCCACCGGGAGCAAAATCAGTCCGTGTTTGAGGTACGCGTAAACTCCGTGGTGCCTGGTCATGACACGAAAATCGAAAGATTTGCCGTCGTTTTCGATGATCCATTGCGAGGCCTGACGATAATTGGCCTCACTCTCATCCTTGGCCAGAGTGTGCCTGCAGCCATCGATGCCTCCGCCGATTGCCAATATCATGAGAGTCGCAAGGAGAGCTCTGCCGGCTTTTCCATGCCGAAGTAAATCGGCGCAGCCAATCCCGCTAACCACCGCTACAAGAATGATTAAGGGGAATAGATACCGGTTTTGATATTGAATAGCAGAGACAAAAATAAGAAAAGATAAAGCAGTCGTAGCGATCAATACGATGGCGGGCTTGTCTGCCTGGTTCCACAAGAGGCGAGTTCCCACGCAGAGCGGAATAAAAAAGACGATGAAGGGAGAAACAATGGTTACGAAATCGTACAAGATGATCCTCTTGAGGTTCTTCGCGAAAGCGGCGATCTGGTCCTTATAGTAGATTGAAACGTATTGCTTCCAAGTGAGTGTACATGGGCCGGATTCGTCAAAAAGAAAAGCGGTGGCACTATCATTCAATCGATAGACGACCGTGTCGCGATTGTCCCCGGCATAGCGGATCCCGTCCAGCATGACGTCCTTGACACACTGAGTCTGATCCGGGGGCAGAGACTTCGCGGCTATTTTTGCCGGAAGCCTGACGAGGCCGGCAACAACGAAAAGAGTTGCGAGAACTATGAGTGACAGGCGGCACTTACGCATGGCGGAAAGTCCGGGTTGGACAAAGATTGTGCAAAGCAGCGGGAGAACTAGAAACAACCCGAGCGCTCTTGACGCCCAGCAGAGCCCAATCACAATTCCAATGTAAAGGGCCATGCGGGAAGTGGGCCTCCGCACGAACAGGAATCCAACAAGAAGAAACAAGGCAAACGTGAAGAGAAAGGTGGAATCGTAAAGTGGCGCCGTTCCGATAAGTACAAGTTCCGGAGACGAAGCTACCAGAAGGCCGGCAAAGAAAGCTGAGTAGCGGTCGCGGGAAAGCGCCTGGGTAGCGCCGAAAACCACAATCGATGAGAGCACAGAGGGAACAAAAGCCGCCCACTTCGCCGCAATTATCCAATCCGAAGCGAAGCGATTGGCAAGGTAGATAAGGTAAGGATAAACGGGATATTCGATTCGGAAGGGCGCAGTGGTGCCCAGCCATTCACCACGAAGCAGTGCCAGAACAAACAAAAAGCCCGGCGCATCTGAATGGATGGGCAATTCGTGAAGAAGTCCCGGAATGCGGAGGAGAAGCGCGTAGACGAGGAGAACGAGGGCGAGGATGTGCCAACCGCGCTGCAGGTTATGCCTGGGCTGGGCAGGCGATGGAGTATCCGGCATGATTGGTGCTCTTGCGAGCTAAGTGTTACTCACAATTCCCAAAAGATTGATTCAATTGGGGAATGTCGTGGCGAATTTTCCATGCAGGCGCCAGGTCTGGAGCTCGGAAGGATTCCCGCTGGGTGTCCGATCGAGCGAAGCCAGGCCCAAGTAATTCCAACGAGCATTTCACGTCACCCAGTACCAAATTATTTGAGGTACTCAGCGCGTCGTTGCTACCTGGTTCTCTTGCTTGGGTGCCTTCCCGGGTGCCTTGGAGCCGACGCGTTTCAACCAGATCTCCCGCCAGTAGGGGAATATGCTGCGCGGGCAGAAGATCCGGCATTCGCTATAACGGGATTCACAGATAACCGAATCGAGGATGACACAGGGAGTCTTCATTTCCTGCATCTTGCCGGTCTTTTCGTTGATGATTCGCTCGACACATTTCGCCACACGGTAAGTCTTCCCACAATACGGAACTTCCTCAGCATCAAAGTAGAGGCCCCGATTCCGGTTTCTAGTGTCCAGCGTTTGCAAGATCTCCTGGTAAGGCTTGATTTCGACAAGTTCTCCGGGTTGCAGATCCAGTCGATCCACAGGAGTCGGCTGGGCTTCCGGAATCAGTCCGGGGCGGCGCGGAAACGGAGCCCCTCCCCAAAGAGGATAGAACCTGTCGTAGAGCCATCGGATAGGCCTACCCACACCTATGCCTGCGCGGCTTAGGGCAATCGTTGCCATATAGATTGCGCCGCTGAGAAGCCTGCCTATTCCGACATTTCCTGAAGTAAAATCCTCGAGATATTGGCGAAGATCCCACCACTCAAGATCTGTCGTTGCATAGGGCAATCGAGTGGCCTGGCACCGATATTTAATCTGGCTGTCCGATGGATCCAAGCATTTAGTGGAAGTTTCGACTACAGATTCAGTGGAGTCGAGTTCCTGCGGGCTTTCGTTCGCGATTGAAGAGTCGTTTCCTTTTACCGGCTTTAACCACGCCGTCTTCCAAAACAGCAGGCAGCTTGCATGGCAACCACCATGCGCAAGGCCGCTGCAACGAGTATTCAAATGGACCGCGTCGGCAACGCGGCGGCCCCGGACGGGGAACACTGTATCACAGGTTTTGTGAGCTCGTTTATATACCTGGAATCGCTTGCCACAGAACTCAAACATCTCAGGCATGAACGGCATGCCATCCAATTCTGCGTTTGAGTTGAGCGTGCGCAAGATCTCTTCGCGACTGCAAACCTCTACCCAGTCTCCCACTTTTAGTTTGCGCATGATTAAGGAAGTTCTCGCATGCCGTTTTTCACACCGAGCCGACAGCCCCTTATTCTAAAGTCCAGTCTTTACGTCTTGGCAGTTGAATTTTGGCGCTGAGGCACGATTTGCCGAACCAGGTCAAAATAAAAGTTCTTTTCATTCAGCGCAAAAAGGAGAATCCCGGCGTAAACCAGGAAGGAAATTGTCAATTCCAGAATCAGCAAGGGCAGAGGAGCCAGATTGCCAGAAGACCAGCGCTTGAATATCCAGCCGGCCAAGCCGCCCATAAGCCCAGCGAAGAGAGGATTCCGGACGGCGGCCCAATATGCCGGAAAGGTGATGGATGTTCCATAGGTTGACCACGCCACCAAAGGCACGAGGAGAAGAATCATCGCCGCCGAATACCCCATGGCTACTCCTCGCGGCCCATAGCGGAGGCCAGCGACGATGCCGAGGATCACCACGGGGCAGATCAAGAATGCTATTTTCAGGCTTCTACCAACCCGGCCGGTAGCCCTCAGAAACCAGGAAAACGGGTTTACCAGCGCCAGCACCATCACCGTGGGCGCAAGCAACTTAAGCACCGGGGCTGCTTGCATCCATTTCTCGCCAAGCAAGACCCGGACAATTTGGTCGGCAAAAACGGCGGAGGAGATCACCACGGGAATGGTAAGAGAGACGATCAGAGACAATGATTTCAAGTAGGCGCGCTGAAGGCGCTCGGCTTCCCCCTGCATTCGGGAGAGAACAGAAAAGGCGATGGAATGAACCGCGCCAATCAACTGCTGCACGGGAAGAGTGGCAAGTTGATACGCACGTCCATAAATGCCAAGTGAGGCCGCGCCCCAATAGCGCCCAAGCAGAATTTTTTCCATGTTGTAAGCGATATAAACGACAACGCTATTCAAGGTCACCGTGCCGCCAAAGCGCACCATGGATCTCAACTCGGGAGTCCAGCGGGGCTTTCCCGGTATCCACGGGATGGCGGCCCAGACTGCGATCGTCCCAACAATCGGAAGGCTGATGTTTTGGCAAATGAGAGCCCAATAACCAAATCCGAGGAACGCCAGGACGATGGCGACGACTGAGCCAATGAGTGCGCACAAGATATCGATTTTCACGTTTGTTGCAAATCGCATCGACCGATCCAACAAGGCGCGGTGTTGAACCGACAGACTGTTAAACAAGAAAATCGTGGCGGAAGCGGCTGTAATCCCGAGAAGATGTGGTTGTTTATAAAATGCAGCCAAAAGAGGAGCCGCAGCTGCGACCACAATTGTAAGCGCAGCGCCTAAGGCGACATTGAGCCAGAAGAGAGTAGAAATTTGTTCTTGTGACAGCGTTTCTCGCTGAACTGTCGCCACGCTCAGGCCTGCGTCCTTAAACAAACTGAAAAATGCAGTAAGAGTGAAGACCATTGCTTGAAGACCGTAATCAGAGGGCAGTAACAGGCGGGCAAGGATGACCGTAGTCCCGATCTGAAGCGCCATGCCCATACCCTGCCCGAGCATGGTCAGGGTTCCACCACGAGCAGACTTCTGTTTGAATTCCGAGGCGTCAGGAATCGCGAACGGGGTTCGCCGGGAGTTTCCTGGCAGGTCGAGATTTTTTGTGGCGTCTGCCATGTTTTCTTTTGGCGGGAGCTTGAGAGGTTCTAAACGGATTAGCAGAGTCCCCGAAGGATTTACTCAATCGCGAATGGCCGAGGCAGCGCAATGAAAGTTCACTGGCTACCAACTGGGGCATGCAACTCGCGAATATCCGCGGATTCAAACCGTTTAGGCATCTACCGGTTCGGTCCAGCTATCCGTTCTTTCTTGCGAGAATCACCCGATATTGACCAAGTCCAATCTGCTCTTTGTAGCGACGCAATGCATTGGCGCCAGCAGAACCGAAAGCAAAATTAAGTCTCCGCGCATTGACTAGACGCAGAATACCCATGTTCCCTCGAGGCATGAAGGTGTAAGAGCGCTCAACGATTAGGCCCGCCGAGGCAAGCAGGTTGTGCAACTTCGCCCGGGATAGCCAACGACTGACCGAGCCCTCCTTGAGCGGACTCCGGGACGTACGCCGAATGCGCTTGTAGACAAATGGATTGATAGTCGTGAGAACCAGACGCCCGGAAGGCACCATTGCCTGGGCCATCATTTGAAGGGCTGATTTCTGATCATAGAAATAAGCAATGGCATCCACACAAACAGATAGATCAAATGCCTGTGCGGGGGGAAGCCAGTGGTGAATGTCAGCCACCTCGTAGACAGGGCGACATGCCTCCGACGAGCCTTCAAGGGCGGCCGCCTTGCATTGTCCAATGGCAATCGCAGCATGAGAAACATCCAAACCGTGATAGCTGGAGAACTCTATCCTACGCGAGAGTGTTCCTGTTCCACAGGCCACCTCGAGTACGCGTTTCGGTTGCCCATTAGAAAAGTCCCGGATTATGGCAGCCACATGGGAAAATAGCTCATCAGAAGTTTCGTCGTTGTTGTCTTTTGATCTATGGGTGGAGTTCCAGAGATCCCACCATTTGTTTTCATCCAAATCCTGTGCTCTATTTCCTGGGCCTCGGGAGTCACTGGTCATAGGGTTGGGGTATCCATCGCAAGGTTTCAGCATTTCACGCTCTGCTCCGCCGCCAAGTAAGTACCGTGTTGGCACCATAGTTCCAGACTGAACTGATTACCATGCCAGCCGCCCCCGCAAGATACCAAGACACCGACGCTCTATGAAGGTAGTTCGCGAAACTGATGTTCAATAAAGCACCGATAGAGCAGGCAAGGTAGAAGGTGATCAGTCCAAGCACGAAGCGTGCACCACTCAGGCGGCGGTCGCGGAACGTCACGACGTTGTTCAGAAGAAAATTAGAGGTCATAGCGAGCCACGTGGCCACAGCTTGCGACAACACGAAGCTCACATTCGCAAACCGGAATAGCACCCCCAAACAACCCAGATGCACGAAGACTCCCAAGAGGCCGACGAGAACAAATAGCACGAAACGAGTGGGAACATAGTTACCAATAACCTTGTCAACGACGAGGAAGAGATACTCAAGTTCAACATTTACGTCGAGTTTGCTTTCACCCAGTTGCCGATTCCGAAAACGATACGGAACCTCTGCGACACGCACGGGACGATCACTTGAAGCAAGCAGGTCCACAAGAATCTTGAATCCCCGACCGGTCAGCCGTCGAACAACCTCCTGAAAATATTTGCGGTCGAGGAGAAAGAATCCGCTCATAGCGTCTGCAATTTCGCAATGGCAGACCAACGCGCTGATCCTCGACCCGAGATTGCTCAATGCTACTCTGCCAGCCGTAAATTCTCCCATGCTGCCGCCCGGAATTTTTCTGCTGCCAACCACAATATCGAGTTGGTTGGCTTTTATGCGATCGAGCATCAACGACAAAACACTTTCATCATGTTGCATGTCTCCGTCGATGACGGCGATGTACGGCGCGGGAGTGGAAAGCATGCCTTCAATACAAGCGGAAGCGAGGCCTCGACGGCCGACACGTTCGATAATTCGGACCCTACGATCCAGAGAGGCAATGCTCCGAACCTGTTCCGCGGTTCCGTCAGGCGAGTTATCGTCAACAAAAATCACTTCCCACTCGATGCCATGAAGCACCTTCTCGAGGGCCTGTACCAGAAGTATTACATTCTCACGCTCCTTGAACGTGGGAACTACGACAGCGAGTTCAATGGTTCGAGTGGGCATTCTATTGTTTACTCCCGCTGAATCTTTGCAGAAATTCGCGGGCTCAATTCCAGTGCCAGTTTGGCTCATATTCGCCTTTTGTTGAGTGAACGAAATGCCGATGTTGCTGAATCGACTTTCCAAGGAGTGTACAGCTAGCGCCGACGATAAATTTGTCCAACTTCACCGTTGGGAGCGGTCGCCTGATATATGAGCTCTATCCGCTGGTCTGGAATTCCTTTTTCGATCCACTCTTTGAGGTAGGGAAACACATCTTCCTTAGAGGACTGCAAGACAACGAAGTCAGGCGCCTTCTTCTCAATGTAACGGATTGCGGTCTCACTGTCGCAATATGGTAATGGCCAGTCGGCGGCACCGGCGTAATAACCGATCGCTGGAGTCCCGTCCATTACCAGAGGGTTTTTGACTCCATAATTTTGAATCGTTTTTCCAAGGCTTTTAACGAAAACATCACCGCGTTGCACCGTAATGTCCTGCTCCGGCAATCGGGCATCCGTTTCAAGGTGCAACATGGTGTGAGCCTGGGTGCCAAGGTAGCCGATCAAAACCAGCGCGGTGACCGTTCCAGCCAATGCGTTAGAGAGCAATGCAGGCAAGCGTGCGCCAGAAGCCAAGGTAG
>Ga0179590_1000025_pt1 | contig 15031 bp, 24 predicted proteins | sample CZOMad2_1_08_16f_FD_148622 | JGI IMG/M metagenome (GOLD analysis project Ga0179590, IMG submission 148622) | Vadose zone soil fungal communities from Angelo Coast Range Reserve, California, USA - CZOMad2_1_08_16fungal (Illumina Assembly) | ecosystem: Environmental > Terrestrial > Soil > Vadose...
CTGCGCACGTGAATCAACGGAAAATCTCACAAGCAAATTATGGATGTGGTATTTTACGGTTTTGCTGGAAATTTCCAAGCGTCGCGCGATTTCCTTGTTGCATAAACCGTTCAACACGCAAATCGCAACAAGGTTTCTATTCTCTCCGTAGTTTCGCATTTTGTGTGTTACACCGTTACGCTTTCTTACCATGCAACCACTGTTGCGGTTACGTTTGCCAGTGTTTCTGTTGTGCCAGTGGTAAATTGAATTGAATAACTGTCGCCAGCAGTCGGAATATCAAAATGCGTATTATCCGCGCAAAAAGATGCCGGGCCAACCATTGAGCAGGTTAGCGCTGTTGCAACTGGAGTTGATGGATTTGCAGCGTTGTTTTTCATCACTGTAAATACGCAAGTGTTGCCAGATTTGCAGCCAGTTCCAGCTGTCGCAGCCAATGAAAATACAGAACCTGAAAGCGGAACGGTTGCGACCACAACACCCTGATTTACAGTTGTAGAGGTGCAAGCTGGCGTGCTGAATTGTCCCAGTCCAAATAATCCTAATGTAGCAGAAGAAGTTGCAACACCGCGACAACTTCCGAGTAAAACATCTAAACCCTCTGTAACTTCGCCGGAATTTTCTTGTATTGTTCCTGTTACGGTGTTGTTTCCACCCTGTGAAACCAGCGTTCCAGAATTTACAATAGCTACAGCTGCGTTCCCCTTGAATTGGCTATTTAGTGTTTGAACCAATCCACCGGAATTATTTGTCAAAGCCGGACCAGTGCAACCGGAACTGGCTTCAACGCCAGAATAATCTCCGTAACTAATCCATTTTCCGCCGTTTAATACGGTAACACAAGAGCCGCCAAAATGTGTTCCGCGAGATTGAAAATCGCCAGATACTTGAGCACCAATAACAAACATGGAACTAATATCAAGTACCTGCGCACCTGTATCAATGACATAGCCTAAACCACCTGCTACGTTATCGTTCCTGCAATCCAATTCTCGAAACACCATCGCGCGTGCGCCATGCGCAGCGCAAGCAATTACGCCAGTAGAAATTACAGCGCCAATTTCAAAATTCTGATCGAATGAATTTGATTCAAATCCTCGCATTCCAGATGCGCCAGGACAGATTCCGGCAATAACGATTCCAATATCGTTTGAAGCAACCGGAGAAGTTGCCATAAATATTTTATTCGCTGCACCAGCACAACCGGCTGCATTGCTTGCTGCCGTCAATCCAGTTCCCCAAAAAGTTACATTAGCAATTGCCCTGGCCGTTCCGCCGATACATACGGGAAGGGATGCGCCAGTAAATGCTTGACACGCCGACCAGTTAAAATTCGGCGGAACTACAAACATTGCTTGCGGAGCACTTGCGCCATCAGCAAGCAATGTTGGTGCCGGCTGTCCCAACCCAGCAGTTATTCCAGCAGTTAAGGATACGCCACCGCATTTGCTAATTGGTGGTGCATTAACTAAAAATGGCTGGCTGTCGAGGATGAAAATATTTGATGGTACATGGATTACAGCACAACCGGCTGCGGCGTCAAGCGTTGCTAATGCTGGGCCATCATCAGTTCCAAAATATGCCGCTACGTTTGCCGTTCCGTTTGCTGTGCACGGCGTAGCAAGTGTAATTGTTTGCGGACCAACAATTGTTGCGATTGTCGTTACCGGACAAACATAAGTTGTAAAAAGGAATTGGCCCACTCCAGCCACGCTGCCTTGCGTTGTGGCCCAAAAGGTTTTGTTCAAATCGAAAATAGTAAAATTACAATCTGAATTTGGGCATGTAAAAGTTGTTGTGCTGTTGGAAGTACCGTCAATGATATATCTAAGGTCTCCGCGAATCTGTGTACAGTTTGCAGCGCCACCGCAATTTTGTGAAACATACCAGCCATTGTTATTTAATCCTGCTGGCGTAGCAGCGCCTTGGAATACCATGATACCGTTTCCATCCACGCAAGTATTAGCGCGTAGATGTCCGGTTTGCGGTACCGTAGTTTGCATGCTTTGCGGAGATGGGGAACTGCCAGCCGGACACGGCAAATCATATATTTGTGCGCGTAGCGGAGCGACATAAAACAAAATGGCGGAAAGTAATAATCCGCCACGCAAGAAATTACGCATTGGGAATCTCCTGTTTTGTGTGTTACGGAGTTACAAATTTATCGCGTTCCATCGGTGTTTGAAGAAGCGTGAATTCCAATAGCTGCCAGCAGCGAACCTGCTAGCCCAATCCATCCAACCGGGCCATGCGGCAATCCGCCGGCATCTGTAACTTGTCCAAGCGTTGTCAATCCGAATTGCGCCCAACCCATAATTTTTGCGAGCAAGTGAGATTTCATTTTGTGTTTTCTCCGTAGTGTGAATTTTTGATATGTTTTTCTACTGCTGGAATCCAGTTAGGGCTGTTTTCAACTGCCGTTTTTTCGGCTCTCTTGTCGTTTCCAATCATCTTATTCAGGAAAGTAAACCAAAATATGTAACTGCCGCTAGATTCCTCGGTTGGCGCTTCGAGGGATGTAATTGCATTATTAAAGATTCGCCCAAGATATGCTGTTATAGTTGCCGTAACTACAACCTGATGTTGAACTATTAAATCCCATATAAAATTCATCCTATGGTTGCCTTTTTGCCAGAGCCGGAATAATGATAATCCACAAGAGAATCAGTCCGCCGATTGTCCACCACATTGTTTTTTCGTTTCTGTCCATCGTTACACCACATCAAAATCGGGATTCTGATTCAAGTACGCAACATCAGGAATGAAAGTTGTATCTCCCATTATCGGGGCGCGTGGAATTCCAAATAGCAAGTACCCAGGTTGCTTTGGGCACAGCGTTCCATGATGCTGCATCCACCGGAATCCGCAAATTGCGCATGGCAGATTTTGCGGATATTCTTTTGGCGAAACGAGCATAGCACGCTCGCGTTCTTTTTCTGTCATTCGGTTGCTCATTTTTCGTAGTAGTACAGCGATGCAAACAAATTTCCTGTTAGGGCCGTTTGCATGCTTACGGCAAGGCCATCAACACCCGGACTAGGGGTTAGAATAATTCCTTTAAGGTCAATCACCGTTGCCTGATTCGCAGGAATGATATAAATCCCAAAATTTGTTCCGGCCAGAACTGGTTGCACGGTACATCCAGTATTTGAATTTGTTTGCGCCGTAACCGTGCTAAAAAGTTTCAGAGCATTTGGCGGAATCGTTGTGCATGTGGTTCCAGTTGACGTTGTGCTGCCTACAACGATTGTGCATGTTGCCGTACAGCTGATAACCAGCCTATCGAAATAAACGTTTTTTGTGCTGGTTGCAGCTGGTAAAAACACATGCAACGGCACGCTGCTAAGGCCCGGATTGGTTGTACCGCCACTAATCGAAGCGACATATCCAGAGCCTAAACCGTCAGAATATCCTTGCAGCGCCGTGACGGTGGAAGTCTGCGTTACCAGCGACAAATTGAAATTTGCTCCGCCAGCGCAATAACCTGTAGTCTGTATCAGCGTCAGCGTTGCAGTGTCCGGGTTTCCAGCCTGCGTTACGCTGTTTGTAAAACCTATCGAAACCTGCGCAACGCCAGAAATATTAACTCCGATACCATACGCAACCGATGGTGCAGCAAGCGTATTCCCGCTAGATGTTGCGGAGTTTGCCCACAATCCGTTAGATGGCGTTGTGTCGCCTGGATTGTAAGTGACGTTTACGGAAACGCTGAAACCATGCAAATTTGTCGGATTATTATTCTTGACGTAGATGCAAACGGATTCATTCTGACTTAATGGCGTGAAGAAAAAATTATTATTGAAACCATTTGCGCCAGAAATCCCCCATGCAAGAGAACCGGAAACGATGTAGACAGGGCCAGTTGGCGTGATGGGAACATCAGCGCCGCGAGTAATCAACGGCGCTGACATAAGAAACATTACAGAAATTAGTCTGAGGATTAATTTGTTCATGTTTCCCTTTCCCCTTGCGCTATTTGCGCAATTCACAAAGCTACGAAAGAACTGCCGTTGCTTTCACTGCTACGCCAACAGCCGGAACTACGGTGTCAACGTCGCCGGCTGCCAATGCGTCTAGCGGATCAACGCCAGTGATATTAGCCACGCCGCCAGCGCCGTTAACCAGAGACACCACCGGACAGGATACAGAGCCGTCGGGGTTGATAACTTGCTTCGTTCCATCAATCGTGGCAGCTGCTGGGTTATCGCTGGCAAACGTAATTTGCCCGGTAATCGGAACGATTTTACCGTTTGCATCAAATTCTGTAAATGTGATTTTTGTCGCGTTGTTCATTTTGTCTAGTTTTCCTTTCGCTGAAACCGCTTTTGGAATCGTTGCTGCCGCGAGCAAGGAATCAATGACATCGAATAACCGCTCTATGATATATTCTAGTCGCCTGCAATTATCGCAGTGTTCGTGTTCTGACATTTGCGTGTTACTCCGTTACACAATTATTTTGTCGCTGCGGCTTCTTTCGCCCTGCGAATTGCTTCGTCAAGTGCGCTGCCAGATTTCACAACAGATGACGCAACGTCAGCATGACCTTGTTCCAGTTTTTTTACCCTGGATTCTAAATCATCCAAACGCTGTTCGTGCTGCACAATGTTCATAATTTTCCTTTCTCCGTTTTGCGGAAAATTTAATCTCCGTACGTGCTGAGATTCCCCACAACTTCACTGGGCTGCGTGAAATCAGCTGGCGTACCAGTGGAACCTTTGAGCCGATTGATGTACGCGCTATATGCTGGAACCAAAAGCATGACTGCGCCAGCAACATCTGAAATGAGCCATAAATCCCCGCTCCAGAAATATTGCTGTATTCCAGCAGCTGCCGCTTGCGGAATACCGTCAACGATTTGGCCAGGGGCGAGATTAACTCCCTGTATCAAATCCTCGCGATTCATTCCGAGACGAAGATTGCCAGCGCCGTATTGTCGAACGTAAATTGTGACAACGCCATCAACGTGAATAATCGGTCCCATCGGAATGTTTGCCGCTAGTGTTAAAATCATTTATGGCACTCCGCAAAACTAGTAAACAAAGCCGGAAAATCTGCAACCCGGATTGTTCGCAAGTTGATCTAATTTATTGATGCACCAGCCCGGACCATTTCCGCAATACGCCAACACCGGACGTATAGGAGATGTGGGAGAGGTTCCCCAGCGTATTCCGGTAGCGGAAATGATTGGTGTGGATGTTGGCGCAGCTGCTGGATTGGGATTAGATGCACTTCCCTGATATGTGCCAGTGCTCCAAAGTGGCGTTTTACCATCGCTGGCGTAAATCACAAGATTTCCATCATCCTGCATAATCATAAAAGCGCCAGTTCCACTTGACCATGTTGCCCACACATTTGTATTGTTGGCATCGTACAATACAAAATTTCCACCCGGAGTCATCGAAGCGCTGACCACTGGAACTGTTCTACCATACGTTTCAGTATCCCATATCGGTTTAACGGAACTGTTTTGGTAATTCTTATACACGACAAAATTTCCATCAGATTGCAAAATCGCTTCGTAAATTCCGTTTGGAGATTTCAATGCCTGTCCGGGCAGCAATGCACTGTTGGAAATTTTATTTGCTGTGCGGATTGATGGCACTGTCGGCGCTGGCGCTGGTTGCGGCGCAACCGGAAATACAATATGCAGTGGTGGATGCGTAATGGGAGCAGATTCCGTACATGGCTCAGAAACACCGGCGGAAATAGTTCCGCAACTTTCGCTGAAAGCATCGCCGCCTGATGTTCCAGTAGTGATAATGTTTTGCGGAATGATAACTGCTGGCGCTTTGACAAAAAGCATGCGCCAGATAATATACAGAACCACGATTCCTACTACCCATTTCCAAGCATCATTCATATGGACACACATGACTGTCGCTGAATTTGTATTGGTGGTGGATAGATAGAAAACATCGCGTAGGATTGGCGAGAAACGCCGCAAAATAATCCTCCGCATGGTTCGCCAACACCGGAAACAATTGTATTTCCACCAAAACTGTCACCATGCCCAATCGGACTGGGAATATAAATCACTTGCTTATGGCACAGCTGCCATATGAAAAGCAAAATCAGAATCGCTATGGCCCATTTCCACATGAATTAAAACCATACCTCAGTGCCTTGCGATGGCATGTTTTCAGTTGGGCCAAATGCGGGCGCATATCCATATGGTGAAACCATATCGCCATTGTAAGCTTGCGCAGCTAAAACTTGCGCTGGCCGGTTAGATACGGCCAGATTGCAATAGTAACTGACACCGGGCGCAAGCTTGCTGCGATTTGTCAAATCGTGTTCAATTTCGCGCTGTACGGAATAAAATTTCAGCGCAGCATATGCGAGAACAGCAAAAATCAAAAGGTATCCGATTCCCAAACCACCACGCTCGCCATCCATTACACCACCTCCGTACAGTCAATTTGCAAAGGCACATCAGGAGAACAGGACAGACTACCGGCAATACGCAACGGACGCGGCACAGAATTACGTGATTGAATACCAACTGGAAAAGTGCTAGCTGTCTCGCGTCGGTAGATGTTGGAATCTAAATCAATCCCAGCGCAAGAAATTTGCAGGGAAATTCCGATATTAAAATCGGATGTAGGCGCAGAATAAATCGGAGCGCAATCCAGATAATCGGATGCTAGCGGGCTGGCGACGTTTGATGGTGTTTCCAGTCCGCAACACTGGCAACATGCGCATGTAGGCGTTCCGTTGCGAATCGCGCGTAAATCTCCCAATGATGGTGTGTATTCACCCGGTCGCGATGATTGAAATCCTTCATGGTTTCGCGATGTAAGCCAATACACAGCCAACCCAGCGATAATTCCAATCGTTACACCTTGCAAGATTTTTTCGTGCATAAAGTGATTTTCCCTGTTACGGCGTTACGTAAGAAAATAATCTCCGCTACGCGAATCCGGCGACACGCCAAGTTGTCCGGTAACGTTATTCAGCCAGTTTTGCCAATCGCCGGAATATTTCTGTGCGAATTGCGCCCACGTCATATCAGGCGAGTAAACGGATGATGTGCCATCCACCAAATCATTTTTAATTTTCGAGTACAGCCACTTCCAGCCTGTTAGCTTGTCTGGGAATTTTGTAACCGATGAGCCGGAATGTAATTCAAAACCAAATGTCAATCCACCATCAGAGATATCTCCAGGATTATTCAAGCGGTCAGGATTAGAACCTGCGACATTCGCTCCCTCAGCAATCGCAATCGCGCGGCAAACATCCCAGATTTTATCTCCGGTTGGCCACGTTGCCGCATCGTTTGTAATTCCGCAATTCATGCAACTTTCTCCGCTACAGCAGGTACTGGCAGCATTGCCAGATTGTGAAACAAAAAGCACAACTGCTATTACAGCTAAAACGATTAGCGGTACAACTGGCATTACGCGCCACCCGCGCCGGCTTGAAACATTCCGCAATCACAATTTGCCGCACAGCTGGCCGGAACACAGGTATAAGTTACCGGATTGCTCCAAGGCCACAAATAATTGACTGGATTGTGCCGTGCCTGCGTAATCGTTCCGCATGGTTGCTGATAATCGAAATCGCTTCCACATGACCATGTAACTTTCCCACCGGGTTTTAATTTGCATGCTGCCGTAGCTGCCGCTTGCGTTTGCGATTGTGACGCTCCAGTAATGCCCGGAATCGTTCCTACTTTTACAAGGCATGTTGACATAGAAAGCCATTTATGCAAAAAATAAATAATGGCTCCGGCGATTCCTAAAAACAGAATCAATTCGCCAATCTCGAATTCATCGCCAAGCGATGCCACAAGCTACCTCTGCATTATGTTGCCGGGATTTTGATAATAAACGTAAAGCAAAACAAGTGCTCCGCCAATCCACCACCACGTTTTAGACATCTCACACCACCTTTGCGTATATAAATGGCGCTGCTACCATGCCAGCGCCAATTGCCAAATTCGCTCCGTTGGATTGTGTCGGAAATTCTAGCGGCACATTCATCATATCCAAAACTGCCAGAACTATGATGGCGATTCCGCCGATGATTAAAATGTGACGCGCCATGTTGTCCTCGCGCTACTTGCTTCGTGTTACCAGATAAATCACAAATCCCAAAACCACAAGAATCAAAACAAGCGACGTACTGGATACGGAACCCGGAAGTGCCGTTGCTCCTTTTGCGCCAACAGCAACGCCAGTTCCAGCTGTAGAAACTGGTTTGCCTTGTAAAATCCCAGTGAGTGCCGTACCCCATTTCCCGATTGCGTTCAAAGAACTGCTAACGCAGGAAGCGCCACCGTCGCCAGTTCTACCGCCAGCACTTTGTGAGACTGACGCATTTGGCGCTGATGTGGACATTGACAGGGAATTTCCGCCACACGGAAAACATCCTACACAACACAGTGACGCGCAGCAAGTGCATTGCCCGGTCATAAATTCCCCCTAATCAGCAGCCGCTTTGTGTCCAAACGAAAGAACCAAAAGCAATCCGCCAAAAACAACCAGAATTAATAAAAACGTATTCGCCGACATCGGAGATGTTGCAGCCGGAATCGCTTGTCCCGGTAAAACATTCCGCGCAGGAATGCGCGTTCCGCCAGAAAGCATTGATGTGAGCGTGCTTCCCAGCTTACCCATTGCCGCTGTTAATTTTGTAGCAAGGCAATTTACGGGCGCAGTTTTTGATGGTGTTCCGCCAGCTGGTTTTGCAGAGCCAGAACCACTGCCAGCGCCGCCACCGGAACCACTGCCACTAGAACCACCGGAAGTTTTAGAAGCGTGTGGCGGTTGATCGGTAGAACCACAACTAAATGGAGAACATGGCGTACCAGCGCAAGCGCCACAATTGCAAGCGATGTCAGCACGCGTAGCGGGAGAGCCGTCCGTATAAACCAGACTGCCATCTTGCATTTGATAAATATCGTTTCCGCTAGCATCAATTCCTGCGAATGGCAGACAGTAACTCACATCTGTATTTGCGCAGATTGATGGATTTGTGCCAGCGGTAATGTCGCAGAATGTTGTGCAAATCAAATTCAAATCACAGCTACCAGTTAAACAGGCATTACACAAAGTTGCATTCTGCGTAGCGCTGCCAACGCATTCTGAGCAACCGGGCCAGCATCCAGCGCAGCACGTACAAGAGCAGCACGGCCAGCATCCAGCACAGCATGTAAAAGAACAGCAGCACATATTTCCCCCGCCACCACTGCTAAGTGATTGCGTTATTCGTTGCGGCATTTATGGAACACTCTGGTTTTTTATCTCGGCATTTACAGATTCGAGGCATAGCAAAAATAGCCACACCGTTAACCAGATGCAAAAAACAGGAAGATGGTATTGCAATCCACGCGCGAGGTACGTTATTTCCGCCAACATCAACGCTACGCGATGGCGCAAGGCAACGATAACCACGCGCATTGACAATTTCCGTTTCTGGCCCGGAGTCAATATGCCATACCTCGCGGGAACCCGGCAACCGATAGATGCGCCAATCGTTATGCAACTGGAATTTCCTTTTTTTCGTTTAGTTTCCGAATGTAAAGAAACGCGCCATAGCATACAAGCGCAATGCCAACGGACAAAATGATATAACCAACAAGCGTTTCCAAACTGATTTCAGCATTGCGTCCCTGATTGCGCGGAAGGACACCGGGTTCCACCAAAAACTTTTTCCATTCTACTGCGCCGCATTGTGGACATTGATGCGCCGCAACGTCACCGACGCCGGTATCAGGATGAATCCACACAACAGTTTTGCCAAGTTTAGCGCACGCTTCGCAACGATGCGCATGCACGCCAGCTGGCGCAGAAACGGTAGCAGTGCTCATACACCACCCATCGCGCACGCCAGAAAACCCTTGGATGTGGCGTTTGTCGGATTTGCCGTAGCGGTGGAAGAATATTTCTGATACCACATATATCCGACAATGAGAACCGCCACAATAATGATGCCAACTTCCCAATTTTTCATAGCAATCTCACTAGTGAATCTGCGGCGCAAGCTGTACTGGCGGATTTGGCGCTGTTGGAATTACCGCTGTAGCTTCATTCGATACCAGCGATTCATTTCCGCCTGCATCAACAGCTGTAATCACATAAAAATATTTCACGCCAGAAAGAACGCTACCATCAACATACGACATGGTTGCAATGTTGGTTGCTATTCGCGAATAACACGATGCGGCGCTACCGCCAGAACCAGTGCAAGTTACACCGGAGACGGTAGCGCGGTAAACATTGAATGTTACGGATGGCGTTGTTTCTGTCCATCCCAGTGAAACGGTGTGCGCCGCTTGCGCCACATTTCCAACCAGCAACAAAAGCGATGCGAGCAAAAAGTGTTTTTTCATGTTACTCCGTTACAGCGATTTCAGAATTGGGATTCTTACTATCTGAGGATTTCAGAATCCCAATTCCTATTTGCACCCGGTTGGAGCAAAATCAAGCTGATGGCGCTGGCGCACCTGCCTGCAAAAGCGCTGGCCGTCCCAACACCATTTCCTGCACAACTTCAGAAATGTTGGTTGCCGCAACTACGCTAACGTCCGCATCAATTTCAAATTTGCGTGCGGCTGTCAGTTGCGCAGATTGGAATGCCGCTTTGGCGTTTGCCGTTCCAGTGCCAACACCGGAGATGAAATCCAGCATCAAGTAACCTGAAGGAATGGTGCGTCCGTAAGAACGTCCCATGTAATCCTGCATCGTGGAATTTGCGTTGGCTTGCTGGAATCGCAGCTGGCGATTATCCATCGCGATTACAGTGCGCGTGATGATGGTATCGGAAAGTGTTCCGTACACCGTGACACCGCCAGTGGTAGCGGCAAGCGACGTTCCGGTTTTCACAAAAACACGCACGGTGTCTTTACCGACTGTTAAATCGGCAATTTTCGTTCCTGACGATGCTGCGCCAGTGGATACAGCTGTTGTCGGTTGCGAAGTGTTTTGCACGCGGAATGTAACACCCGGCCGAATTTTTGAAGCTAAATCCTTGCTAACCAGCGGACGTTCCGAATGGATATTCAAAGCGCCAACACCGCCAGCAGAACCAAACGCAGAAACCGCCGATTGTGCGAGTGTAACCCCAAGCGCCGTTACGTCCGCAAAATTCACGTCAAAATAAATGTTACCGGGCCAGTCCGGGCCATGCAAAGAATAAAACGTTTGGTCCGATGGCGAAAGGTCGAATGGAAACATCGGAATCGGCAAAGTAAAATCCACATCGTTTGTAGCGTTCGCGGCGTTAGAAAGCGCCGCACCTTGCGTCAATGCGCCGCCATTCACAGAAACGGAAAAGCGTGGTACCCAATTAGGATTCATTAGCGCCATGAATTCCGCCGAAGATTCACCACGCATGACGATAGGAGTTTGCGAACCATACCGGAGATGCTGACCGCGAAGCTGGAATTGCTGAATCAGCGCAAACAATCCAGTTCCAAGCAATGCCGGACCAGTGCGATACGTTCCGGGCGCTGCTGAATTTGTCAGCCGTAACCGCATCTGAAAATCGTAAAAACGGACCTTGCGGTCGGTACGCAACGATGTGGGAGTAGAAACCTGCGTAGTGGCGGCAAAATTCAAAGTTTGTTCAAATTCCGGCCCTTGGTCACGCGTAATACGCGAGATAAGAGCATTCATATTCACTTTCGGAGCAGCTGCTGGCGGCATTGCGTTATCCTTTATATATATGCGTTGCCGGATAACTACTTCGTTCCATCCGGTTGACAAGCATTGAAATTGGCAAGCGTTTCAGCTATGCCGTTGTTTTGGCCGGTAGCATCGGTTGGATGTAAGCCCAAACGAAAAAACCGGCGATGATGCCAAGCGCCACCCAAACCAGAGCAAGTGCATGTTCTGAATTTGACAAGGAAATTTCTCCTTACAGCCGCGTTGCCGCAGATTTCGCGGGAATGATTGATGGGAAAAGATAAGCGACGAGCAACGCGACAACTGCGCCGCTAAGCCCTAAGATAATCCAGTGAAACGCTCCTGTGCCACTGCCCGGAACATCCATAAGTATTTATTCTCCTGATGCTTTTTTTCGTTGGTCTCCGAAAGTGGCCACTTTGTTATTGCGCCCACTGTCGCGATTATCGGCTGCGCCAGCGCGGTCAGTTGACCGGCCATGATACTTATTTTTCTCGTCATTTTTCTTGCGACGATTGACGAGATTGTACGCGTCAAAAATGTCTCTGTCAGACTCCATCTGTACCGGGTACTCAATTGCTTTTTTATTCTTGTCGTCTTTTTCGCGTTCCGACATTTCTTTCTCCTGTTCTTTTGTATAATTCAAATCAACATACCAACTGCTAGAATCCGTCACAAATTCCGCTACTGGCTGTCCGCCATCAAAATGAAAATGCACATACTCATGGTCGCCAAGCGTTGTAATGCGGGCCGTATCGGATTCATTAACTCCGATTTCTTTCTGGAGATACTCCAAATCCGATGGGAGATTAGTAGAAAAAATAAACCAATCCGATACGCGACTCTTGATTCTATTGTAAGCATCCTTTGGCGATTGAAAAGTTTGAAAAACATTTAGGATCTCTGGCCTATTCTGGCTGAGGATTTGCAGGAGTTGCGGATTGGCCCAATTTGGCCCTTGTAGATTGTGGGCTTCGTCGCAGAGTAGTGTAAAATGAAAGCCCTTGCTGTCCCATCCACGCGACATTGCCAAATCGTGCTGAGATATAATCCATTCGGCAACCGGACGAAATTCTTCCTCAGTGTCACCATTTGGTTGATAGACGATAACGATGTTTCCATCTTTCGCTGCCTTATCCAGTTGCGCGACGTTTGAAATAGTTGCCGGCCAATCGCGAAATTCCCGTTTCGGATCAAATACGACAATTCCTCCGCCATCGTCAAGCGCCATACGAAAAGCAAGTGTTGTTTTTCCGCTGCGCCGCCTGCCAGTAAAGATTGCATTCATTTCGCTTTCAAAAATTCTTTGATTTCAGGTGACAAAAGCCAACCTACCAAAACAAAAAACAAAACAAAATAAATGCCGTGCCAGAATCCCTCATCATACCTATCGCGCTCCGCCAGCACACGCGCCAATTTTTGTTCCACGCGCCAATCAATATCCTCGCGTGAAAATTCTATTTTGCCTGTTACACAGTTACTCACGCTGGTACATGAACCTCGCGACGAATCGGCTGTACTGGTTGCGTGCGCTCCGCATCGCGTTTTTCTTCCAGCTTCTTTTTCGCAACGTTACGCGCACGCTGAAAACTGGCAACAGTCCAGATTCCCATCATGGTAATCAATTGTATTTCATCTGCCTTGCCAGCCCACGATGCAGGAGCATGTTTTGACAAGATGTGTGCAAGGGGAATAGCCAGGGAATTTTTTTGCTCATCATCGAATTCCAATTCATCCTGCAAAGCGGCAAAATCCGTTTTTAGCGCTGTGCTGTACGTAAAGCACAAAACAGCGACATACAAATCAAAAATCCATTTGACTTGTTCAGCTGTGAAAATTTCAGGAATTTTTTTTGCCGCTTCGAGGATGTTTGTTTTCTGTTCAGCGTCGGACGTAATTTTTTTAGCTTCTAATGGTGTCTCTGCATCGTTATTGCTCCTTTCTGCTGTTGGAAAGGCGGAAGATTGTGTATCCTCCCTACGCTTTTCTGGCGTATCACTAAAACTCACAGAAGATTTTGGACGGTTTTTACCGCCCGGTCTGCGTCCCATTTGCAAAAAATTCCTTCAATTTAGTTTGCATTTCTTTTGGAAACGCTGCCAGCATCATTTTCGATGCTGGATTTTCAAACAAAAATTTACCAGCTGAAATCAGCGCAGTTGAAACGCGTTTGCTCAGATTCGATATGCGTTACACGATGCGAGATTTCAACAGAAAAATTAGCAATGCTGGTTTCGAGCAATGCCATGCGATTTTCGAGATTCGTCAAGCGCTGTTCGATTGGAACGGGGGAACCGGCTGGAGTACCAGCTTCCCCGTTCTGGCTGCAAGCGATGTGAGGCAAGGTACTCATGTGCTGTGCAGCATATGTCTGCTATCGAACGTTGTCCACAGAAAAGCGCTTGACCACCCAAATTCGATATAGTACCTTTCCTTGGAATATCGTATTCCTTTCCTTACTCAATGTTCTGGGAAAAGGTACTATATCAAGAAGTACTAACAAGTACATGAATTTACCTCAGTAACTATTTAGTACAAAGAAAGGTTAACATAAGTGATAGGTTTAGAAGCGGTAATCGAACTGGTTACGGCAATCCTGTGGTCTGGTCAACTTGACGGAGAGCGTCCGCTTTCCATGATTCTGATTGCGCCACCGGGGACAGGGAAAACATCAATTCTTGAATTCATGCAATGCGATACTTCTTTTTTCTTTTCTGATTTCACTTCGCGAGAAATGAAAAATGCTATCGGCGGTAATCCGGCATTGACGCATTTGATGCTGGGAGATTTTCTTTCCTTGTTTGGCCATGCGAAAGGAACTGTAAAACTAAGCATCAATCTCCTTAGCCGTGTTACAGGAGATACCATCAGACAAAAGCCCTGGAGCGGCGAAGAAATTCCACCACGCCGTATGGGTTTTATCAGCGCAATTCCGCCAGAGGATTTAGATAAGCGTGAAATACGCTCGCACGTTCGCAGTGGGGGTTTCGCATCGCGATTCATTTTCGCGAAATTCAATTACAGCCATGAAACCATCGAGCGGATTCATAAATTTATCAGAGAGGGGAAATACCGCCACACTAAACCAACAGTAGTAGAGATTAAAACTGGCGCATCAGTTATCGAAGTGCCGCTAAAAATCGCAAACGAAATTGACATCCTGTCACGAAGAATTAAAAATGACCCGGTTGGAATCCGCGCTCACCATCACTTGCGGACGCTAGCATGCGCAATAACACGAATGAACAAGCGTAACACCGTAACACAGAAAGATTATGACAAGCTGGTTGAATTCTCCGCATTCTTTACAGAGAAAGGAAAGGTAATTTGAAAAACAATTGGGAGGCAGTAATCGAATTCGAGAACATGCCAGATGATGCTGACGTGGAAAGCATGATGACATT
>Ga0179590_1000030_pt1 | contig 12581 bp, 17 predicted proteins | sample CZOMad2_1_08_16f_FD_148622 | JGI IMG/M metagenome (GOLD analysis project Ga0179590, IMG submission 148622) | Vadose zone soil fungal communities from Angelo Coast Range Reserve, California, USA - CZOMad2_1_08_16fungal (Illumina Assembly) | ecosystem: Environmental > Terrestrial > Soil > Vadose...
GTATACGGGAGTATTGTTTTGACTCCGCCTGGGCCGACAGTTGTCGCCCACTGCTTATATCCCTGGCGAACTTTCGTTCCATAGCGAAACGAAAGCATATTGTACATAAAAATCGCGTCTTTTGGATCCATTGCCGCCAGATCGTCAACTTGGTTGACGCTGGTCGGGGGTAAGACAGGAACTGGACGAGTAAGTTGCTGCGCAGGAGTTGCGAAAGATCCAGGCTTTTTGCTCGGTACGGGTGATGACCAAGGCATTACGGAAGTCCGTAATTAGTCTCGGGAACATTACGATCATCTAAATACGGGAATCCACGACTCCGTGCTGCAGAAAGTACGGGGGCGGACTTATCCTGCCCACCGAAAGACATAATCACATTATTGAATTGCTCGCTGGCAGCAGAAGTATCAAAACCTTTTGCCTCTTTAAATCGCAGTTTGAGAAGTTTCTGAATAAGCAGAGGATCAAACATCAAAATATCGTCTGGTGCTGTCGGAGCATCCTTAGCGAGAGTCGTTGGAGCCCCAGTAGCACATACCCAATATCTGGAGATATACTCAAATGTGATAACTTGCCCCACTGGCGGAGGTTGTGGCAAGATAACAAATTGCCCATCTTTTTCGCGAAAAGAAATGTAAATCGTACTGGAGGCCAAATTCGTTGCGAGCAAATACGTGTAGTCCTGCGCAGTCAATGGCCCACCCAACGGCAGACGATTACTTGGATTCCAATCTGTCTGATCAATATGTCGTTGATAATCAGCGGGCAGGTTATAAAATCCTGTGTCGCCAAAAACAACTGTGAGAGAATACGAAATAATCATGCGCTGCCACTCGCGCATCGTCAGCAATTCGCGTCCACACGAATTTAAAAGCCCAGCCATCTGCGTAATGGCTGGGTCGACTCCAGATGCTGCGTAGGGATTCGTAGGGGCAATCAGGCCGCACTCCAATGCGGCCTGACTGATGCACTGCGCTGCTGTTTCGTAGCGAGCCATTAAACTGCTGAGGCCTCTTCACCAAAGGCTTCGCGGAGCTTTGCCTTAGGTATGAGTTTCATCAATTGCTTGACTTGCTCAGACAGCTCAGCAAAACTCTGCGAAAGCGTCGCCAACTCTGCATCCTTAGCCTCCACCAATGCTCTCATTTCTAGCATAGGTTGCTGTTCCTTGGTCTGAGCCAGATAATCCTTGGCCCGCTGCTTCAACCCTTGGAACCCATGAATTGAAATGCCATTGCCGTCAGACATCTCGGCGAGCTGCTCCACCGTCTTTACGTTAAAGTACTCGAATTCCTTGGCTTGCCCAAGTTTAATGCCGCCCCAAAGTTTCAGCGGCAAACCGACAACGGTTTGTTCCTCGCCTTGCTTGAATTGAGCGTATTGACGAGCAAAGCGCGCCTTATCCTGCGCCCATACTGGACGATGGACAATGCTCGTCTTGTCTCCGGGGACAATGATTGTGATGTACTCGCGATCGTCGTACACCGGATGACCTGCTTCCAGGGACTTGACCTCGTTCGGATGTGGAAATGTCTCGAACTTGATCATAAGGCGGTCGTCTGCACTCCGACCCTCCATCGCCCTTTGCGTCATGGAGAAGTCTGCCTCTTGTAAACTCATCTTCTTTTCCTCAGCTTGGTGTCAGCATTGTTGACGCCAAAGCGGGCGTCGTCGCTAATCCCAACAATGGGATAGAAACGTCCTGGCTTACAGCCAGAGCAGCCAGCACAGCACCTAAAGCTGTGATATCTGCGGTAACACATCCACCGCCAACTTGTGCAGCGATTGCCGCAGCATTCGCTGTGCATTGTGTCGCTAATGCGGAAAGTTTCATTTGTGCCACCGAAATCTCCTAGTTAACTGCGAAATTTCCAGCAGCCGTGATTGGATTTCCATTAGTGAAAGTCGCTGCGTCTGCACTTTCAATAACGATCTGCCCCAAGGCAGAGACTCTAATTCCCTCAACAAAGGTATCGGTCGCTAGCTGCGTCGCAATTATCGCAAAAGCTGCGCCAGACGCATTTTGAGCAATACCTTTGGTGAAAGAAGCGGGTGTTCCCGGCGCATTTGTGTCAAACGCAAGATTCGCCCCTATAAATCCAAACCCTTGATTTATCGAAGTTGCCGCCGTACCGGCACCGATGGTCGCTGCCACACGACCACCGGCGCCGAACACCATCCCTGGAACCAACATCTTAGGTGATTGCTCCCTGGGCAAACATGCGATTCATCTCCAACACATTGTAGAAGATTGCCGCATTGTTGTACGTCGCAGTCACGTTACCGGAGACCTGCGCACTATTGACAACAGAGACCTGGATGATTCTACTCACCTGATCTACTGCGGTACAGATTGCTGCTGCTCCTACACCCGTTCCAGAAACATACACGCCAGGGAAGAATCCCGCAATACTGGCCAACTGAATTTGAGTGTCGCCAATGGCACCCAATCCAGTCTGCGCCGCCACGACTGTCTGAGTTGCAGGGGTAATGACGCGAGCATTCACCACCTGCAAACTCGCCACAAGCGCAGTCAACTGTCCAGTCGCGTTATGCCCCGCTGTAGTATCAGCCGCGACAGTTGCAGTTCCATTTACCGGGCTTCTCCCAGACATTTGGAACCAGGCATACTGTCCAGCAGATGCTGCAACGGTTGCCCCTGCAACTCCTCCCACATTTCCCTGAAGCACATATAGCGAACGCCCAGAAAGAGCGGTAGCTAGTGCCTCCACAAAGTTGTAGGTGAAGATCTTGTTCGCAGCATCCCACACTGGCAAACATGAGCAAAGTCCGTAGGGGCGAATATTCGCTCCTACACGCCCGAAGACAAACTCGCCCGGACCCCATACTGGGTCTTCAGCCACAGCAATGAAGCCAGGGCTCCAGAATGGATTCGGGGGAGTAGTCGCCGGGACTGGCTGTACGGCTTCAATCGGATTGTACCCCGCTTGGCCGTCGTCAAAACGATAAGTCATTTTGGCATACTCCTTAGTTGTTATCCCAGCGGCCCTGGAACTGTGCGCCGGAGGTAGTGAGGTTTCCGGCCCAGGCCAGAATTTGAACCTCTGCGTCCTGATTTAGCGCATAGCGCTTATTCGGAGCAAGAGGGACCATGTTGCGATCAGCGTGCGGACGCCAGAAAAGATAGTTGGTGTTCAAGAAGAACGCCGTTCCACCCGGGCAGAAACCGCCGATTCCGCCATCCAGGACCACGTCTGCATCCATGAACGCCACTGAGGGAAAACCAAGGTTTCCTTTGGTGGGGCTCGTGAATCGTTGAATCGCCTGTAACGACTGCATGTAGATGGCCCAAGTGACCGAGTCTACGATAATCAAGTCGGGGCGGTCCATTCCCCGAACCTGCTTCGCCCACTGCGTGTTCCAGGACTGCTGGATGGTCGCGGCCGTGATGCCCGCTGTATCCGTGACCTGGTTACGCCAGAAGGTCCACACCGCGCGATCAATGCCGCCATACGTCCCCGTGACCGGGGATAGCGGAACTGCCGCGCCAAGGCCAGTGATTTCCTTGCCACCCGAGCCCGTACCGTCAGCGTAGACGCCGCCAGCCAGGAGGTTGTACATGGAAGCTTCACCAACGGCCAGGCGGCCATCCATCAAATCAATCATCTGTTCCTTGCCCGAATTCTGCAACATTTCCAGGCCGGAAATAATGATCGGGGCAGCAGCCTGCTTGATGGCATATTGCGCAGCGGACAGGACATCCTGCGCAGCGACCGGGAGAAGATCGTAACCAGAATAGTACCCGGTGTTACCGTTCTGGGCAAAGGAGAGTTCTTGGAAAATTACCGAGCCGCCGGAGAAGGTCTTGATGTTCCCCTTTTCCTTAAGGCGACTGAGCAACGCATTGTTCTTTGTGACGTTATCAGCGATCTCTTTAGTTCGAGATTCGATGGTCGTCGCCACAATGTCGCTGACATTTGGGAAGGCCAATGTATAGTCCTCATGGTTAATTAGAAGGTTCTACGCTTCCGGCATGAGGACCGCATCCGCTCGGGCGGGGAGGGGCGCTTGCTTTTCAGCTTGCGGACGTCACTGTAACACGTCCGCAAGCTGATTTGCAAGGGCTATTTACACTCACCATTAGTAATCATACCATGCCAGTGTCCACTAGCACTAGCATCTAATGATGGAGTAACTGATATAGCCCCAAAATCTGATCTACTAACGAAATTCCAAGCCATTTCGGGCTTGCACGGAACAATTGACGTATTATCTGGATTATTAGCAGTAAATAAACGATTTTGCTCTCTTCTTGATAGAACTATATTCTTACATGAAAGCAACACCACAGAACAGTGTGGACACCAGAAAATAAATATATTATCTGATATCCACCGTGGTTTTAACTCTAGAAGTTTAATTTTCGTTCCAAGCAGCCTCTAATTGCTCGCGACGACTCAGATTTCCCCCTGTCGACGGGCCACCGGGAGCCCCTCTAACGCTAGATGCCGCCCTACGTGCGCGCGCGACCGTATTAGCAGGCTTCGCAGTCGGTTGAGCTACCAATTTACCAATTTCTGGATGGATTTGACAAGCTTTCGCGTAGGCCTCTTGGATTGTCATTACCTTTCCGTGTTTTGCTGATATCTCCATAATATCAGCCATGTCCATTTTGACATCTTCATAATACTGCTCACTAGCGACTTTATTGATTTCAGTTGTTGCTTCCTCAGTCAAACGTTGATGCTTTTGCCCATCAGCGGCTGTGAGGCGCTCTGCTAAGGCAAAAAGAGGTTGAAGTCTAGGATCCAAAGGTTGTGGGGCCGGATTTCCACCAATATGGGTCAATTTCCCGCCGCCTTTCTGCAGGGCTTCGGTCAACATTTTGTCTAATGCTGGAAGATCCACTCCATATCGTTGGACCATTTCGGTAATCACTGCGCATTTCTGCTCCTGAGTACCGATAATCAAAGCAGTCGCCGTTTGCATCACATTTGTGATGGCTTCACGGGGAGTAGAATTCATACTTCGGATGATATTCTCAAAGGGCATGATAACCTGATGATACTCTTCCGCAACCTGTCTAATCCGACCTGCCTGAGACATTCCCTGTTGAATTTCTGCCTCTCTTTTCGCAATTACTGAGCGAACCTCTGCTGGAGTCTTGGCCCAGAGAGCATCTCGCGTAGCGCCCCATGCCTGCGGAGCTTTGTCCAGCGATTTCTTCGCTGGATCAACCTCTGTGGCAACCGCCTCTTGTTTTGGTATATCTGCGGGCTTACCGCGCTCACTAAGAGGGACACCCTTGGTTCGCGCCTTTTCCAGAGTCTTCTCCGCCGCTTTTTGCTCAATTTGGGCGGGATCCTGATCAATGGGAACAGGCTCTGTGCGATCTTGCGCCTTATCTGACTCTGGTGGAGACGACTCTTCATGTACTGGAGGAGTGTAAGTTTCGCCTTTGGCATCAGCTTCGGCGCTATCAAAGGCTTCCTCCAGCGCTGTGCGCCGATCAAGTACTTCTAATGCCATCATCTTCTCCTGGTGTGTTGTTCAACTGCATTCTTAATATGCTCTACTCTTCTTTGGCGATCAAATCTTGAGTCGCCTGAGTACATACTGTCTCTGATTTTTGCTTTGGCTTTCCACTCTTGTTTGTAATCTTCGGTAAAGGTGACGTTATTCCTAAGATTGTGCTCACGAAGAGCTCGTCTTCCGGTAATAATAGTTCCATCAACGATCGATTTGAAGGGCTGTATGTCTGCGCAGACAAGTACTCCATAATTTCGCGAGCCAATTGACTCACTTACCAGCTCCATTTCCTTTGTCTTGGGATTGTACCTGTACCTTCGCCGCATGTTTCGTAACCTCTTTAGATGTTTCTGCTTCGTGAGTTGTGAGCGCCGCTTGTGTCTGCGCAGAATGAGTTTCCTGAGCCGCGCCGAGAACCGCTGCATGAGTGTCTGCCGCAGCGTCTATGTGAGCCTTCTCGACATGAGCAATCATGTCAATTGCTGATGCACTGGCGTCGGCTTTCTGTTGTGCCGTCAACTTAGCAAGATTAACGACAAGCTGCGCCTTGAGAAGCTCCATTTCATTCTGGAATTTGAGTTCCTCAAGTTGCATCTGCTGTTGATTCTTCGCAACGTAGGCTTTGTGATCTTCCTGAGCTCGTGCAAGCTCCATTGCCTGCTTTTCTTGTTGATTTTGCTGGTCAATCTTGCCTTGAGCCTGCATAATCTGTATCTTAACCTGACTTTCAGCTTGTATGGCCTGCAATTTCGGATCTGGCTTCGGCTGCTCTGGCTGTTGTGCCTCCAGCGTCGCTGCTTTGATGGCCTGGTCCATCACACCTTGAATTTCTTGCGCTCCCTTGAAACCAGCAAGGCCCCAACGCAGAAGTTGGAGTAGAAGTGGGAGTGCCTTCTTGTTCATTTCTATCAAAGGCTGCGCCGACTGCATAAATTGACTGATTGCGCCGAGGAACTCGCTACGATCGGCCTTCATTTGCTGGTAGTCGGCCATGGCCATACTTTCTGGCTGCACACGGACGCGAAACATCACAGAATCGTCGCGCTGCATGAAGGCGATAGCACCTTGAGCGTCTTTGCCGTCCACAGTCATCATAATATTTGACTGCTTCATAATGCTTTCGGGCTGGAAGTGCTTGCAGATAATTTCTGCCTTCAAATTTTGCAGAGTGGCAACCCACATGGCAAATTCGTTCTGCAATTTCTGCATACGAACCGAGGCATACTTGACGACCGCCTTGGTTTCCTCTGCACTCGTGTACTGCTGCTGGCTCGTACCACGGATGATATCCGCCATACCAGTTAAATCGTAGAGTTGTTGGACTTTCTTGTCCTGTTGGATCTGCAATTGTGAGATAGTCGCAACTACAGACTCAAGTGGAAGCCATTGGATGGTTCCCTCTAGCCCCTTTTTCTCGGCAAACATAGCCCAATTGTCAACCGGAATGAGTTGGTTCTCCACTCCTTCCGAAAAAAGACGCTTAATTTCGTCGTTAGATTTATCGTATACTCCGACCAACTTGCAGGCGTCGGTAAGCCGCGAAATTCTTCGCTGTAGGACGTCCACCGCTGAGTATAGATCTTGAGCAATCGCATAATCTGCCTTGGGGACATACTTAGATGTCGTTGTGTTTGCAATGAGGGGTGGAGCATCTGGCCAAAATTGATCTAACTCTAGTGGGTCGTCCTTGCAATCCAAAATTTGGTCAAAATTCTCTACAAACCAATAGACTTTCCTGTCTTCAAGGTTCCAAATTTCCCAAACCTCCGCTTGCGGAACAATTTGTCTGACATCTTGTCCCCTGCCGTCCTTACCGAACGGCCCTTTACTCGTGAGAGGTATCTTATCAATGTCCAGGCCAGGTTCTGAGTCTGGGCTATCCTCCGGTGGCTCCTGCCCCTCTTCCTGCTCTGGCGGGCCAAAGCGTTTTTTGAGTTCTGCCTTGCACATATATGAGCGAAATGCTTTCCAGCGAATCTCCCCATGCGTACGCGCGGGCGAGTATTTGTAGTCTTTCCAGTGAGTGTAAAGAATATCCACCCACTCATTTTCAATAAAGGACTCCATCTCTTGCGGCGTAGCTGCATAAAGCTCACGGCCGTCAGGGTGCATGATGGCTGGACTTCCAGTTCCCGCCTTGGGGCGCGTGCTTTCCACGAAATCGTACTTTACTCTTCCGCATCCGAGCCCCGGTAGGAGGCGGTCCTCCATTCCCTGCTCAAATACATCCGTCATCGCTTTGCCAGGGTCTTGAATATCCTGGTTCAACATTCGCTCAAGCATCTCTGCCGCGACGCGAGCAGTATTGTCATCTGCATCGGCAAAGGTACGATCAACTTCCGCCTTGGGAAGGTTACCGTAAATGAGTGACTTCATTGTAATGATGTTGGCGTAAAAGAGGTTGAGTTGTTCGTCAGTGACGCGATCATCCTTGACGCCTTCCTCACCTAGGAAAATCTTGAGTATCCTATCTCCGGCCTTATGTATCTTGTCAAAGGTTGGCTTTGCGGCCGCAAACTCATCCGCCCATCGCTTGGCCCATCCCGTGGGGGTATCCTCATATGTCTGCTGTTTCTTTGCCATTTAAACTCTATTCCTTCTGTAACTCGAGCGGGCTCTGTCCAAGTATAAGTCCTCAAGACAAATCTTGGGGGCATCTACGACTTGTCTCACTTCCTGCGGTAGTAGGATTTTCTTGGGTTTAAAGTCTCTAATTCCGAGAGAAAAGTAGCGGAAGCCATCTGAGCCGTGGGACGACCAGTCGTGGGCTGGATCATCTGCAAAGCTTTTGGTGACGTCATCCCATCGCCGCTTATAGGCTCTGAGCGCCTCAACGCCAGCCTCTGTTTTGACACTAAAGTAGCAATCGCGCAGGACCGAGCGTACCGCGTCAATACCATGCTGGACTGCAAGTCGCGGAGACAGCCGCAAAAGCGGGGTTCCGGGGTCCCATCGAACAAAGCGCCCGTTGGAATCGTGGTCCATGAGCTGTTCAATAGTTGACCGCTTAGTCGACAGAGTAAGGGCTTTAGCGTCGTGTGGGACGTTCCATGCTCCATACTTGTACGGCTTTTTCGAGACGATGTCAACATAGAAATCTAAGTCCTTTCCGTTGAATTCTTCGTAGTCGATGAGGGCATACCCTCCCGGGCGGGTCTGGGAGAACCACAGTGCTGTAGAATCTGTTCGTCCAAGGTCTGACCAAATGTCAACCGACTGTTCAGGATCCCACTCTGCATCTTTGGAGTAAATTTGTCCAGAGACTTGGAGCTGGGAGATGATCTTGGCATAGTATGTTCCTCGGACAGCAGCATCTGGATTACATTCATATTCTTGCTGCCACTCCTCTTCTTCTGTTTCTGCATGTACTGCTGCAAATTCTTCCGGAGTATAGATCGTGGACTTTGACGCTGGGAGGCAGTAGTTGAACCAATTCTTTTTGAAGTACTCAGGGTCTTCATCGCTGGTTAGGAGGCGACCGCAGCTTCTTTCATAGGTCTTCCAGAAATGGTTTCGACCTTTAAAAGTTCCAATGAATACAGCCCATCCTTTTCTATCCATGAGAGTCGGAAGTAGAATTGTTCCCCAGACGATGGGGGACATGTCCCCGAACTCGTCAATAACAACGCCATCCAGGTATATACCTCGGAAACTTTCAGGGTTGTCTGCTCCGTAGATTCTAATACGTGCCTGGTTATGAGCGAGAGTGACGGATAACTCGCTTTCGCTAACCTTACTCGTAATTCCTTCAGTGTACCTGCGGAGATAGGTCCAAGCAAGATCCTTGGCCTGGTTCCTGAAAGGGGCAATGTATGCGTATCTTCCATCTTCTTTTCTAGTATAGATTGCCCTGGTGACGGCCTCGTTGATGCTTGCAACGGTCTTTCCACCTCTTCGATGGACGACCATGCAACTAAAGCGCTGACTTCTTTTGTGGAACGGGAGGAATTGTTCTCTCGGAACGTATTTTGCTCGCCAAATGCCACGTTCAATCTCCTGTAGGTCAGTTCGTCTGAGGTCCGGGTTCAGGGGGCACCTCTTCGTAGTCTACATCTATGGCGCCATCGAGGGCGGTTGGTGGAAGTCCTGGGGCTATGACCCTGACTGCTAGGTTGAAATTCTTTGTTTTCTCCGCCGCCTCGAGCTTAGCTCTGAGCTTGTAGAATTCCCAGGGGTTCCTATCAGCCTCTATAGCTAGTCTCGGGACCCCACCTATGAGCTCGTCTGTCTTACGGACTTGATCGAGCATAGTCTCTTTTCGCTTGGGGTTATTGACTCTTCTCTCTATCTCTCGATGTCGTGAGAAGACTGCCAACTCGGACAAGTACGAGTTGTCCTCCATGGGTTCCTGGGTATCGAGGGGGACAAGATCCATGGTGCTCGAGTATACTGCATGGTAGGCCCTCACGCAAGTGCGCAATTTTTTGAAAATAATACAGGATATCAGGTAGTCTGTACTGGGTCCAGAATGTACACGAGAGAGGGGTAGTCGTTTTTAGACTCTTTATTTTAAGACCACGGAGGGGGACTAAATCCTCCTGTCATAATACTCTGGATACTGTCATAATCCTCTGCTCTGGGCTCTTTACTCTGTCCTCCTTCGTCTGTAACGAGCAGGATATAGCGCAAGCAAGGACCGTGCCAAGATAGCCTATTCCTGTGGTTATGGACAGTATTTAGGTGGCTGCAACACTGTGCAACATCTGCAACACTGTGTTTGTTAGCTGTGCAAAAATATAATTGTTGCAGGACAACATATGTAGCCCTGTATATGTGGGTTTTACAGTGTTGCAGTGTTGCAAGACCAATAAATCCCTGTAAAAACAAGCACTTACGCTGCAACACTCCCAGCGTTGCAGCACCGTTGCACCAGTGTTGCAGATACTGCACTGCAACAAAACACAGGCAAAGAAATGCCCGCACTAGGCGGGCACTTCAATGTTACCGTTCGGCTCAACCTTTAGGTTGGACCGGCAACAACCAATGGTTGCGGACCGCGTACCGCGCAAAACCAGCATCGCCCTGCTCCTTGCAGATGGTCTTAATCGTTTCCAGGGGCAGAGGGCCGTCGGCCAGCGCCACGCAAACCGCCTTGTAGGTTCCAGCCGTGCCACCCTGGCCGTGCTTGGTTCCCTCGTTAAGGCCATTGCGCGGCAGCTTACCGATGCTGTACTGCACAACATTCTGCTGCGTTGCAGCGGTTTCCGTGGTTACCAGGTTCGGCGCTTGCAATTTTACTTTCTTAGCCATGTAATTCACCTTATGTTAAGTTTCGTAGCACCTTGCTACAGCTATCAATATACACCCACCACAAAGAAGCGCAAGCTCAGATATAACATAATAGAAAACTATTTTATCCTGCCAATGCACCGAAATAGTGCAAAACGGCGATCGCCACTAGACCTCTACATAGGTAGGGAGTCTATGCTGCACCGCATGGTGGCTCTTATAAGTCGTTGGCAAAATTCGTGCCAACGTGGATGCAGCACGAAAAGAAACGCACTGCAACAGATTGTTGCAGTGCGCCAGAAATTATCGCTTTACCATAATCTTGTAGCCAATCTTCGCTGTAAACTGCTCGCGCGGACCATTGATCTCTCCATATGAGTAATCACCAGACTTACGATTGAGAGCAATTCCCTCACTTACTTCTACGAAAGCTTGACCAACATCCCAATGAGCAGTAACTTGAGCAACGGTCACGGCATCCTTGACGTACTCATTATGAGTTCCCACTACTCCATGCTGCGTGAGGTGACTCATATGTTCCAACTCAGGGGCGACATATGTCGGTGCTAGAGCGCATCCACTCACAGTCAGAGCCATGATAAAGATTAGAGATCTCATTTGACCTCCTTGACAACTTCCCATCCACCACCGTAGTTGATGAATATATTGTTGATTGGAGTAACGTGTCGGCCACCCTTGGCGTCGCGCCAATAGCGATATCCACTCCTATCACGGGTAGGGTCAACCTCTTGCTCAACCCAGGAGGTATTCGCGTAGTGTGTGAGAACCAAGTATCGGAACTTGTAGCCTCCCCGCGGACCTACTCCTATCCAAAAGCCAAGGACTCTCGCAATGCGGGATCCGTAGCCCTTTGAGCGAAGTAAGGAACCAACGACAATTTCTTGTTTGACCCCCACGCATGTAAATTTCAACCCACTCTTTGATGGTTTCATGATGGCCCCTCCCAGGGACAGTTCCCCATTGCTTGATTGACTCTATCGTCCTCGTGTGGCACAGAGTCCTCTAGCACCTGTTTGATTTTAGCAATCACTTCAGCATGTGTGGAAGATACCGGCATACCGAACTGCCTTGCAGCGAATGCTTTCACAGATCTTCCGCTACTGTGTTTCATTCCCTTAGACTCAAGCTTGATGGCAGCTTTCCACTGAATTAGCTGGAAGCGTGTCATGATTGCACCAACCGAATCCATTCGGCGAGGAAAAAGAATCTAGAAAACAGAGCTGTGTGTTCAATGACAATCATGATTGCACCTCATCAATTACGCATAGTAAGAGCATAATGCAGATAAAGAGCGGGTAAATCATTTCACACCTCCACTATAAACTTCATCCACACGCACATCCGTAATTGGCAGGGTTCGGTAGCCCTTGTCGGTCGTGGTAGCGTGGTGCTCACCAAAGAGTTGAACCAAGTAGTGGAAACTACCTGCTTCGTTAACGAAACGGGCAGCAGCCTCTTCGCCATTGGGTAGGGCGACAACTACACGGGTTCCGCGCTTCATGACCGCACCTTTTTGCGCTCGCCAGTGGGTATCGTGCGATATTGCGTCACACGATTAGCTTTCTTGGCTTTGTTGATGGACTTGTAATCAGTTACATCCCGAGTAATTATGGGATCGGCATTACCCTGTTCGTCGTGCTCTACATGCACCACCACAATTACGCTTCCCTTTCGGAAGCTCTGCTTTGTATCTATCATGGTATTCAACCTTATAAGTGGGCAGGTTTGCCCACGTTTAAGAGTATACCACGTTCTGCCCTCGACTACAAGCCAAGAGCTATTTTATACCATCGGCCTCGTTTACCCATGGGGCCAGAGCCATTGAACGACACTGCGCCTAG
>Ga0179590_1000031_pt1 | contig 12555 bp, 13 predicted proteins | sample CZOMad2_1_08_16f_FD_148622 | JGI IMG/M metagenome (GOLD analysis project Ga0179590, IMG submission 148622) | Vadose zone soil fungal communities from Angelo Coast Range Reserve, California, USA - CZOMad2_1_08_16fungal (Illumina Assembly) | ecosystem: Environmental > Terrestrial > Soil > Vadose...
TTATTGAGCTCAGAGAAACACTTTCAATGCTGACAGTGACCAGCACCATTAAAAAAAGCTCCACAGAATGACATGCTCAATGGTGCATATCCAAGAGGACATTTAATAGTGTATTTCCAGCAAGGTAGAATGTTCCAAGAAATGTTATTGAGCTCACTGTGTGATATTTAAAATTAATAGCATTCAGACAGTGAGCTGGAACAGTGGGAAAGCTCCACACAATGTTGAGGTCATAGGTGCATATGATAAAGGACATCCTCCTGAGTATATCTAGGTATGCAACAAGGTCCAAGAATGTGTATTGATCTCTAAGAAAGCAAAAAGGTTGTTGAAAACATGTTGAACAGTGAGCAGAGAGGTAACGACAATGGTTGGGGTGTAGGTTGTTCCTCAAAATGACATAAGTCGACGATGCCGACGAGCTGATCCAAGAATCAGGAAGATCCATGCAGTGGTTGCGGAAAAGAATCTCGACTTAAGGGCTTAGGTCGGGGTCTCAAATATATAGGCCCGAGCAGAAGCACAGGTAGAAGAAGCCTGCCGTGACGGCGAGTTTGCTGCTGCTGCCAAGACTATACGGCAAGATTACCACTCGTCGCGTTTTTAAAGATCACATCTGCCTGATTGCACACGCCACACCCCTTATTATCGATTTGACCCACTCTGGTGTGATGACTCTGTTATTGATCTCACTTTATATATCTAATGAAGCCTTTGCATGACATGTTATAAAAATAGCCTACAGCGCCCTTCCTTCCTACATGTTGTTCAACAGCCTTGATAATTGTCTGTATCTCTGTGAATGCTTTAGATTCATCACCTTTTGTCTGGGGATGTTCCCAGACAAGGGACAGAGTGGTTTACATCTGACAATGCCACATATCAGTTTCCGAACTCCTCCTGTTATTCCACCACATACTTCAACTGCAGTGGTGGATAAGGATTCTTTGACCTCCCTGTGTGCCTTGTAGATTGTGGAGTCAACTCTGGCCTTCATTACATTGGTAGCATCAGAGAAGAGCTTCTTTTTGCAGCTTTCAACAGCATTGCAAAGCATGTTCTAATAATTATTCAGATTTCACATTCAACTCTATCCAGGAAACCCACCTTTTGCCTGGATGGACTGCCTTCTGCCTCTCTTTGTGCTATGTCCATAACCGATCTCGCGTCATTGGGTATTGTCTTAGCTGCTGCAGCAAACTTTTCACAACAAGCTTCAACCTGCATTTCAGCCCGAGATTTCAGTGTAGGTGGTACAGAGTCCAAGAATTCGTTCAGCAATTGATCAACTTGCTTTGTCAATTTCTTCTCTAACCCAGGGAATAGGTTGTTGTCAAAAATTTGGCACCATGCAGATTTGATATGACTTGTAAAGGGCTACAACCTCAGTATGCATCTGGGGGTGAGGTGGGTGTGACTTCATCACTATAAAGGATCAGACACAACAAAATGGGAACAATCAATTACACTCACTTCGTCTCTGCAAATTCTCCATGACTGGCCCGAATCTCCATATCCCCGTTTCAGAATCGGTCGAGGCCTTCATCACCCCTGGTAAAATCTTATCAAATTTGACTCGCGTAAAGCTGATTTACTTGATTAACAGATCTGAAGAGGGTGTTGAAAGAAGGTCAGATTTATTTCTGCTCCTCGTAGAACTTGGGAACAGAATCCGGTGCTATTGACCACGTCGTCACGGGACCTGTTATCGTAAGCCAGATTTAACTTGAACATATATTTGTACCAGGTTGGCAGAAACCCAACACGTTTGCCCTCTGATTTGCAAATGGTGAGCAGGAGTTGCGTTATTGGCGTCACCCGGTTTAAATAAAATGTCAGGTGATGCCGTCGACCTGTCCTGAACTGCACGGTTGGTATGACGTAATCATATTCTCAACCGAAGGTAAACGCTCCCTCGCCAGTCTGCTTGCTGGAGGAGGTTAGCATTCTTCTACCTTGTTCTGTTCTCCACTGACAGACATTTTCTAACTAGATTACGACAGGGGTCAGTCCTGTTCTAGTTTTGGGATACACGGTTTTATTAATCATATTATTTCCTACATATCGTGATGATGTTTTGGTCCAATTTGTTACTTAGGGTTAGGGTTAGGTCCAATTTGTTACTTGAACATTTCAGAAACTCTGCATTCTGTGAACCTCCAGCGGATCTACTCACTTGTAACTTTCATCGAGAGGTTGAAACTGTCGCGAATTTGTGTCGGCGGGTCTCAAAACAGCCTTCTACTTCTCAATACAAATTTCAGAAAGTGCTTCTGTAATCTATTGGGTTTGATCGACGCGAAAGCGGGTTTGTACTCAGTTTTTCACGACAATGCTGTCTATCAGTTTGGATATGCGAGCAAAGAGGCAGTCCGAATGGCGTATATGTAAGCTAATTCTGCGATAAATTGTTATCTTTATGGATTCAGCGAATCACAGGTTCAATACATGCCTGGACTCGCCCAAAACAGGATACCACTTACAACATGACATCTTTCTTTAAGAAGAATCAAGCCAAATATGGACGTCCCTGATCATCCTGTATGGTGTCTATTGATCACGCTGAATCCGCTATTCAAACAAACCAGTTGACTCTACCCGTTGAACGTAACAAATCTCTCGGCACATTCATTCTGGACAGCTTGGTCACGGCTGCTCACGAAATTCGAACGCAACACCTGAAAGCATACGACAGGCACCTCACTAGTCTCAACCAGAGGCTTGATAAAGATCCATGGGCCAGCTGTTGTATTTACAACGAAAAAATCAATTATAAATATTCGATTGGTACCATAACAAAGCATATCAAATTGTATCGAAATAAATGAACAGGCTTCAATTTAGTTCAAAGTGCTTGGCTGTGTTTGCACATCTCATTTATGTTATTCCAGAATCTCAAATCAGATCGATTGGCATTGGAAAGTCGGGGGTGCCTGGATATCGAATCGACATCCCTCGACGCGATTTTTGCTGGGCCTCAGTATGCATCTGGGGGTGAGGTGGGTGTGACATCATCACTATAAAGGATCAGACACAACAAAATGGGAACACTCAATTACACTCACTCTGTCTCTGCAAATTCTCCATGAGTGGCCTTGACTACCTTGTCATCACCAAATTTGACAATCATTCTAGGCTGCGGAATCAATGTTGCTAAGACTATTGTTTGACCAAAAATAGGTGTCTACTTACCCCACCCACACTATCTACTGCCTTCACAAACTTGCCCACATAACCATCACCGTACAAAAATTTCTTCCCCTGTCGGACATCATCTTAGATGGTTTATTGATAGTGCTAAATTATCTTTACATACGTCATACTTGTGAATTGCGCGGGACTGGCCGTCTCTCACAGCCACTGTCTGTGGATTTCCAACAATCTCTGAGATAAGTCTTTCACACCGAAAGAATTACTCACATAATCAGACATTGTATATGTTAAGTGAGGAGGGTAGTAGTATATCACAATGTAGTGAGTGGTGGTATCTGATCAAGCACTGATCTGATCTGATCTGTCCCGCCAAAATAGTGCTACCAATTGTGGCTGTTTGTGGCATGTTGTAGACGTCTGCAAATTTCCGTTGAATCACCAATCAATCAAACTGTGGGGCTCCTTCTTTCTTTTTCTTCTTCTTCTTCTTCTTCTCATACATTGGCAAGGAGATAGATAATGAATAGGCATGTACACTTATCTATCTACTCCAAGGGTGGCACGTGCAACAAAAATGCAGGCATGCTTCTAACGATCTCATTCACCCTGTTCAATGCATCTGAGAGAGCCATTCTTGAATGAGGCTCACTGTGTCTCATGGCTTCAATCACATCATCTATTTCCCGTTGCGTTGACTAATGGCCTCAGTGTTAGTGAACCCAACAGAATAGTCCAAAATCCTCACCTTAAAGTCTTGAAAGCCTGTGCCTAGCTGCCACACGTCCAGGAGGAATGGGCAGTGTGGTTGTGATGACAAGAGCTCAGGTGGCCTCGGTCTTTCATAAGCCATCTCCTTAGGAAATGGAAGTCCTGTCACCAGACGCTCGCTAAGCCTGGTACTGTCCTCGAAAGATATTGCTGTCTCGAAGTCAATCAAGTATACTCGAGGACGTTTCATTGTCCTGGAGCGTAACGATTCCGGATGCCACTCAAGCAGGAAATTGTCCAGGAAAAGGTCCTAAAAAGGGCTTCTCAGTATTGTCCATGCGAATAGCTGAAGAAAAACAGTTACACGGTGAGCAATGCTCCTCTGGTGAATGAAAATCACTCCCTGTGACAGTAAGTATAGTCATAAGACATTCATTTATTCATCCATCCATGCTCACCTCCAATGCTTCCATAAACATATAAACCACATCTTCAACTGAATTTTTTGGCCAACTGCATATTGCCCTATCCAATGAGACAGCCACTCTAGGAAAAATACCAAAGACTATATCCTGGAATCCAAACTCCTCCAACATAGGCAGGACATGATTGTCGCTCCGCAGGCTTTCCGCCCCAGTCGCTAACCTCTTGAGAATTTTGAGGTGCTCATGTCCTTGTCCGCCAGCAGTGATGACACGGATAATTACATCACGACCTTGGGCTCGTGCAGGAAATGAAAGCCCATTCTGACAACAGTCCATCAGTCCAGTGCCACAGGAGAGGCAAAGGAACTACCTTCTGAGGAAAGTATCCGAGGCTCTTTAAGCTATCCTCCTCTCTACAAGGTGCAGTGTATAAGAAGCCACCCGGAACTGGGTGCTTATCATCAGGAGGACAGAGTGTTGTTCCTTGCGGATGCCACGGACGCCACAAAGTAAACCCGCGCCTACAAAAGAAGTCTTCAAGGTTGGACCAGAGTTTTAAATACAACCCGTTGTATTCTTCTGGATCTCGCCAAGCGATTAGGTTTGGTGGCAGCTGCTGCCCTTCAGTGTTTTTTTCCGCAGTGTTCAGTCAAAACAATTGCTTGCCTTTTCCCGATCAACTTGAAAGGGTCTGTGCAGACAATGTTTTTTCCATTGGCTGACCAGTCGAAATACAAGGAACAAGAACAAGAACAAGGATGCAATGATGACGATGAAGAATGAAAAGGTTGGATTCATCATGGTGGCCGTGTGAGAAAGGAAGGATCAAACTCTATTTTCAACATGTTGATCACATGGTATAGCTGTGCAGGTGACCTCTCAACATGCTAGGTGCATATGAAAGACACCCCATTCACCTTTCTTTTGTGCTAGATGGCATGCTCCCAGAATTCTTATTGAGCTCACAGAATCACTGTTATTATATGATATTATATTATGTTATAGACATTGACCAACATAGTAGTGAAAAGCTCCACAGAATTGTCTGGTGATAGGTGAATATGGAAGGCACCCCTTTTACCCTTCTTTTGTGCTAGGTAGAATGCTCCCAGAATTCCTATTGAGCTCCCAGAATCACTTTCAATTTTGACAGTGACCAGCACCATTAAAAAAAGCTCCACAGAATGACATGCTCAGTAGTGCATATCCAAGAGGACATTTAATAGTGTTTTTCCAGGATGGTAGAATGCTCCCAGAATTGTTATTGAGCTCACTGTGTCATATGTGGAAATAATAATATTCAGACAGTGAGCTGGAACATTGGAAATGCTCCACACAATCATGAGGTCATAGGTGCATATGGTAAAGGACATCCTCCTGAGTGTATCTAGGTGTGCCACAAGGTCCAAGAATGTGTATTGAGCTCACAGAATTCAAAAAGGTTGTTGAAAACATGTTGAACAGTGAGCAGAGAGGTAATGACGATGGTTGGGGTGTAGGTTGTTCCTCAAAATGACATAAGTCGACGATGCCGACGAGCTGATCCAAGAATCAGGAAGATCCATGCAGTGGTTGCGGAAAAGAATCTCGACTTAAGGGCTTAGGTCGGAGTCTCAAATATATAGGACCAGTGTGCCTCCCTTCCCTGTCCACCTCTTACTTACTCAATACTGTGTCTACAACGCAAACCCTGAAATTTAGATCGATATCACTACTCTGCACATTGGAAGGTGAGTCAACGCTAAAAAATTATCTTTGAAGCTAATTTGTCAAAAGTAGTTGAGGGTAACGGCCCAGTGATGTACGAAGAACTGGACCTTCCTCCACCCACCGACGGAGTTTACAGAGTGCATTATTCTTATGAGGTGAAGGCCAAACCTCCTATTATGGGGACTGGACTGGCGGCCATGGGAGATATTTGCGTCATCTTGGTCGTTGGCCACTATAAGTGCTGGTATGCCACCCAGACGAGGTGGATCAGGGTAGGAAATAGGACACATGCTACCCACCCTCACTTCCATCGTCTCCAACTCGTCCTTACCTCAGAAGGTCCTCAATGGAGGAGTGAGGAGGAAATCGTGGCACACGTCCGGCTAGATGGATGCTTAGTCGGGTTTACACAGCTCTTGCAGGTGAGGAGTCGTATTCATACTAATATAAACGTATCTCACTGACAATCCAAACAGGGCTCTCGTTCACATCCAATAGATTTAACGTGACGTTCAATAGTCCTATCGCAGAGAGGATTATATTCGTGATTACAGGGAGAGAACATGATTTCATAGACATTCACATCATTTGTTTTTTAATGTGACATTCAACTTTCAATCCTGAACCCCCCGGAGTATATATAAGCTACAAGATCCCATCGCACTTCCTGGTACAGAATCAAAAGTTATATGGATCCCACACCGTGGGATGCATGATTTGGCAACCTCATAACACTCTATCGCCTTTGGAGTGCCATATGCCCCCAATTAGCAGTGAATAACGGAGGACCCAGATGTATAAGAGCCAAGGAGATAGAGTACTACGGCAAGGATCACATAACGCTGGATAGCGTATGGATACCGAGTTAGTCATATCTCGGATCACGAGGAATGCGCATCTGAAGGGCGTATTCATCGAGGAACTCGTTCACATAGGTGGCCGCAGCAATGCCAGCTAGAGCCTCAACGATACACACCAATGCGTGCTCCACGCTGGGCTGCAATATAGCAAGGGGATGAGGTGAATCGGGGGGGTCTGTGTTGCGCAGGCCGACAAGTTTTGACGGTAAGCTCATGAGGACCATGTGCAATTCATGCCCCTGATGGTTTAATAGGGTCTTGGTGTTCCAGACAGGGTCCAGGATGACCATCGCCCCATACTGAATAAACCAAGTAAGTCTGAATGTGATGGCTACGTATACGCAGTTGTTTACCTGTAAGAACAGTGCGCGAAGACGATTCCTGGCAGTTGTGACCCTGCCGACCTGTTTCTTCCACGCATTCACAACCGCGCGATCTGCGTCCAACATCAGCTTTCGGGCCCGTTCGCCTAGCCCTTGAAAGTCCAGAGGATGCTGTTGAATATACGCCTGATCTAGGAAGTTGGACTTTTGGGTTTGGCTGAGGTTATCAAAGTCTTCTGCGAATCGGACCATGTCGATCTTGCTGAGGACCATCTGTACAATATGGTGCGCTGTTTCTTGGGAAGCGGATGAGTTCAGAACCTGGTTACCAGGACATCAGCAAAGGCCGTTCGATGCCTAAACCACCATCACCTTGTGGCGTTTTAGGAGCCGGTTGAGGCGGTTTAGCTCCCTATCACATTCCTCGGAACGGTATTGATGGTTGGTCAGTATATTCGGAATTTCGGCAGTGATTCCACCAAAGAGCGGTTTCTGTGAAAGAGATGGTGAGTCAAAGAATTTCTAACAAGTCAGGTAGAGGAGTACACTCACCCAGAGTTCCTCTTCAGCCCATTCGATACCACAAAGCAATCATCCAACCGCGTCCGCCTCCTGCTTCTTTCTGGGTCCAGAGGGGGGGGTTACACAACAGTATTTGGATATTTCCGGGCTGCAAGGGGCTACCACCTTGTTTTTGTAGAAACGTAGCGGTCAGTTTGCGTGCTCTGTCGGCCTTTGCCTAGAATCTGAATGCAACCATTGCCCCAGCCTCAAGATGGAAACAGCAATTTATCCTAACCTGCAACTTGGCCTATCATACGCACGTGAGACAATTATTATCTACAGCAAGCCAGCGGAGTCCTTACCGCCTTGTTTCTCTCCTTGCGAGCCACCGGCTATTCACGATTTGTAAATCAGGCAATTGGCTGAGATCTGAACCCAGAGCCCACCTCATCGGTAGTGATGCCGCGGTCCGGTTTGGTCCAGTTCAAAGGACACTTTGCCTGAACCTTGGACCGGACTGATGGTTCGGTTCAAGCAGACTGCTGAACCTTGGACTGGACCTTGAAGGACCGGTCCAGCAGGTTCGGTTCGGGTAATCCATAGGTTCGAACCGTGAACCCCAAAAGATTAACAGAAAATTTGCAGAAAAACTGAGTAAATATTATCTAGTAAATTTCTCGAAGTCTGGCATGTCATTACGAATAGTTTACATACCAGTGTTGAGTTCCAAAGACCTTTGAGAAGTGCTATCAGCCATTGTTGAGCATTGGGAACTCCAGGGAGACAGAAAGGCAAAAGACCGAAAGTACAATATGCAACGGCAATACAGATCATCCGTATCCATTCAAATAGATAAAAAGATATATCTACATACCAGAAATGACGTCTACAGAGCGCTGATGAATACCACGAGTCATTGCTGAGTATTGGGAGCTGCAAGAAGTCAGAAAGGCGAAATACCGAAAATGGAATCTGCAACGGATGGGTAAGTCAATGCCATCAATTTGAGCGAATGGAATAAACCGTTTAAATACCAGTAATGCGGCCCGAAGGACGCTAACGAATGACCTCACCCGTGGTCGAATAGTAGGATCTGCAGGGATGATAGGTGAAAAAGCGAAAATAAGACTTGCAAAGGTAATACAGGTCATTAGGATCAATTTGAACCGGTCAGATAAGATATTCACATACCAGAAATGGTATCTGAAGAACGTTCACAAATTCCGTCAGCCACTGCGAGTAGTGGGAGCTGCAAGGGGTCAGAAAAGCGAAAAAGTGAAGAATAAGTCTGCAACAGAAGGAAGGTTAATGGCATCAATTTGAACAAATAGAATGAACCGATTACATGCCATTAATGAGGTCCGAAACAGGTTAATAAATTCGGTCACCCATTGTCAAACAGTGGGACCTGTAGGAGGCGAAAAAGCGAAAATACAATCTGCAACAGAAGGACACCTCAATGCAGTCAATTCAAACAGATAAATCCAGTCAATTACACACCAGTAATGAGGGCCAAAGAGGCTTAATGAATGCCCTTACCCACTGTTGAGCAGTTGTTGCGCGAGCAGTGACTTAGAATGTTAAGTTCGAGACATGTCCAAAAAAGGTTTCTGGGCCAAATCAAATCTGTAAAATTGTTTGTCAAAGTCCCTACTACCTTTATGATACTAGCACTCACCACGTCAGATGAGGTTAGCTGGGAATAGGCGATGTGATCCAGTATCGCTGCATTCAAGTCATACACATGAAATGAGAAACGGATCCACGAAGTCACATGCCATTTTGGACGAAAATGGCAAGCGACAGAGGTACTCAAACAGATTTTTTGGTAGTCTCGGAGCAAGACCGGCCGACGCGCCCGCGCATGGACGTTTGCCGCCGGAGGGGATTTGTGCCGAACCTAATTTTTTGGCACCTTAATAAAGTTCAGTTCGGACGGGTTCAAACCGGTTCTGCAAAATACCGCCATCCTCTGAACTTCAAACCGGACCATCGGTCCAGTTCGACCACTGACCTGAACTTTCAAACCGGACCTGGGTTCGGTTCTGCCAGGTTCAGGTTCGAACTTTGGTTCAGGACCGAACCGTGGCATCACTACTCATCGGATCCTTCATCTCCCTCGGTACTCCTGTCCTCGTTTGTAGGAGATTCCGACCGTGGCGTACGTATAGGGAGCTTGATAAGACCTTTGGCGACGGCCAATTCAGCCAACATTTTCGTAACAGTCCTCGAAAGCTCCGCGGGTGGTGGGAGAAGCAAGGTCGGAGCGATCTTCGAATGTATCTAGCTCACCCATGGCTCGATAGAGGGCCTCGCATGCTTTTCTTGTCGCTTCTGGAGTGGACATCGGAAGGATGGATGAGGGAACACGTTGTGGAATGGGAAGAGGCTTTGAATAGTCATCAGTCGGCGAATTGGGAAAAATAACATTCTTGCTGCAATCCATCAGCATGTCGCATGAGCACCAGATAACCGACCACCTGGCCTGAGTGCCTTCGCCTTCACTATCTGAACGAGTGCGTCTTAGGCAAGTCCAACCGAGCCAGCAGACCACCAAGGTATAGGTCTATTATTTCGTTTGATTCTCTAACTAACTTTGCAGCATAACAACGAAGACGTAAGTTCAAGCTACATATTCATTTATTCATTTACTAATCTACCTAGTAGTTTACTCCAGGTAGAACATATTCAATATAGATCTTCTTACCAGAAGCTGAGACTTTACTCCAGCTGCGAATACTCTTACAAGTATTACCTAGGAGTACTACGGATTAACATGCAATATATAGTAAAAAAACCACTCTGCTTCGGCACGGGGCATGCCCTTTGAGCAGAGGTATGTAACAAACTCATTGATGGTATTTGAGGTTCGATAAGCATGGGCAAAGTGTAACTTTGCACCAGCATCGTAACCATGAGCATCCAGGTATCTGCCTGCTGCTTCGCCAAGGCCTGCAGGGGTTGCCTCTTGTTCCAGATTAGCAAGTACAGCAGGGTCTGTGATGGTACCTGTAATGCGGGAAAGATTGCGCGTGAATTTGAGCACGATGGGCCTATTCTGATGCTGTTCAGTTGTCCTTGCAATGGATTCTGGTGGGACTTGCGATGGGATGACGACGAGAGACGTCTGGACCTAATAAGGAGGCATTATTGCGTCACACATTCCAAGCACCAGTTAAAGCACATACTTATTTCTGATTGTGTTCGCTGCACTTTGGTTGGCGTAAGAGGTGCTACTACAAAGATGTTTGTCAAGCAAACGGGGTGTTTAAGGGAAAGCCACCATGGACGTTGCTGACGACGCCAACGACGACGCCAACGGTAGCAATGATGGCGGATGAGCGGTGAAGCCACGTGTGACGGACTGTGGCCCGCTCGTGTGGAAATTGAACCCGATACCGTCTATGGGAACTCGGTGATACATAGCTGTGGTTTCTAAAGAGTAAACAGAGGATTACTTCAGCAATCTCAAGCGAGAAGGCAGAAAAGAGAATGTGCAGAGGGCGAGAAGCAAGGGGAAACAATCAGGAAGGAAAGAAGGAAGAAGGCCAAGCACAGGAACTCAAGTGTGCGTTTGGCCCGTAGGGCTCCAACTATTTATATGTATAAACAGTTTACGAGGGTTTATAGGGTTTACTGTTTAGGTTTATTTACGGCTCACTGTGTAAGCACTTCGTAAAGGTTTATAAACAGTTTACGGTGGCGGGCACGGATGCTATAATATGGCTCATAGTTGTCTTCGGAATTTTTGGAGTTCAATTTGCCAACTAGTAAATTGTCCCAGAAATATATTATACCTTGCCCTAAAGATAATGCCGAAAATTTATAATCGGACTCAACAAAAAAATTGCGTGCCCCAGTCAAACCACCATGCCCGTCCAAGTGGATGACATTCAATCCTCCATCTCTCGCATAACCATCCTCTGCAAAGAGATCCCGATAAATGTACCTATTGGCAATAAGAGAAGTAAGATTTATCTGGTAATGACTGGTGACGAAGGAGAGGATACCTGGCAAACCTTTAACAAACGATTTGATGCATTGTTTGCTGAAGACTGCCGCGACGGACAAGGCCGACTCCACCATATTCGCCGTAGTGAGTTTGGCATGGACAAGGTGGTTCAATACCTCTCTGCACTGGATATCAATTCACTCCCACTTGATTTGGTGGCTAAAAAGTTGGATCGGCTTGAAGCAGAACTTGAAATCTTGTCGTGAGTTTAATCACTTTAGTCTGACACAACAAACCCAACATACTAAATGGCTTACTTAAAGGCCGAAGAGGAAACAGACAAAATTTCCTTCTCCACCGACAGTAACAAGACATCTCGTGGATAACGCAGCTTCTTCAGGCAATTCCCAAAAAACCACATTATCATCTAAACCAACCAAACCCGCAGCTACTGCACCACCTGCGCCCAAGGACGATCCCAAAGACAAGGACTTTGCACCACCCAAAAATCCTCGTCCGCGCTCCGAGTCCCCTATTGAAGACATTCCTCTCGATAAGTATGGGAATGAAATTGTGGAAGACTTACCTCCAGTAAGACATTTTGCTGTGGTTGTTGAACTTGGCTGACAGCTGTGGCATATATTACCAGAGAAAGCCGAAGCGGAAAGCCATAATCGTGAGCTCTGGTGATGATGACTCAGCCTCAGACAATGCTGCAAGAGATAAGGTAAGCCTCCCTCGAACCAAGTATTGATTTTATGCTGATAGTTAGCAACTCAGAGCAAGATGAAGAAGAAATCGAAGCCAAAGGCAAAGCGGAGCAAGCCCAGCGAAGGGGGAGGGGAACCTTCTTAGTCTGATGGGTTGACTGCGCTTAAGGCTGTTGAAGAGGAGGAGGTGGAGGGAAAAGGGGTCGACCT
>Ga0179590_1000032_pt1 | contig 12552 bp, 3 predicted proteins | sample CZOMad2_1_08_16f_FD_148622 | JGI IMG/M metagenome (GOLD analysis project Ga0179590, IMG submission 148622) | Vadose zone soil fungal communities from Angelo Coast Range Reserve, California, USA - CZOMad2_1_08_16fungal (Illumina Assembly) | ecosystem: Environmental > Terrestrial > Soil > Vadose...
AAGCCAAAACGAGCCACTGGGGCTCAGTTTTGGCCAACAGAATGCAGGGGGCCTCTGTGTCTGGTAGAGGGGACCTGGGTGGGGTTTGGGGAGTGCAACTAAGGGAGGTAGGGGTGGTTATTGGGCTGGTAAGCAGGGGGGCTGGGTATGCTCACTCACTTTGTTACCCTTCTCTCTTTTTCCTACCCTTTCCTATTCCAAACTCTCCCCTCTAACACTCCCCCACACTTCCATAACCCACCCCAGTAGGCCAGGGACAGGCCAAGTGTGTATGTGTTGCATTGTGGTCGAGGTATGCACAGTGAATGCAAGCCCCTTTAAAAATGAGTCTAGATGCAAATTAAATCATCCCATTTCTTCTACACCTGGATCACCATTTAAAACATGCAGGCACCAAAAACAGCACAGAACACAGAGTACAAACTTGAAAATGAGATTATGCACAGCCACAAAAATGGAGCTTCATATATTTTCAAAGCTCCAAGTCTCATTTTGTCTGGTTTAGCACATGTATAAGGTAGCGGCATACTAACGTAACCAAACACAACTTATTTTGGAATTTTAACATGTGAAATGGGCCCACTACAACGTTCCCCACAAGATCTCCCCTCACTTTCTCCCTTATCCTTCCCTCGACTACCTAAGCCCATAGTATTTGCTGTGCACACTCACCCATTGCTCACCACAGGAAGAGGTTGATTTTGCAAAGCTCCAAGTCTCATTCCTTCTGGTTTAGCACATTTGTAAGCAGGATGATAATGCAACCTGAATATATTCATCCAGAACATTGCAATATATGAACCAAAGGTCAAACATGTTAAAAGTTCTAAATTATTTCTGAGAGTAAATAACAAGTGACAATACTTTGCCATTACAAGTTGATAGATCAGAATCATTAAATGCACTTAATTTGCCTTCATACTTACAATTTTTACCAGTCACCATGCCATCATGTAACCAAACAGCACCATCAACACAAACTCTAGAGATGTAATGAAAGTCACCAGCATACACAACACCTTTTAATCCAAACACCAGACGTGTTTCTCCATCATACATACTGATTTTTTTACTAACTATAACAGAAGCATCATCAACCGCAAAAGCAAGCACCTTGGGAATAGTTTCAAACCTAGTGATTTGATCTACCTCACCATTACAATGTGTGCATCTCCTTCTAGGATGGCGATCTATAAATTTCTTTTGCAAGCACATTGCTATAGTGCAGTTTATAGCATCAGAGCAGTGAATAACACAAGTTTGCAAGTCTGCATTTCTGTTGTCTGATTCTTTACAATCAACACATTTGAGCCAACTAGAAGCAATGACATGATCACTTCTAAGAAGTTGTTCAGCCATTTCAATTGCAGGAGTTCCAGCATGACCATATAGAAACACATCTGGTTTTCTTTGATGTAGTAGATGTCTAACTTTATCTCTGACAGACTCCAAAGTGCCTTGATTTTGACCTACACGATGGAAACCTGATGCTAATACATTCATAATACGATTCATGTCTTTAAATTGGGCTTTCCACTTGGAAGGATTTTGTGTCCAAATAGCTAAGAGTATAGTAAATACAGCATCATAAGCACAACTGTAATTTTCACCATCCCATATAAGACCAAGAGGTCCCTGTCCCTGATCATCATTTACAGCAACAGTCATTATTTTAGTCTTCTTTAAAACAGGAAGATTTTCATCATCATCATCCAATTTACGCTTCAATATCACAGGAACACTTCCTTCAGCAGGTACAAAATTTGTAATATTTGATTTTTTGATTTTGAACTGTTTACTTTCATTTTTGTCAGTTTTCTGTAAAATCTGCCAAGGCGAATCTGTCACCACAGGTAGCATGTTTAATGGGTCTCTTTGGTTCCAACGTATAGCATGGTGCACATTATCAGGAATATATGAGGTTCCCTTCCATTTTTGAAACTGCCTTATAACCGTGTTACGACGATGTCCATCAATGTTTAAAGGTAGCTTTCCTTCATACTTGAGTTTGGTAATTTCATCTAATATTTCTAACTCTCTAAACTCTTGCCTTAAATATCCTGTAGCTCCACCTGTAATTATCTTTGGATTAAATCCTTGCACTATGATTGTACCTTCAGCAGTAGAACTTCTAGATAGGCAAGTGTAATAAGATTGATGAGTTTTACAACTGTTTAAATCAACAGGATTTTTTGGTCTGGTGCGACCTTGAGATGCATAATCTGTCATGCCGAAATTAGGTAGAACTAAAACCTGGTCTCTTGTTAGAGAGATTTCATCATCATTAGGAAGAAGACACATAGTAGCAGTTACATGTCTAGTAATAGGGACAACATTTTCAGGCAGGCCATCTATCTTTACTGTTTTTGGTGGATTTTTTAATTTTACAAATAAAGTGTCTAACATTGTTTGTTTTTCAGGTCCTTCAACAGATTGCCAGCTAACCACTGTAGCTTCAGCACCTTTGGTAATGCAACACTCAGTGGCATCATTATTTCTTAACATGACAGGCATACCAATACACAGTGTTAATTTTCCAGGAACATGTTTGTTAGATGATGCATGAGGTTGTTCCCACAATGTTTTTTGTAAAAGTGGTGAAAAAACATTACTCTTACGCACTGGATCAGCTATCTTTTTCTTTGGACCCTTAGAGCCTTTGTTTTTCCTGGATTCTTCAGGATTTTTCCATCTGTCCATTGAATAAAAAGAGGTCAAACCTTGATTGTTTTCAGCGGCAAACCTTTCACAACCTAACTGATTGATTCTATCTTTTTGAGCATTAAAAGCTGTGATAATAGATACATTTCTGAAAGCCTTCTGAGATAATTTAGGATCATCAGGACCTTTTCCAGCAATTCTGCTACGTAAAAACTCAATATCTTCAGATGTACAAGATTTATATCTCATATTTTCCAAAGCAGTTCTCATCATGGTATCTTCAGGGGACTGTTTACTTTGTCTCATATTTTGACGTAAGATAACAACAACAGTAACTTGATGCCACAGTGCTTTACCAATTGCAGCTTCTTGACCCCTCACAGTTTGGCTTGACTCCACTTGTGTGCCAACATCTCCTGAATAAAGGGGAGGGGCATTCATAGCAGGTGGAAGTTGAGCAAAATCTCCTGCAAATATAAAATTGATTCCACCAAAGGGTGCATTATGTTCACCACGAGCTTTAGCACATTGAGAGCTGATTTTATACATATCATGACAGGATAGCATAGATACTTCATCCAGAAGAATATAATCAACTCCATCAAGTCTTGCTCTTATTTGAGCAAGTGATTTAGCAGAAATAAATTCACCATCATTAATGCCTAGAACTGAATGATATGTTGAACCATTCAAAAGGGCTGCTGCTGCACCAGTGGGAGCTACAACAAGAAAACGATGATTTTCTTGATGTCTATCAAAAAAATCCATAACAGCCTTGATAACTTGTGATTTTCCAGTACCACCCATGCCCCCTAAATACATACAAAGTTCTGTTGGATTTTTCATTGTGGCATGGTTAGCTATAATTCGGAATGCTCTCTCTTGCTCATTATTAAGAACATAATCTGCGATTATTGTTTCAATAATGGTTTTATCATTTGGATCTATCAGATTGAATGACTTATCAATATATTCTTTGTTAACCACTCTGACTACATTAGGCTCACAGCTGTGTATACCAAGTTTTGCATTAGACTTGGTGGGCATATGTTTGATTTTTTCTTGGAGTATTTCTTGCTTTTTAGCAAGTACAGCTGCTCTCCACAACTTCCCAGACTGTTCAACTTCTGGTTGCATTGGAATAAGAGAACCAACATCTGGTGATCCATCTGGACTAGGATCAAGCCACCCTGACATATTCATGGTACGCTCTGCCAATGCCATTGCTTCTCTTCTATATTTGCCCTTTTTACCAGGAATGTTGAATGCCTCTTCTTCATATCCGTCATATAGTTGTTCAGCATTAAAATCTGCACCACTGTAAGCTTCAGCATAATGCATGTCATCCAAAGAACCTAGCATATCTGAAGTTGCCCACTGGTATTTTATTTTTTCTGTATCTTCTTTGTCATGCTTGGTGGAATAATCGTCACGAGCATCCAAGCACTCATATCGAACATTAAAGAATTTCATAATCTCCATCTGCCTTTTATTGAATTCTTGTGTCATGAAACTCTTGTCCCAAGTTTCCATCTTGGCTTTTAAATCTTTCCCAGAGCGCCAAGGTTTAAACAAAGTTAACATTAAACAGCAGTAATATTCACGATCCCCTCTATCAGCTCTAGGTAAAGTATTTGGAAGAAAGTTAGGCACAATAAACGAATCTTCACGTTTCAAACGAACTTGATGAGTTCTACACTGAGGATGTCCCACTTTAAAAGATCTATCTTTTTTTGGCATAGTCTCTGCAATTTCATCCATAACATCCAATTCATCTTCATCACTACCTTCATCCCTATCATCTTCAAAAAATCCAATATCATCCTCAATAAAATCACTCAAAGGTTTTTTTTCTGTTAATACAGGCATTGTTTTGCTTTTTTCAGCATCAAAGTCAGAAATTGAAGATTTGACAGTGGGTTTAATGTTGAGTTCATCATCAGTGTCATCAAACTCAGGATCATCAGCAGCATTGTTGACATTTTTAGTTTTAATCCTCTGTTTCCTGAATTTTTCATGAAGGCGAATCCAATTATACAAAGTGACATTTTCATACATATCTGGTCGAAATACATAATCAGTAACTTTAGACAGACCAACAAATTTCCCTTCACTTTTATTAATCACCACCTTGTCAGAAGTCTCATATACATCAGAAACCTTTCCAGAGTTAGTCTCATCAAGCCAAGCACTTAAAACCTCTTTCACATATGGCTTCCAATAAAATGGGATGAATTTATGTTTGGTATAATGGTCTGGATTTCCTAGTACATAGAGTGAGGCCATTGGTCCACCAATCTCCAACTTAGCTGTTAGAGAGTTCACAATCTGGGTGAATATTTTTCTGACCTTTTCATTACGCTTAACATCACCACCTATCATTTCAGAATTCTTGTCAAAAACACTCTTAATAACATCAAAGATACTATAGGTTTTCAGAGACTGTTTTGTGATATAATCAGTGACATAGGCAACAATTGCCTTTATAGCAGTGCCAGACAACAGGCTTGTCACATCAGAGTTACTGCGGAGCAGATATGTTAAAATTGGAGTAATTGTGTTCATCCAAGGTTCTCCTTTCTTTAAGTTCAAAGCACCTGTTTTAGGCTCCACCATAGTCTGTTCAAATGTCTCTCTTGGAAATCTACGTTTACACCTACCTTTAGAGTCCAAACAGTAAGATTTATCATTCCCATTCTTGTCAACTTTATGCAAATGTAAATTAGACCTCATCAACAAATCATCCACAGTATTTTTGAACTTTTGCCACCAAGACAGTCTATCATCACAGTTTGAACATTCTTGAACATGATTTGTACAAGGAGATGGAGGAGACTCTGGCAAAGTGCGAACAGGGTCTTTATATTCAGGGGCAACAGATGCAAGTTTTGTTTTTTCAGAAATTTCACTTTTAGTACCTGTTAAAAATTCACCAACACATAAAGCCTCTAAATATTCCACAATTTTCTTTTGAAAATCAGAGTTAGGATCCATGATTTTATCTCTGATTTCCTGTGGTGTAAAACATCCTGCAATCCATAATAACAAGTGAAGGTGAAGAGTGAGACGACCTTGTTGCTCTACAGTACCATAATAGGCAGATGTATTACCATAAAGACCAGGATGGTCTTCATCAACCCCCAATACATGTTTGATGAACATTTGCACCATAAAATGGAAAAACCTTGCCCCTGCAACAGCATTTCCTGAATTTAGGAGATAACATTGTTTATCAGTTAGTATTTCAGGAGAGAAGGTTTCTTTGGTGTCTGCAAAGTAAAGTGCTATAGGATGCCTATTGTCTGCAGGAGCAAATGTAATAAACCAAGAGGGGGCACCCAAATAGGATATCAATGACCATATCTCATTCCTCATATATTTTTTAGATGTCACAGAACCTTGAACATGACCAGCAACATGATCCAGGTCAGCCATAAGTGCATAACAAGCCTTTTCTTCTGGGGTATCTGGTTTCACCCTATCACCTCTAGTCAATCTTTTAGACAAATCATCTAAAACACCTGTGTCAATGTTCATAAGTCTATTTGCTATATCATCAAAATTATGCTTTTCAGCAAGCAAATATCCTCCAGTGGTACCTTTCTTGATCTGTTCATGATTAAAGGCTACCAAAGGAAAATAAGCATCCATCTGAAATCTCTTATCATGGTACATAAGAAGTTTTCTTTTGTGCGTCATGTCAGACAGTTCAACAGCATCACTATTCACACCACCAATGCCACCCAAACCATAAGGAAAAAGACAGGGGAACATCATTGGATATAACTGTGGATTGTGATAAATTGATTGAGGTGTACTGTCATGACCAATAGCTAACACACCACCATTGTCTTCTCTCAAATGTTTGGCAGCTCTGGCTATCATTGCTTCAAGAGTTAAAGACTCAAGCTGATCACCTGTCACTCCATTAACCACAAAGGGGCATGGGCCATCTTCAACTCCATCTTCATCATCATTATCAAAAGCACTAGTTGCTTCAGGTTCTTTGTTGCTGGTTGAGCTTCTATAAGCGACTACAACAGGTGTGCCACATTTAGGGTAAGCTTTGAGATTGTCATATGCTACATCTAAATCAAAATAATCAGAATGGTTGAGTTTTAACCACTCCAAAGCCTTTGCAACCTTTTGACTTCTAACCAGAAGTGGTGTTCTTTCAAGATCTTCAGGGGTTGGTCTACAAGGTCCAGTGAAAATGAAGGCAAGCACTTCATCCAGATCTTCTATAGGTGGAGGCAATCTCTGATAGATTTTTGGAGTAGGATTCTCAAACATGATAGCATTACATTTCATCTTGTGCATTCCAGAAGAGGCACGTATGATACACTTATTGTGGCGAACCCTGGAAATGAGCAAGTGCTCTGTAAAGGTCAGGTTCTGTAGCTGAGAAGGTATCTCACCCAACCATAAACCATTTGCTAAAGCAAACTTTGGTGTCAACCCTAACAACAAACTACCCTCACAAGAACAACATATATTTGTACAAGTCTGATCTAAAACTGGGCCTTTGATTTCTTGAATAGGATCACTGCTTGAAAACCTCTCCTGTCTTGTAATCCCCATCCCCTCTCTAGATAATATATTCAAATCACATCCTGTGACTGACAACTTTGACATATTTTTTATAGGTGTCAGTTGTCCACAGACAGCACAACCACTTTCCATAAAACTGTCAGGTGATGTGTCTTTGCACCAATTGCTTACAATAGTTTCTTTTAACTCCGTAGAAGGTTTCAAAGGTGGAAAATGATGTTGTATTTCAGATCCCATGTCAACTTTATTTTGTTTTCTGAGTTTCTTTGTTTTTTTCTCTCTAGCAACTTTTTGCTTTTTATCCTTAGCATCCAGATTTTTATTCCAATCTTTGCTTCTTGCAGCACTAGATTTGACAGTGTGTAAAACAAAAACAGATACATGAGACTCACAAGAGAGGCAATGGTGATTATGTAAAAGAGTTGGAATATCAACAGTTTTTGCTCTGGCCAACACAGGAATACTATGAATCCCAGCAATTAATTTGAAGTCTTTCATAGTGCATTTTGCTGCAAACTTTTCTAGGGGAATAGCCACACAAATATGATCACTCAAACTGTCATAAAGCACATGTGCTACTCTGTTGTGGCTGTGTGTTACAAACTTAAAAACAGATGATTTATCAAACATCTGATCAGAGACACTGAGATAAGGCAGAAGCTCACCAAATGAAAATGTAGGGACTCTACCGCCACCAATTTCAGATATCTGTAAATTGTAAATTTTATCTTCAGGTTGCAAAGGAGTATGAGGTTCTGATTTTACATTAACATGAAGATGCAAGTGTCCAAGTAGCAGAAATATCATTGTGAGATAACAGGTGGTACACAATTTGCTCCAGAGGGCCCAAAAATCATGTGCACGTAAAAAACCTTGCATTAATCTGCATTTGATGCTTCTGCATATATGTTTGACAGTCATGGGTCTAATAAGACAACAAAAAACCATAAACCCACGAAGAGAAAGCATATGACAAGGCCAGTGAAAATCAAAAAGTTTCATCATGAACATGTATAATGGATTTAAATTTTCATGCAACAAACCCCTATCATCTTCAAGCAGAATGTTAACCAGAGAACATGTTTCAAATGGTCTCTCAAAGCCACTTTCTACGATATCCAGTTGGGCAAAAGTCAAGGACAGATCAACAGAATCAACAGAAAAGCTTGCAAGCTCAAGGGCAGAGACAGGTACACTCTTGAGAGTAGTTGACAAAACAGATACACTCTTGCGAGTGGTTGACAAAACAGATAAACTCTTGCGAGTAGATGGCAAAACAGATCCATCATAGCACTGTAACACTGGCTTGAGAGGTAAACAGATAGGGTAAAGGTCCAGCAAAGACACTTTGGGAACCAGACAAGCAACAGAGTCAGACGCCAAAACCACGTGCAAGGAACAATCATCCACTTTTAATCCAGCCCAGGACGACCAGCTCAAAGGAGATAAGGCCTTAACACTTGGGCTAGGATGACGCCAGATATCTGATCCAAACAACAACACAAACAGGTAGATAATAGGGAGGGCAAACCAAGAGGAGCTGGGCAACATCATGGTTGATAACAACACGATGCTCAGCCACTCAGCCAGTTTGGAACTATAAATCACGTGACCAAGTCAAAGTGTTTTTGCTACCACAAGCTAACAATACCAGCAGCAATATCAGGGTAGTTTCATCATGAAGGATGTATGACAAGTCACATTAAAGTCTATTATGTATAATTATTTTTTGACAACCATATGACGATCCCAACCATTACGATTGGCATTCCAAGTCTTCACTTCCTTGTCAGAGTGCATGACAATAGAGCCACGAACACCAGTGAAATGGAGGTTAAAGTGAGTAAGGCAATGAGAAGGGAAAATCAAAATATCCCCCTCCTGTATCTCCAAAACCAGACCAGCTTCATACAAGACCAGCTCCCCCCCCTTGTAGGTACCAAAGGGGATGACAATACAGATGATACTGTCATTGGCATCAACATGGGCGTCAGTGCACACCTGAATGTTGAGAACAAAGCCAGGGAAAGGGTACGTTGCAGGCATGTGGTTGAGAGGCAGAATTTCGCAAAAAATGCGAAGTTGATCGAATGCATCCAGAAGGTGTTTCCGGAGGACATCACAGACAATTTTACTGATGGCCTCGAGAATGTCCGTAATAGATTGAAACCACTTGGGGTTGTCCTTGATGGCTTTAGCCAGATATGTTGCTCGCTGATTGTGGTTGCTGTGGCCGTTACCGTCCCTGTACAGAAAATGGGGATGAACATCATCAGGAGACCCATCACCCTGACAGCAAATATCAATTAGTGGACGAGACACTAGTAAAATTAAATAAATCACAAACCCTCTCAGCAAATCGATTATACGTATCAAAATGGATACTATCGTATGCATAACCACGCTTATCTGAACAGCGCGGTTTATAGCTGGATGGATCAGCATGCTCCAGTATATTTCTTAGCTTTGTCATCTGATCTTTGATGATCTCAGATGCCTCGCTGAACACCAAACCCATGAACGCATCAGTGCCATCACATAACTTGAGGGTTGAGCTGAATACTTATCAGTTTTACATAAATCAGAATAGAAGAAGTGAGACAGACCCTTCAAATATTGGACGGGAAATTCTGATATAGGAGTCCTTTTTGCGCTTGCCGCCCTCATGCGCACTTTCGAGCTGGGATTAAGATTGAGCACTGATTTCAATAACAACAGGGAGATACTCAACAAGCTGTTTCAAATGGTCAATTGAGGTAGCAGGAACAGCGCTTCCTGCCTTGGTTCTCTCAATCTTGGTCCAGGCTTTGCGTTGCTTGGGTTGGATTTTTGGACTTGGATTCTCTGATAATATCAAAGGGGTGGTGATCAATATGGCCTCGCTAAGTTCTGCAATAACCGAGTTGGATGGGGAAAGGCTTTCAAAGCAATAGGACATAGGTCGATCGGACAACGCAAGCACAGAAGACCATACTTCAGATCTGCGAGGTAGCACAAACAGGCTGACAGAAATCGTTAGCTCATGGGGGTACCAGTTTAATGGGCTAGTATATAAAAATTACTTAGTCTGAAATCCATTGCAAAGGGCATCCATAGATTCCACGTCGAAGAAGTCTATACGACACTCTGGTTGATCCTTGGAAACATCAGCAAATATATCATACTGAAGGACTGATCGGAGAGGAACAAAATTTCATAGACGTCTGATCTGGGGTACAATGGTGTCCCCCATGAGGGCCGTAAGAGGGGTGGATAAAGCAGAATCTGTTTTCAGAGTCAGAAAAATTACAACAAGTGCAGGTTTATCATATGGGAACGTACGTTCTGGGTTGCGTAAAGCAAAGGTTAAAGAATCTATGAGGAGGTTGGTGGTGACACTACGATAAAGGACACGTGTCTTTAAACCAAGAGCTGCTAGGATAAGCAATATATAGAAAGTTCCTGCGGCAGGCTCAGTGTCAGATATGATACAGTTGCCACTAAATACCCACCTCCGGCGGCCAGGTGGATGAGTCTAGAACCCATGCTGTACCAATTCCACAGGGACTTCGGCTTGACACGATAAATCGAGGCAATAGAGAAAATGGTTGGAGTTGGTACAACACCCAGGACCGGAGTGAGTTCCCTTGAAATCATTATCAAAACAGTTCTGTTTAATATCAAGAACACTGACCTCTGCAGATGAAAAGCCAATCTAATTAAAAGCATCATGTGCCGAAAATCTGTGACCGTCTGCATTGTATCTTCTCGGGAGCATGCAGCGATAATAGATTCCAGATTGAGCGAGTAGTCGGCCGTAGGTTTGCATGTTTCTGGGTGAATGAGGTGTTGTGCCAGATCGGTCAGAGACTGGAGGCCATCATTTGAAATGATGCGACAAAGCTCGATGAGCAAGCTGTCTGTCCCGGTGTGAAGTTCTGGGGGGGATCCATCAGTCAGCCACCGTGGAGGAGGGTCCTTCTTCAATCTCTTTTTTTTATTTTTAGATCCCTTCTTCCCGGACCTCTTTCTCTTCCGCCCTGAGCTTTCAATCTCACTTCCAGAGCTGTCGTCGCTGCCGTCCTCGCTTCCAGAAAACTCTGATTCGTCGACAACAGCAACACCCCTCAGGTCAGTTGTCCTCTCCTCAGCAACGCCCTCAGCTTTATCGACAACGGCAGTAGAGGACCTGGTCACCCTCCTTGCCATGACTTCACCCTCTGCTATCCTCTCCAGCTGTTCCCTCTGTTGAGGAGCAGTGATATTCGTCCTCCTTATGCCGTTTCGGCAACACTTGCCACCTGATAAGCTGGATGCGTTCCCAATGAGGTTGACTTTATTCGTTCTAGAAGTATCTTGAACGATGGCCGAAGAAGAAGATGCAGAGGCCGAAGACGCAGAGGCTGAACACACAACAGACTCAGTCATGGGATGAGCTTCCAGGCCAGTAGCAGACACTGGATTTTCTAGAGAGAGGCCACAAAGTTTGGCTGGAGGGTTAGGGGAAACAGATATAGCCATGCTAGCTCTAGAGACAGGATGCAGTTGGAGGAGACCATGAAATTCTCTGACAACAGGATCACTAGAGTTATCCAGCGCCTGCAACAGCCCCACTATCATTTCTGGAGGGAGATTGAAAGCAGGATTATCGACGGGCGTCTCCATGTTGAGCACGAACGTCGGATGCAAGTCAAAAGTCAAAAGCTAAAACCTTAACCTCCAAAATTACATAAAAGTTGAACACGGCCTTTTTAGCACATTTAAGTACGTCAAAAGGTGCGGGTGCATTCACTCATCAATACCCATCTATCAGATCTGAGATTCGAGCAGAACTGGCCAAGTTATAGCAAGTTCTGCGAAACCTGTCGCTCTAAGTGACGGATTTTGCGGAGCTGGGACACAATATCCCGACGACCACATAAAGTCAAATTCATCGACTTCTCAATTTGATCAGGAACAAAGTTACATATACGCAAGCGGTGTCAATGCGAGGTAAGAATACTACCGTTCAATGTATGAAGTCAAATACATACAAGCCCCATCACCACTAAGCCATACCCCTGCTAACATGCCGGGTACGGGTGTATACCAAACCGTAATTTTCGCGGTGTGGTTCGAAACCCGCGGTACCTTTGGTACCCGAGGTTACTTTTCATTAAAATAATCTAACTACAGTATTAGATGCACATAAAAATATGTAAAAATAAAATAAATGGTTGTAAGGGGGATGAGGGACAAAGGGCACGTAGCCCCGCTACCGCCCCTGCCGCGTTTGTACCTCCCCGCGCTCGTTTGTACCCCCCGCGCTCGCCTCGTGCTCGTTTGTACCCCTGTTGCTGTGCCTGCTTGCTGCTACCGCCG
>Ga0179590_1000034_pt1 | contig 11923 bp, 13 predicted proteins | sample CZOMad2_1_08_16f_FD_148622 | JGI IMG/M metagenome (GOLD analysis project Ga0179590, IMG submission 148622) | Vadose zone soil fungal communities from Angelo Coast Range Reserve, California, USA - CZOMad2_1_08_16fungal (Illumina Assembly) | ecosystem: Environmental > Terrestrial > Soil > Vadose...
GCATTTTTCCATTGGTTTATTTCGTGCGCTCCCTTCCCCCCAAAAAATATAGAAGGAATCTGTGCACTTAGGGGAGTTGATTTGCAAATTTACAGGGAGAACAGAGCCATGTGTGTACTCCAAAAAGCATATTGTATTACCATGGGCATTGTATGCCGGTGGCTATGATAGTATGCGGACAAACCGCGGTCTGCCGTGCGATGTACTAGAATCCTTCAGAATGCGGTTCCAACCGAGCTGATCAAGATGTCGCAACACCCCGGAATAAACTCACCTACCTACCTACCTACCACTTTTCGTGCGTTCCAAACACGAACAAACATAACTATAAGACCTGTCACTTCTTGGGCAGTTCTGCAAAGAATGAACAACCATATCGATTCCTGGATTAGCACAGTTTCAAATAGCTCCCCTCCCCCATCCAGCCCCGTCTGTGACGACCATAAATCCCAGATTTCGGACATTCTGGAATCTGAATGGCCAGAGTCCTCCATGCAGGAGTCACCCAGCTCTTCTGTTGATTTTTCAAAGGAAGTAGAGCAATGCTATTCGGTTTGCTTATTTTCATTTCTATGCCATGACATTCTCATCTCCAGTCGTTGTCCAGGAACTTAGGTTACCTCCGTCGTTGCGTACAGCGCCAGAGTCGCAGAGGATGGCAATAGCTTGGGCATTTGAAGCCTATAACGTTCTGGAGGATGAACGTACCATCATGCAACGCAGGCGACGCCAGATGATTTTTGAAGCTCGAAGCTACCAAATTCAGGAGCAAGAGAAATCTTCCTCGGCGCAATCTGTTATGCGGGACGTGCAGCTGCTCATCAGCCTTTCACTTCGAAATAAGTCTGCGCTTGGATTTGCGCACGAGCAGCAGCACCCGCCTTTGAACAGACGCTCACCGTATGGCTGCAACAGCCCGTCGCCGTCTAAGCCTTCTGCTCATTCAGGTAAGTTTGCCTCAGTGACTGTTGCACGGCATTTCACGGAAACTTGTGCAGACAGCCGTTTTGTTGATCGTATGCTGAATACGCACGTCACACTTACTCCGGAGCTTGTTGGACAGTGATAGTAACCTCGATGGTCAAATGACGGTCATAGATTATCGAGTTTCTCTATTTCTTGTAGTTGCGTGATGTGACTTGATGGACTGTCTTGTTAGTATTGATTGATTGTCTCATTAGTATCGGTAGTTTGTATCCTTTCATCTTCTAGTACTATTATCAGTACTATTATCGCTATGGATTGCACGTAGCTTCGGCCACCTATGTTATCTATTCCTTCCTCCTCCTTGTAGTACTGTTTGCGAATGTTATTTCTACAAATGCCGGTAACCAGTGTTGCCGCTGATGCGAGTTGAAATCAACGCTAACTCACATCAAATCATTAATAATGCTAACTCGAGGGTCTAATACCTGCGAGCACGGTACTTTTGGTCACTCTTTAAAAACGCAACTGCAGTTTTTATTGCAAAGCACTGTAACATATGAAGAAAATCAGTAACCTGTGCTCAAACCGGGAATATTAATAGGAACAGACTCTGCTGGGGGAAAACAATAGCTTTTCGACGCCTCTGTGCAACCTTCCACAACATGTTTGGCACCTCTATGAATATTTTTAGGTACTGTCTCGGCCCAGTTTTTGATGATGCCTGATTGTTTCTGTCAATGGACATCCTTGTTGGCGTTGAGAGCTCGAGTATAATAAAAAAGTGTTGTTTCGTCAAAGGTGTGTATCGGCCGCCAAGCCAATTGTGTGGGTCTCGACCCACGTAGAGTCCGCCATAGAATTTCCCGTAGTCCCGTAGTTTTCGCCGTAATTCCGCCGTAGCTCCCAATTCAAAGACATCCTCTCGTTTACGAGCTTCCTATCATCATTTAAATTTCTACCTTTTTTAAATTGTTGATTATTTCAAGAGATTGGTTGCCGGTGGTCTCGATAGCTATGAAGTAATAAATACCATTCAATGGGAATGCTATAAACTACTACAGGAGCAGTCACAAGGTTTCATCCGTCAGATCAATGACTGTTGAGACATCATTATCCGACGTGAGATCAATGATAGTACGCGGCACAACAGCTACCACACAGTCATGGTCTTGAAATACCCTGCGAGTCATGACCAGACCACAAGCGCATTTCGCGAACAGCTTCTTAAACTCGGTCTCACGCAGCCCAGCCCGCCCCCAAGAGTCAAGCTTGAGGAACTTGTCTATGGAGGTTTCCGGGTGCCTGGCTGGTCGTCTATTCACTGGCATAGACGCATACATATCCACAATGCCTAGTGGTCTTATAAGGTTTCGAGCTGCAAACACGGGCAGTGCAAATACTCACCGCCTGCCTTGCGGGCGGACCTATGGATAATGGCTGCGCCAGCCGGATTGCTGCGTGGGAGATACAAAATCGGCAATGGAGCAGGTGCTCCGGCTACTGCGAAGGAAAGCAATTATGTAAGCATTAGGAAAAAAGACATTTAGAAATCGCCATACATCGTAAAGGGTATTTTCCGCGCAACAATGCGATGCCATACATGTTCTCCATGCAGACTAGAGCAGATGGCAGTCAGAAACATTTGGTCAAACACTGATTGGACTTGAAAAGGTTTACTCAGGTAACCACATTGATCAGAAGCACAGCCAGCCATATATTTACCGAAGTTTGGACCATCTTCGCCGATGAACACAGCTGATTCAGTATAAGTTCCCTCGACGTCCTGGCGAGCACAAAGGCAACAGGGACCTCTGAAGTCATGAGTAAGGCGAAAATTTGGTAAATCGGCTGGTAGCACACGCTCTCCCGCGTCGTTGACAGGCCTTAAAGAACAGTGTGTCAGTACATGGAGCGCTACACGGCGGTTGAATAGCAGTCATAACATACCATTCCCAACCGCGAAGATCATGCAATACAGAATCGTAATGCAGAATAATGCCTTGTTTCAAATTGCGTAACACGCGCCTGAGGTAACGGCCAAAACGATGATCGGACATGTATGCCTTATGAGTACAGTTGGGGTGGAGCAGTGTCTTGTAGACATGTCCGAGTCAGGCGCATTTTATAGGTAGAGACGATGCATTAGTAATAATCACCCGCGAATTTCGACGACTCGAAATCCACAGACTCGTTATCTTTTCGCGTGCCAACCTACGAAGTTGAGAAAAAGTTCGGCTCAGACTCGGAAGTAATATATGTACGAGAGATCTGAAGTTCGTTCAAATTCTAACATGTAACTCATATTCATATCGGCTCCTTTCCGTTCAACTCTATCATGCTGGGTCAATTTCGATAACATCCCTCAGAGTCAACGCTGTGTCATGGACGTGGAGGACACAGGTTTTTTGGAGACTTGTATTTGTGGTAGGCTATTCTCGGAGCACAATGCATATAACTATCACCGGCGCAGTTGTAAGAAGGGGAAAAAGCGATTATCTGGGGCATTAGCAAAGGCCAAGGAATTATGGACTGGGAGGAAACGAAGACGGATTGGATCAATCCATGAAGATATTCGGACGTCTCTCTCGGGGGAACAAAGCTTGGAGCATAATAACACCTCAGTGGTTAGCCAATCCAATCTATCTTAAAGGTTTCCGCCCTTGCTGAAATTCTGGCATAGGGTCAGTTAATGAACAGGTCTTCTGGCGACGTAGCATATTCTTCTGCATCACAGCCGCTCCCTGCCGACGTCGCCGAGGTGCTCCCTGTGCCGATTGGTGCAGTACTTCAGCCCGTTGTTGGTCAGAATCCACAACCCGAGAGTATGGAACTCGACGAAGATATGTCCCTGGCGGAACGCAGACCTCGCAGACAGAATCGTCGACTGCCCCAACGGTTTAGGGACATCCTGCCAGAACCTCTACCTCGGCGGCCTACTGTCTCTGCAATGCCTGCAGATTTGCCGTCTAATTCCAGCCCATCGTTACCCAATGCATCAAATCCTTCAGATGGTTCATTCGCTTCACGCGTCAGCAGAATGCTTCGGACGCCTCGAAATGTATTTGGCCTTTTCTGACAGTACTGCTCTGAACACCCACCATCCCACGACCCAGAGGAGAATATCGATCTGTCTGATCTATCAGACTATGCCGCTGGCACGAACGGTGCATTGCCACCTCATAACAGCGAGACCAATTTCTACCCTTTCCCAAATAAGAGTTCGTTCCTCCTAGGGGAATGGTATTGGAATCACGGCGTCCAAAAATCCAGCAAGGGCTTCAGTGACCTATTAAATATAGTTGGAAATCCAGATTTTCTTCCAGAAGACGTTAGACCCACGAAGTGGAACAAAATTGATACTGCATTGGCCGAGGCTGACTTCGATGATGAGGATGCAGGGTGGATAGACGAGGATGCAGGGTGGAAGATAACTCCAATACATATCTCCGTCCCTTTTCACCATCGCATGAAAAATCCCGGCCCTAAGGAATATCTTGTGGGCGAGCTCTACCATAGATCATTTGTCTCCGTAATCCGCGAAAAGCTCGCGGACCCACACCACCACCAAAATTTCCATTACGAACCGTTCGAACTCTTCTGGAAGCCGACCGATGATATTGTCGAAACTCGGGTATATGGCGAGCTTTACACATCCCCGGCTTTTCTGGAAGCTCATCATGACCTGCAAAATTCGCCTGGAGAACCGGGCTGCGATCTGCCTCGAGTCATTGTTGCCATGATGTTTTGGTCCGACAGCACTCACTTGACATCCTTTGGTGAAGCAAAGCTATGGCCATGCTACCTTTACTTTGGTAATGATTCCAAGTATCACCGGTGTAAGCCAACATGCCACTTGTCCAATCATGTCGCTTATTTCCAAACTGTGAGTCTAAATTTTCATGTTTCGGCGCAACGAGATCACGTCTGACGGCAGCTGCAGCTACCGGATGCGTTTAAAGACTTTGCAACCGAGCACACAGGGGGAAAGTCATTCAGTTCGCCCCTCATGGCTCATTGCCGTCGTGAGGTGATGCATGCTCAATGGGAGATACTACTCGATGATGAATTCTTAGAGGCTTATAAGCATGGTATTGTCATTGAGTGCTGTGATGGGATTAAACGCCGGTTCTATCCGCGTATTCTCACTTACTCCGCGGATTATCCAGAAAAGTACGCTATGTCACGTTCACTCCCCTCGCAAAGCGTGTTCTGACAGTATGAGCAACAGAGTTCTTCTCGCCGGTATCCGTGATAAGGGATACTGTCTTTGCCCTCGATGTCTTATTCCCCGCGATCGTGTCCAAAACATGGGGATGAAACTTGACATGGCACAACGGCAAACGTTGGCTCGGATTGACGACGAGGACAGGAGATGGAAGGTTGCTACCGCACGAGAGATCATCTATAGTAAGAACTATGCCATCGACACGGATAACGTGGAAACCCTCTTGCAGCCACATTCGCTCGTTCCGGCAACGGTCAGTACACACATAAATATATGTTATCGAAGCGGAGGCTAATGGCTTTGTGCAGAATGCGTTCTCCAAGAAGCTGTCCCCCTTTGGTTTTAACTTGTTTGCTATGCTTCTTGTAGATCTCATGCACGAGTTCGAGCTTGGGGTTTGGAGAGCCTTGTTTATTCATCTACTGCGTATTTTATACGCTCTAGATAAAGATTTAATTCATGAATTGGATCGTCGGTATGTGAACCGGCCTCCTTGATCTAGCAGCTGATTGACTTGCGCGGGACGGTTTCTGTCGTTGGCAGCTTTCGACAAGTCCCGAGTTTCGGCTCCGATACCATCAGACGCTTCCATAATAACATTTCGGAGTTGAAAAAATTGGCTGCTCGTGATTATGAAGACCTTCTGCAGGTTAGTACGGCTTAAAACCAGACTACAGCTTTTTCCTGACAAACTCTTTTAAAAAGTGCGCCATACCGGTTTTCGAAGGTCTTCTTCCTGAGCCACACAACGAAGCAATTCTACGACTACTCTTCGTTTGCGCACACTGGCATGGGTTGGCAAAGCTTCGCATGCACACAGACCTTACACTTGACATCATGGACGATGTGACAACTGAAATGGGGGCTGAATTTCGCATGTTCAGTGCAACGACTTGCTCTGCCTTCAGCACTCAAGAGCTCCCTCGCGAGACAGCTGCTCGTAGTCGACGTGCTCTGAAGAAAAGTCGAGGCAAGAACCCATCCGCCGATGCAGTACAAGGGCCTTCTAAGGCTCCTTCCGCGCAGCCTGCAGAGAAACCAGATACGCCGCGACTTAAGCGGTTCAATCTTCAAACCTACAAGTATCATTCCCTGGGTGATACTGCGAAGACAATCCGTAGGTATGGAACATCAGATTCGTTTTCAACGGAGCCAGTAAGTGTTCCATGCCACATAAATGTGTTTTGCGCTGACCGCATCAATGGACATAGGGCGAACTTGAGCACCGTTCGTCGAAAGCTCGTTACGAACGCACAAACAAAAAGAAAGGATTTGTTAGACAACTGGCTCGGATTGAGCGGCGGGAGGCCCGCCTTCGCCATATCCGAGCAAAATCATCCGGCGAGCGACAACTCCGTAGCGAATATGTGGGTAGTGCACCGCATGAACACCATCATATTGGTGTTTCGCAGAATCATCCCCACCACATTGGCACCTTCCTCCGGGACCATGCAGGTGATCCTGCTATACATGTGCGAAAATCTTGAGATCAACTCTTCCGGTGCTAACGTCGCACCTCCTTCAGGACTTTTTCCCCAAGTTGAAGTGCCATATTTTGCCCCGCATTTTGTCTAAACTTTTGCGCGAAAGATCGACAGAACATATCCATACTCAACGTACTCAGGACGACATCGATCCGAATGCCGTCTTGTTCCAAAAGGATTGATTTTATCAACACAGTATAATGCGCATCAACTACACTACTTATGATGTTCGGCGCGCTCAAGACGTCATCAACCCATCTACATCGCACTGCAATATTATGGTCTTGGCTGACGCAAGCGAGGATGGTCATTCTTCCTCCGATCACCGATTCAGATACGCACAAGTGCTTGGTGTTTATCATGCAAACATAGTTTATGTTGGTCCTGGAATGCTTGACCGCCAACCACGTCGACTGGAGTTCCTGTGGGTTCGGTGGTACCGCACAGTGAATACAATTAACGCGGGATGGGCCGCCCGAAAGCTCGATCGCGTTCAGTTTGCATCCATGTCAGATAATGACGCATTTGGTTTCGTTGACCCTTCTGACGTGCTCAGAAGCTGTCATATCATACCTGCTTTTGTGAGAGGCAGACTTCATGCTGACGGCAAAGGCTTGTCATTTTGCGCCCGAGATTCCTCAGAATGGGTGGCATATTACGTGAATCGGTGAGCATTCAATCGACATACATTGTGATAACTCTAATAAGTTTCCAGTTTTGTTGACCGTGATATGATGATCCGTTACAAATTTGGACTCGGTGTTGGACATACATACACTCATCACGACAAGCAAGCTGCTGACGGTAATCGTGGTGTTGAGAGGGATGAAGAAGCACCTGAAAGTGCTGTCCCAAGCTCATCTCAAGCAGCTGTGTTCGGTGCAGGATCTGACTCCGAGGACTCATCCGACAACTATGATGATGATGATCGGGAGGACAATTTTTTAAACCACAGCAATGACTCGGACGAGGAGTTTTTTGCCCTGAATGAGATGTATAGCTAATCTAATTTTACATACCATGCGAAAGCTCAATATCCTTCTTGTATTTTTTGAGATGCAACAATGTCACGGGCTATAGGTGGATTTCGAGGCAGCTGTGGGAGATTAATGACATTGTTCAAAGGGGGAAGGGCAACAGGAGGGTGCCATGTACCTATTTATTAGCGATAATTCGTGGTGGCTGTGCCCACAGCCTGGCCACGTCTCCAAGTCGCATTTGTCTAATATCTGCATAGACTGCACGAAACTATAGTCAAGTTGTGGAACACTCTAAAATCACATCTTCGCATTTCCAGAGAACATCCTAGGGTGAGAATATGACACTAAGCCTTTGACAACAAGTAACCATGTCCAACTTATGTAATTCGGAGCTGCACGATGAACCTTAACTTAGACCACATCACCACTCGCCAGGGATTTTGCCCGACGAGACCTCACAACAACCAAAAACTAACCTTTCGATGTCTATACCTGGTAAACGAATCATTCAATAGCTCCTTTTCAACATCCAATGTTCATTTCAATGAAACCAGTCTTAGGTCCCACCGTTCCAGCGGACGCTCCATTGATAATCCCGGTATCTCCCCCGCCATTGGCCACCGCTAATTCCCATGTCGAGATCGAATCTTACCCAGATGACGCTGGGCTCAATTTATCAGTGCAAGAACAGTTGGCTGTGGACGTACCAGTACAGTCGTCTCTACCCCCAGCGTCGCCAGCATCTCCGTCCGTTGATCGTCCGAATTGCCCTGTTAAAATTTCAGCTGAACTACCTCGTGCTTGGTCTCCTCCCGAAATTCAATGTCAATCGCGACAGCGAGGTAAAAGCAAGCGCAAGATACAGATGTATCAGAGAGAAACGGACTCTCAGCGCCCTCTTCCTCCTCATATGGCAGAACCATCTAGCAAACAGCATCATTCCGCTGGTCAAACGATCCACTCTTCTCTTCATTCCTCGGTGCCACAGACAGGATCCCTGCTCACAAGTAAGTCAAGTCAAGTATCCGGGACGCGTCATTCAGGCACACAAGGGTGGGGATCTACTTTGAGAGCAGGGGGGGACGTGTGCGGGCGCGCCAATGTAACATATCAGTGGCATGATATGTCGAAGTTGGCTAAGTCTTCGGATGGAGGAAAGACGAGGTGGGGTTATCAGGGGTCGTCGGGCGGATGGGATACGAAAGGAACAACTGCAGGATGGAATGATACTTCATCAGGTGGAGGAGAAACAGTCTGGGGTGATGAAAGGGCAGCTGCAAGATGGAACGTTGCTCCTTCGGGTGGAGGAGACATGGGGTGGGGTGATGAAAGGGCAGGTGCAGGATGGGGCAATACTTCGGATTTGAGTACGGCGCTCAATGCGACTGATGCGTTACCCGCTTCCACGACTACCTCAATTGCTGCTGTGTCATCTACATCCGCGAATACCTCAACCACAGTGTCGTCTGCTTCCCCGGCACTGCCCGCTTCTACAACACGTTCACAGTTGGACATACTTCTGTCCACTTTCGTTCCCACCGGCCCTCCTCGCTTGTCTGCAGAACCGTGTAATTGGCGATCCTCTTACATCAACCGCTGTGTCTTGGTGATAAAACCTCACGACGAGGTTCGCCTTCGTTATCGTGCGCTGCAGAACCCATCTTGGAATATTGTTGACACTATTACGGATGCGATCCACCGCGGCATACCTTTCCGCATTGCGGTCAACCGTCAGGACCTTCCGTTCTTTGAGACCCTCAGGCAGCAACTCCCATGCCGTCCGGAGTGCTATAAGCCGGGTTATAGAGATATCCCCCTCGTTTACGAGGACGCCATTCAATTTTTCCATGATTGGGAGCAACAGATACGTGTCATCCTTAGCCGGCCACATGCTTATATCTATTTGTTCCATGGCAGCCTGCTGTGGAGACTTGCGCGCGAATACGGTCCTCCGACGCTGTTCCAGGCTGCCTCAGATGGTCTTTCTCTTTCCGCAACAGCCTGGGGTCAACATGACGAAGTTCTGGGACCGATGCTCATTACCGACATCGCTAACAGGTTTGAACTGCCCATTTTACTGGGTCACGCGCGTGGATCGACTAAGTCTCTCTGGCCGCCGTTGGAATGTTTCAATGATTTGGATTGTTGGAATGGGGAGTGGAATGATAACACTGAATTCTGGTTTCAACGCCAGCTATCCGGTATCAAAGCAGGTGCAGGACCAAAGCTTGAAAGTGAATGGCGGAGAGACCGAAGGTTCGGGCGCCGAGATGCAATAGATCACAGACCTAACTTCGATACTGCCTTTACCTTGTTCTCAACATCCCCGGGACGCACTTGGAATAATCAAACCATCCGTAATATATTGCTACCAGAATATAACTAACCAGTATTTCATCTATTTGCCAATACATATGTGTCATTTATCATGCCTCTATTTACGCCGATACTAGTCAATCCCGTTCACTTGGCCCGTTTCTTGCACTCAAACATATCAAATTGTCTTCCGTGCTGCAGCCGACGAGTTCGTGTCCTTACTTATAAGTTATTTCGTGATTTCGTGAATAGAAGCACGCCCACGAAAATAGCCCGGATTGAGGATTATTTCGAAAGTTCAGACCTACGCGAATTTGGATGTCGTTGATACTCTACTAGGGGTTCGTCCGTAGGCCTATATCACTAGGCTTCTATCTGTTCAATGCCTTCACTCATTTCTCGCCCCCCTTAACTATGAGAGATTTTATTCCCAGCCCCTCTCATATTGATCAATGGCTCAACGTTGTAACACAGAGGCCTGGCGCATCATCTATTCAAGAAGATTCCGTAGTGTGCCTAGTTGAAAAGGTTTGCATTGAAGTGAGTCTTCGACATCGTAATAAGGAGTTTTTCTCAAAGTACTATATAGGCTCTCGACAGAAGTGGCTTACCGACGTACGTGCTGTACATTACGGCCCACAAAGCCGATGGGCCCCCTTTTTTGAGTCAGAGCCCCTGCGCTATCTTGGGCCATTATGTAGGCCAGCCATATGAGCGTCACGCTCCACGCTGGATACGGTGGACCAAGTCATCTGTCTCATTTAGGTATAGAACGGTCGGCTGTGCGAAACTCTTTAGACACATGGCATTGTGGAAGGTCAACTCTGATCAGGTAGGCCAATATATCCCTCTTCAATTGCCAAGTTGACATTGTATCATAGCCAGGTCTATCACTGGAGATGATTGTGTGGGCACGCTCTGTAGTAGTGAGCTCGGTTTTTGTCTGTCCTGTTGGGAACTAAATTCATCTTAATATAATTCAAGGGTGTAGGCTCCGTCTTCTGTCCCAGAACGCCTCCTACTAATAGCAACGGAGTTCCTCAAAATCCTGTCACTCATAGACGTCCATTGTTCTATGACGCCAACGAGTCGCCGATTACTGCCAGACAGCCTGATTGTGTGTCATTTGACACGCAAATCTCTGGGTTAGAGTTGGATATTGATGTGAGAAATTCAGTTGCTAAGGTTTTAGGTGTGTCGCAGCCACAACAGGTGATTCCCAGACTGACGTGGTTGAATACAGACTTTGGATTACCGGCCAATAAATACCCACACCAGGCTCGTGATGACGAAGGCTTTTGATTTCTGATTACATACTGCAGTTACGATGTGGTTGTCCACTTCTTCCTCACCCATACTTAATAGAGTGTTTTTGCAACCGGGCGCTTATGCTTTGGCTAGTCTACGGTACCGGCAGCCGAGCTTTGGTTGGGCAACTTATCGTAAACGTGTGATGTCATGAACCCACTTGCTTCTTTAAAGTTGAATTTCTTCGTCTTCATACTCAACATATTCTGTTGTGATGGGTCAACACAACTGGCACCCCCCCAACCAACCCAACTACCAGCTTCCTCCACTACGGGTGAACAACACCGGCTCTGAGCATGGGGTTGTCAATTACAGTGGTGACGAACTTGCCACGCTTACCCGGTATGGATAAGTGGCGAAATCATGATCTCGCTTAGCTTCAGATAGCCAAACCGTAAGCGCCCGGTTGCAAAAACGCTCTAATATACTAGTGAAGTAAGACACGTGATTCTCAACGGCACGGGTTTTTAAGGTCCGTTAAGACCGAATATCCGGGCCTGCCATCCTATCTATGTTACATAATCCGTCGCTCAACAATTACACCTTCGTCCCCTATCTCTATCTAGTAATATCGATGTAGAAGCATATAAGGTGGTACCCCATCAAATAATCCATTGTCTATATTTAGTAATATTAATTACGTCACAATTCATTTAGGCATTTTGTCGGTCCACGGTCCAGGC
>Ga0179590_1000035_pt1 | contig 11838 bp, 11 predicted proteins | sample CZOMad2_1_08_16f_FD_148622 | JGI IMG/M metagenome (GOLD analysis project Ga0179590, IMG submission 148622) | Vadose zone soil fungal communities from Angelo Coast Range Reserve, California, USA - CZOMad2_1_08_16fungal (Illumina Assembly) | ecosystem: Environmental > Terrestrial > Soil > Vadose...
TGGATTATGTTGCGGCGACGGTGAACGCGTGTGCGTCGTAGAGTGTCTTCTTCAACTCGGCTTCCGCACCCGCCGAACTGGTTGGCATAGGCACTGCGTTCACCTCCTTACTGGTGAAACGATTGCAGCGCGTGTTTGGTTCACATGCGGCACACGGCCGCCAGCGGTCAGACGCCGCCCATCCAGCTGTGGAATCGACCATCCGGGTCGTAGGCCGAGCGGACCTTGTCGAGGCGTGCCATGTTCGCTTCGGCGATGAATCGCGCCGGACGCCGGCACAGATTCTCGTCGGCGAGCGAGATGCCGGTCGCCAAGTGCGACATAGCCGCCATGTTGGACCCGGCCCAGTCGCGATACCGTTCGTCGTCGGCCGGATCCTGCCAGATGGTGAAGAGCGCCATGTAGATCTCGTCTTCCAAGCCGTACACCATGTCCGCGCGCTCCGGGGACGTCTTCCAGCCCGTGAAAATGAAGTGCGAAGGGTGCGGCGGCATGGTTTCGATGATTCTGCGGATGCCCGGCAGTAATTCTTCGGCCGAAGCCGATGTGAACATGCTGTCGGCGATGTAACGGTGCCCCTTCGGGTAGCTGGTCATCACGGCGGTATACCAATTGGCCAAATTTGTCGGCGCATAAGGGAGGTTGACGATCGCCTTATCGATGACCGGGCAAGTGCCCAGCGGGGCAAGGGCTTTCGTCGCCTCCTCTTCTGAATCGGCGAAGACTGGCGAGGCGATCGTAATGCCGGGCTGGTTGAGCCCCGCTCCTGGAAAGCTGCGCGCGGTGTGGATTTGCAGTTCTACCCGGTCGTCGAGCTCAGAACTGATCGAGCGCGCCCAGGTGAACACCTCGTCGGCGACCTCGATCGGGTACATGTACAGGCAGGTACCCCAAACCGCCGGGCGTGGGTAAATACGCAGTTTGAAAGAAGTGACCACACCGAAGAAGCCCGGTCCCGAGCCGCGGGCTGCCCAATACAGGTCTGGATGGTTTTCGGGGTCGCAGTAGATCTGTTCACCGTCGGCGGTGACGACTTCCAGTCCAAGCACGCTCTCGCATGCCGGCCCGACCACCGAACTGTTCCAGCCGTATCCGCCCTGTAAAAGATAGCCACCGAGCCGAATGCCTTCACAATGCCCCGCGGGAAAGAAGAGCCCTTGCGCGTCCAAGTTGGTCGCGAATGCGCTGGCGGATTTGCCCGGGCCGACGTCTGCGGTCATGCGATCCGGTTCGACAGCGCAATGATCGAGGCGGCTGACGTCGAGCAGCAGGCCACCGTCGCGCAGGTGACTGGCCGCCCAGCTGCGTCCGCCCGAACATACGCCGACGTGATATCCGTTGGCCCGTGCATAATGGATCGCTGCAACCACGTCGTCGGTGTCTTGCGCCTGCACGATTACGTCGGGAAAACGTTCCGGCAGAAGGCCATTCCATACCGTTTCCCGACGGGCCGTTTCGTAACCGTCTGCGCCACGAACGAAGGTCTTTTCGGAGGAAAGTAAAAGCATTGTGTCCCCTTGGTTTTCGCGCACGGTTTATCGGGCCTGGTGTGTCAACGGGATACCGCCTTCAAACGTTCAGCACGGCTGCGCTGGGGCAGTTTTAAGTAGGCCGCGACCTCCCCGGCCAAAGGCGTGGCGGCCAGCCGGATCGCCCTGAGCGGGCCATTGGGCGGAATGCCATATCCGATCGCAAACATTCCGTCGGCGACCTGCGAGGCAAAGCCGCCGTGCGGGTTGCCGCGCTCGTCAAGAACGCCAAGATGTCCGACCAAACCGTCGAGATCCGTGCCGAACCCAGTGGCGGCGATGATCACCTGCGGCGCCACGGACGTGCCGTCAGCGACGATCACAGCGTCGGATTCGACGGCCTTGACAGCGCCGACGACCTCGACGCGCCCGACCCGCACGAGGTCGATGAGCTCATCGGCCAGCGTCGGGATGCGACCTCGTTTTTCCACCGTCGCCTTCAGCCCGAGCGGCGGCCGCTGGAAGCCATAGGCCGACAGGTCACCCCACATCAGGCGGTTCATCTGCGCGATCACCGGATCGATCATGCGCGCGGGAACCCTCGAGAACAGCTCAAGGAAGATATCCGACGGAAACGGTCCTATGGCCCGCCGCACGAGGTGCGGCGGTGTGCGCACCGCAAGCCAGATCCGTCCCGCCCCGTCGTTAGCAAGCTGGACAGCGATGTCGGCGGCCGAATTGCCGGCGCCAACAACGAGGACGTCGCGGCCACGGTAGGGCCAAGCGTTGGTGAAGTCTCCGGAGTGAACGATCTGGCCGTTGAAGCGACTGAGTCCAGGCCATGCAGGGATGATGGGTGTTCTGTAGTTGCCCGTGGCGAGGACGATTGCCGGGGTTTGGATTTCACCCGACGACGTGTCAAGTTGCCAGACTCCCCCGGCACGGTCGATGCGGTGGACTTCACACCCGAGCAGGAGCGCGATGTTCTGCCGCGCAACGTAGCGATCGAAATAGCGGACCATGTCCTCCTTGGTCGGCCAGCGGCCGGCGTTCAAGGGAATCCGTTGTCCGGGAAGGTGCGACAAGAACCCGGTCGTGTTGAGGCGGAAGTTGTCATAGCGCGTGCGCCACGAAATCGCCGGGGCCGCTGCGCGGTCCAGAACGAGCGCTTTGATGCCATGCTGATGATCGAGTTCGCGTGCGACGGCCAGACCCGCGGGCCCCGCGCCGATCACAACGGCGTCGGGGCTGCCCTGAGTCTCTGTAGTCATCCGCGATCTCCTGTCGCCTTCTTCGGTGCCAAGGACCTCGGGTCCCAGCAGTAACACGATCCAGAACCGCTTGCGGTTCATGCGGGCAGAACAGGACCACTGCATAGAATCCCCGCCCGCTCTTCACCCCGAGCCGGCTACCACGCCTTACGCGGCTAACTTGCGAACGACCGTCGCAGCCAGCAGGCTGTCCCGCTGTTCTGCTTTTTGGCGAAGCCCGAACTGCCGCAGCAGCCGCCGACACGCGGCGAACGTCACCGTGAACGGGTCGCACCACCGCGGTATGCCGCCGACCAGATGCAGGCCTGTCACCAGGATCATCGACGCGGTGGCAAAGGGCTGAGACTTGAAGTACCGGCGGGCCGCATGAGTGAGCTGCTCGTCATCGGTGGCGATCATGTCGTAGGCTGCCACGCCACCGGCCAGGGCCACCCACGCTCGGTCTGAGTTGCGCATCGTTTCCGCCTCCTATGTCTAGAAGACGTCGGGCGGGGCTGGGAAGTTCAGTATCGTCAGCACCTAGGGCCCACGCTGATCCCTGCGTGCGGTGACGGAACCCTGTGCCACAGCGGGATGGCACGCGGCTAGCCCACTTAATCATTTCTGGCGGGGATCACGTTGTGCGACAAGATGTTCACAGCGAGCGCTGCAGCAGCACCTTTCCGTTGTCGGCGGAAACCACTTGCACCGCTGAGATCTGATCGACGGGCGTCGAGATGCTGCCGGCCGGCGTCGCAGTGTGGCCCGGTTCCGCTACCCAGGTCGCCAGCTGGGTATGGGTGCCGTCGCGACTCACCACAACCATCGCCAGCCTGTCGTGGTGGGCGTATACCGGGGCCAGGCACACGCAGTTGAGGTCGATGAACGTGCCCCAGTGTTGGCTGCTCAACGAGACCGTCGAGGCCAGCTCTCTCGTTCCAACCTGGGACATCGTCAGCGCGGACACGCTCGCCTGCGGCGGCGGCGACGTCGGAGAATGGCTCGCGACGCCGACGAACAGACCGATAGCCAGCACCGCGGCGGCGGCGGACGTAGCTGACCACGTCATAAGGCGCGAGCGGCGCCGCTGCCGGCGCACTGCGAACAACAACGACGGCAGCAAGTTCGGAGCCGGCGCCGAGGGCTCGGCGGCTTGGTCGCCCGCGTTGATCGCGGCCACCGTGCCACCATCGAGCTTGGACAGCAGAGCCGGCATGCCGCTGAGCTCAGCCACGGCCTGGCTACACAACGGGCAGACGCTCAGGTGCGCCTCGAACTCAAGTCGATCGGACGGTGACAGCGATCCGAGCACGTAGGCCGCATCCCACATTGCGTACTCGTGGTTGTCGCCGGTGTGCAAGTCGCTGTCGCCGGGCGGATCAAGACCTCGGATCACCCTCATCGTGTCCCTCCATCTGCTGCCATAAACAAGTATTCGAAGCCGACGGCCTCCCGGATGGCCCCAAGTATCGTCATCGGGTCACCCCCATCTCCTGCAGAGTGAGTCGCATTGCCCGCACCGCGTAGTGTAGTCGCGACTTCACGGTGCCTTCCGCGATGTCAAGATCGGCGGCGATCTGGGCGGTGGTCCAGCCCCGGTAGTAGGACCGCTCGACGACGGCTCGATGATCAGCTGACATCTGCGCCATGGCGTCGGCGATCAGCATCCGGTCCAGCGCCGAGTCCACTTCGTCGGGAGCCGACTGCTCGGGTGCGCCTGACTCGTCCAGCGAACCACCGGAATTGCGGATCCGTGGGCTACGTTGCTCGTCGATGATCATGTTGCGGGCGACGGTGAAGAGCCACGCACGCGGCGAACGCTCGCTGTCGGTCATGACCTCTGGATGCTGCCATGCCCGCAACAGCGTCTCCTGGACCACGTCTTCGGCACGGCTCGCGTCAGAGGTCAACCGAAGCGCATAACGCCACAAAGCTGCGGCGTGCTCGTCGTAGAGCGCCTTCATCAAAGCGGCTTCAGCATCAGCTGCTCCAGTGACTCGACTCACTCGATCACCTCCTGATAAGTGATACGACTGCCGCGCCTTTCCAGTTCATCGGGGCAATATTGCAACATGGTCTCGCTCAGTCGGGGATCCAGTTCCCGTGGAATCCGTGCGGCACACGGCGCGGTAGCCGGATCCGAGCTACCGGGTCGCCCTCGAAGTCTGAAGCATCGATGACAACCAGATCACTGCCGTCGGTCACCGGGTCGTAAACGTACGTCAGGTACCAGCCGGCCAGCTCGTCGGACTGCCCGACCGCAGGCGCGAACACCGCCTCGCCGGGCGCGCTCGGCGCTCTATGGCTGCCGCCGCCTCCGAACCGGTGTTCGGTTGCGGTATCACGCTGGAGGTCGTAGCGGACCAGGGCGCCGCTGCCGACAGCCACGGAGTAGCGGGCGGCCGAGCCGGCGAGCCGGTCGTCGACGCGCGGGAACTCCACACCGCGGTCGTCGAGTTGGCTCTCCTCGACCACCCCGGTGTCCAAGTTGATCTTCCAGCGCCACAATGCCGCGTCGTCCCCGAATTCGCTACTGTCACGCCACATGTCGGGGTACCGGAGTACCTCCAGCACAATGGAATCCCCGCTGGCCGATGTCACATCGTAGGCGTTCGCGATGTGGAAGACGAAGCACGGGTCGATGTCGAACCACCGCAACCGACCATAGGGGTCGTCGCGGCGCAGCACGCCCAGCCGGGCCTGGTGCTGGTCGTCCCATCGGTACGGCAAGTCCCGATCGAATTGCTGCGTAATCGCAATACCCGGGTCGAACAGCAGCGGCAGGTCCATGAAGACCACATGGTCGGCGGTCAGTGCGAAGTCGTGCATCAACGTCAGCGCGGGGACGTCGATGGGGCGACTGATCGTCAGCCGGCCGTTCGCGTCGGCGCGGTGATAGCTGACATGCGGTTCAAGGATGTTTCCGGACCCGAAGAAATGTAACTCGCCGGTAGTCGGGCAGATCTTCGGGTGTGCCGTCATCGAGTCGGCCAACTTACCGCCGAAGTCGTAGGCGCCCAACGTTTTCAGGTCATTGCTGATTTCATAGGGCAGCGAGAATTCCATCAGGGCGAGCGTCTTACCGGCGTGCCGGACGACATGGGTATTGGCGATGCTGGAGTGCAGATTCCGGCTGCCGTCATCGTTGTAGGGCGGGATGGGATGCTCGAAGCTCTCGGTGCGCACCCAGCGGTTGCGGTACCAGGCGGCGCGGCCGTTTTCCAACCGAAGTCCGTGGACCATTCCGTCGCCGACGCACCAGTGACCCGCGCCCGTACGCGGGTTGGGGCCGTTGCGCAGGTACCAGCCGTTCAATTCGGCGGGGATGCTGCCTTCAACCGGCAGGTCGAAGGCGGTCAGCTCGTCGTACACGGGGGCATAGTTGCCGGTGCGAAAGACCGGGAAGACAGTCTGCGCATCCACGGTCGTTGCCGTCATCAGCGCCGGTCGCAGTTCCACCGGATCCGACGCAACGGCCGACCGCTGGTCTGCCTTCGCCAGCAGCGACGTCAGCAGCTCAGGGCACGGCGGCGCCGCGACCGACGCATCGCTCGCGTCCGGAGCGATGACTTGGTCGTAGTCGAGCAGCGACAGCAGCGGTGAGACGGCGGTCAGCTCGTTCACGGCCTCCCGACACGAGATGCAGCCGACCAGGTGTGCCTCGAATTCGAGGCGGTCGGCATCCGATAGTGCACCCAACACGTAGGCGGCGTCCCACATCGCGAAGTCGTGGGCACCCTGCGGCATGTCGGGTTCGCCGTCGCGGGGCATGTTCCCGTTCCGAGATTCCGTCATTGCGCCACCCCCATCTCCAGCAAGCCCTGGCGAAGCCCTCGCAGCGCGTGATGCAGCCGCGACTTCACCGTGCCTTCGGCGATCCCGAGATCGGCGGCGATCTGCGCGGTGGTCCAGCCCTGGTAGTACGAGCGGCCAACCACCGCCCGGTGTTCGGCGGACAGCTGCGCCATCGCATCGCCGATCAATGCCCGATTCAGCGCCCCACCCACCTCATCCGGACTGGCCGGATCCGGCGGGCCTGAGCCGTCCCGCGAGATCAGCTCATTGCGGAACCGGGCGCTGCGTCGGTCGTCGATGACCAGGTTCCTGGCAACGGTGAAAAGCCAGCCGCGTGGGGACTGCCCGTTGTTGAGGACGTGCGGGTGTTGCCATGCCCGCAGCAAGGTTTCTTGCACCACGTCCTCGGCATGGCCAGGATCACCGGTCAAGCGCCACGCATAGCGCCACAAAGCGGCGGCGTGTTGGTCCCACAGCCGCTTAAGAGCATCCGCATCCGCGCCGGTGCCCGGTATGTCCATCACCACCCTCTCGGTGATGACACGGTTCAAGTGTCCGTTCGGTTCACTGGGTCTTCAGACGAAGTTAGCCGAGGGTCAAGATGCGCGGCCCGTCATCGGTGGCCGCGACGGTGTGCTCCCAGTGTGCAGCACGCGAGCCGTCGGCGGTAGTGACCGTCCACTGGTCGTCGAGCACCACGGTTTTACGCGTTCCCAATGTCAGCATCGGTTCGATGGCCAGCACCGATCCGGGGGCCAGCAGCGGGCCGCGTCCGGGAGCTCCCTCGTTGGGCAGAAACGGATCCATGTGCATCTGCCTGCCGATGCCGTGTCCCCCGTAGCCCTCGACAATGCCGAACGTACGCCCGTAACGGGCCTCGGCCGCGTGGGTGGCGGTCGCGATGGCGTGCGACACGTCGGTCAAACGGTTGCCGGGCACCATCGCGGCGATCCCGGCCTCCATCGACTCTTTGGTCGCCTGCGAAAGCAGTTCGTCTGCGGGGATGAGCGGCCCGACACCGAAAGTGATCGCCGCGTCACCGTGCCAGCCGTCCAGGATGGCACCGCAATCGACGGAGACCAGGTCGCCGGCGGCCAGCTCCTCGCCGGCGGACGGGATGCCGTGCACGACGCGGTCGTTGACCGACGAGCAGATAGACGCCGGATAGCCGTGGTAGCCCAGGAACGACGGCGTCGCACCGGCGTCGCGAATCACCGATTCGGCAATCTGGTCCAGGCTCTGCGTCGAAACCCCGGGAGCCGCGGCCTCACGCACCGCCCGCAGCGCGGTGGCGACCACGGCGCCCGCAGCGGCCATCGCGTCGAGTTCGCCGGCGCTGCGCTGCGGCACGACCTTACGACTGCGCAGGCCCGCCAAGGCGATCATCGTTACCTCCCTATGGCCCGCAGCGCGCGGGCGAACACCTCGTCGACGGTGCCGACTGCGTCGACGGTTTTCAATTCGTTGCTGTAGTACTCGATCAACGGCGCGGTTTCGTCGCGGTAGACCTTCATCCGGTTGAGGATCACCTCGTCGGTGTCGTCGGCACGGCCGCGGGCTTTGAGCCGTTCGAGCAACACGTCCTCCGCCACCCGAAACTCCAGCACTGCGTCGAGCCGGGTTCCGCGGCGCTCGAGCATGTCATGCAGTGCTTTGGCCTGTTGGACCGAGCGTGGGTACCCGTCCAAGATGAAACCGCCGTCGGTGTCTGAATTGCTCAGTCGGTCGTCGACCAGTTCGTTGGTCAGTTCGGACGGCACCAGATCGCCGGCGTCCAAATAACGCTTGGCCTCCAGACCCAGCTTGGTGCCGTTGTTGATGTTCTGCCGGAACAGCTCACCGGTGGACAGGTGTGGGATCTGGAGTTTCTCCGCCAATTTCTCCGCCTGCGTACCCTTACCCGCTCCAGGCGGCCCAAGCAACACAAGTCTCACTTGAGGAACCCTTCGTAGTTGCGCTGCATCAGCTGACTCTCGATCTGTTTGACCGTATCCAACCCGACGCCGATCGCGATCAGCACTGCGGTGCCGCCGAACGGTAGGCTTTGCGCCGATCCAGTGTTGCCGATCTGGAGGAACAGATTAGGCAGCACCGCGATGAGGCCCAGGTAGATCGAGCCCGGCAGCGTGATCCTGCTCAGCACATAGCGCAGGTAGCCGGCGGTCGGCTTGCCGGGCCGAATACCGGGGATGAAACCACCGAACTTCTTCATTTCGTCGGCACGTTCGTCGGGGTTGAACGTGATCGAGACGTAGAAATACGTGAAGAAAATGATCAGCCCGAAATAGATGCCGACGTAGACCGGGCTGGCCGGGTTCGACAGATAATTGGCGACGAATTTGTCCCACCAACTGTTGCCCAGACCGCCGCTGCCGCTGCGGACCAGCTGGGTGATCAGGTGCGGAATGTAGATCAGCGAAGACGCGAAGATGACCGGGATAACGCCGGCCTGGTTGACCTTCAGCGGCAAATACGTCGAGGTGCCACCGTACATGCGCCGGCCCACCATGCGCTTGGCGTACTGCACCGGGATGCGGCGCTGGCCCTGCTCGACGAACACCACGCCGACGACGATGATCAGCGCTGCCGCGCAAACCGCGACGAACACCACCCCGCCGCGGCTGTCCAGGATGGTCTTGCCCTGGCTGGGAATGCGGGCGGCGATGCCGGCGAAAATCAGCAGCGACATGCCGTTGCCGATCCCGCGCTCGGTGATCAATTCGCCCATCCACATCACCAGCGCCGCGCCTGCGGTCATCACCAGCACGATGACGACCAGGGTGAAGATGCTCTGGTCGGCGATGATGTCCAGGCTGCAGCCCTGCAGCAACCCGCCGTTGGCTGCGAGCGCCACGATGCTGGTGGCCTGCAGGATGGCCAGCGCAATCGCCAGATAACGGGTGTACTGCGTCATCTTGGCCTGGCCGGACTGGCCTTCCTTGCGCAGTTCCTCGAACCGCGGGATGACGACGGTGAGCAGCTGCACGATGATGCTCGCGGTGATGTAGGGCATCACCCCGACCGCGAACACGGTCAGCTGCAGCAGCGCACCACCGGAAAACAGGTTGATCAGCGAGTAAATCTGCGCCGATTCCCCGCCACTGACTTGCGCGATGCACTTCTGCACATTGGGGTAGTTCACACCCGGCGAAGGCAAGGACGCGCCGAGACGGTAGAGCACCACGATGCCCAACGTGAACAGGATCTTCCGTCTCAGGTCGACTGTTCGCAGCGATGAGATGAAAGCCGAAAGCACTCTTCCTCCTGCGCAGCCGAGCTCTGGTCGCGGCATGCCAACGGGGCTGGTGTGACCAGCATCGGATGGTCCTGCGTCGCGCGCCGAGCACTTGCAGGCCAGGACGTGTCCAGGCGCGCGTCAGACAGTCTACGAGACTAACAGCGCTCACCGCGCTCCCCCGCAAACGGGTGGGCTTGCACATAGCAATGAGGCGTAGAGTTCCAGTAGCTCTTTACCTTGGCTAAATATCAAGTCAACGGCAGTTTCGTTCGGGGGGTTTTGGATGACACGTATGGGCGCAGATGAGTAGGGCACGGTTTGAGGGCGACACCTGGGATCTGGCTTCCAGTGTGGGGGTGACGGCGACCATGGTGGCGGCGGCGCGCGCGGTCGCGACGCGAAGCTCGAACCCGCTGATCAACGACCAGTTTGCCGAGCCGCTGGTACGAGCGGTCGGGGTTGACTTCTTCGCCAAGATGGCCGGCGGTGAGCTGGATCCGCGCGACCTCAACGACGACGAGGCCAACGGATTGCGGCGCTTCGCCGACGCGATGGCCATCCGCACCGAATACTTCGACAACTTCTTCCGCGGTGCCACCGCGGAAGGTATCCGGCAGGCCGTCATCTTGGCCTCCGGCCTGGATTCCCGCGCCTACCGACTGCCCTGGCCGCCCGGCACCACCGTCTTCGAGGTCGATCAGCCGCAGGTCATCGGGTTCAAGACCGCGACGCTGGCCGGCCTGGGCGCCCAGCCGACGGCGGATCGACACGCGGTGGCGGTCGACTTGCGCGACGACTGGCCGTTGAGCCTGAAGCAGGCCGGATTCGACCCGGCGCAGCGCACTGCCTGGATCGCCGAGGGGTTGTTGGGCTACCTGCCGGCCGAGGCGCAGGACCGGCTGCTCGACCAGATCACCGAACTGAGCGCACCCCGCAGTCGGTTCGCCACCGAGGGGCTGCTGGACATCAACGATCTCAACGAACCAGAACTGCGCCGGCGCATGCAACGCCAATCCGATCGGTGGCACGAGCACGGGTTCGACCTCGACATGGCCGCCCTGGTGTATTTCGACCGCCGGACCGACGTCGCGACCCACCTCGCCGGACGAGGCTGGGACACCGTCGGCAGCAGCGCCACGGACCTGCTGGCCGAACACGGGTTGCCGCCGATCGACCCGGACGATGCCCCATTCGGTGATGTGGTCTATCTCAGCTCCGTGCTGAAAGAAGGGTAGTCATGACACGTAGCGATAGCGACACTTGGGACCTGGCCTCCAGCGTGGGCGCAACGGCGACGATGGTCGCGGCGGCCCGGGCGCTGGCCAGCAAGGACACCACCCCGATCATCAATGACCCGTTCGCCGCCCCACTGGTGCGGGCGGTGGGGATCGACTTTTTCACCCGCGTTGTCGACGGACAGATCAATCCGACCCTTGAAGAAAATGTCGGCGAAAACGGCAAGGGGGAACTGCAAACCGAAACCGACTCGCTGGCGGTGCGCACCCGGTTTTTCGATGAGTTCTTCACCAACGCGACCGCGGCTGGCATCGGTCAGGTCGTGATCCTGGCCGCCGGTCTGGACGCCAGAGCCTACCGGCTGGCATGGCCGCCCGGCAGCGTCGTTTATGAAGTCGACCAACCCAAGGTCGTCGCGTTCAAAACCGAGACCATGGCGGGGCTGGGCGCCAAACCGACGGCCGAGCGTCGCACGGTAAGCATTGACTTGCGCGAAGACTGGCCGGCTGCGTTGCGCGACAGCGGTTTTGACGACACCAAACCGGCAGCCTGGAGCGCAGAGGGCCTGTTGATGTACCTGCCACCGGAAGCACAGGATCGGCTCTTCGACCACATCACCGCGCTCAGTGCACCCGGCAGTCGACTTGCCACCGAGTACCACCCGCTGACCGGCCCGACGATGGCCGAACGCAGCCAGGCGATGAACAATCGGTGGGCCAACCTCGGCTGCGATGTTGATTTGTCGGGTTTGTTCTACGAGGGCGAGCGGAGCAACGTCGCGGAGTATCTCAGCGACCGCGGCTGGCAGGTGATCACCCGCGCTCGACGAGAACTCTTCGGCGACTACGGT
>Ga0179590_1000036_pt1 | contig 11730 bp, 10 predicted proteins | sample CZOMad2_1_08_16f_FD_148622 | JGI IMG/M metagenome (GOLD analysis project Ga0179590, IMG submission 148622) | Vadose zone soil fungal communities from Angelo Coast Range Reserve, California, USA - CZOMad2_1_08_16fungal (Illumina Assembly) | ecosystem: Environmental > Terrestrial > Soil > Vadose...
GCATGTTGTGCGTGAGCTTTTCTGGTACCGCGTTGGGGAACGCTCCCTCGATGTCAAGGAAGAGCACTGAGGTGACCTTACCCACTCGCCAGGATGCTTTGATGGTGCTGTTAAGAAGATGCATGGTGTCAGTGGTCATGCGCCCTGGCCTTCCACTGAAGTGATTTGCAGGTAGCAGTTGGTTCTTTTCTGTGATGTAGGTTAGGTGTTCCGCGATGATGGCTGTGAGCACTTTCCACATCGTGTTTATTAGGGCTATGGGCCTGTAGGCCTTGGGCACGTCGTACCTGGGCTTACCTGGTTTACGGAGGACCACTGTGGTGAAGGTCTTCCATGGTTTATACATTAAGCTGCTTTCGAACATGGCTTCGTATATGGGTAGGAGTCTGTCGGTTAGGAGGTCAGCACACTTTGAGAGCACAATGTTTGGGATGCTGTCTGGGCCTAGGGCTTTGTATGGTTTGAGCTTATGGAGCTGGCCGCGCACTTGCTCAGCCGTGACTGCAATGTGCCCTTCGTACTCCTGCGGATAAATGTAGCTGTCCTGTGCTTCGCTCAACTGTGGCTTTGTCGGAAAGAAGCACTTAGCTAAGGCCCTGCTTTTTTCCCCATTCGTCCTTGCCGCTGTTTCCTGATCACCTACCTTGTGCTTGAGTGTCAGGATTCTGGCTTTGCCTCTGTCCGACGCTGGTGCCGAGACCATTTTGCTCGCGGTCCAGATGTCCGGCTCCTCTGCTTTTTCGAGCCAGTCATGCCAGTGCTGTCTTTTAGTATATTGCAGGGTTTTATCGTACCTTTTGACCGCTTCCTTGTGCTCTGTGTGGATTGCGTGGTCCGGGCTGCCTCTGAGCTTGTAGGATTGTCTGCCTAGCTTCTCAGACTGCCATCGCAGCTGTGTTAGCTCCTTGGTCCACCATCGCTTGGATTTGGTCGTTATTGTGGTTTTCGGCACGCGGTCGTGGATCGTGTATTGGATCGCTTCCATTAGGCTTGCACAGCTGCGGTCTAGGTGCCTTTGCTCTGTAATCTTTACTGCTGGTTGGAGTGCGGAAAGGTACTCAGCTAGCGTTTCCCTGAATTCTTCCCAGTCTACATTCCTGAAGTTGGGGGTGGGGTCTGTCGTGGTTGAGTTTGCGGCTAGGTTTAGCTCGGTGAGTATCGGGAGGTGGTCCATGTTGATACCCATGTGGTCTGCCAGGGTGTCACAGGAGATTAGCAGGTTGTCAGAGTGGTCAGATATGAATACTTGGTCTAGTCTACTCCATCTTTTTGTGATGTTGTGGAGGTGCGTGGGCGTTTGGCATGGCAGGGCGAGTTCCAGTCCAGCCTCTGCTACTGCCTCGATGAGGACTTCCGTGGCTTTAATAGCCTCGTCTGTGAAGAGCCTCACGTCATTGGGGTCGTCCCAGTGTGGGTGGTGCCTGTTGAAGTCGCCTAGCCATATTGTGTGTGTACTGTTTGTGGTGCCGTCTTCCCGAGTTGTGCAATTGTCTTTGTGATATTTGGTTAGTAACTTTATGGTGTTATTGGATTTACCTTCGTTATATATGTTGAAGATGGTGAGTTTGCCCCAGTCGTCTGCTATTTGGATGACTGTGACATCACCGGAGGGGAAATCTAGTTGGGTCCAAGTGTCAGTACTGATGTCTGCGCGCAGGAGGGTTACCGATCTGGTTTTGTCTGGACTCGCGTTGTGCGTGGTGGGGTAGATGGGTGTCCAGTCTTTTGTGGCTATTGTGTTGGCGAAGGCATTGATCGCCGGTTCCTGCAGGGCTATGATGTCAATATTTAGGTCAGTTAGTTTACCACTGCTTATCAGGTTATGCTGGCAAGTGGGTGATTTGTTGACGTTCTGCTGCCAGATTGATAATTTGGTTCTTAGTCCCATCCTGAGAAGCGGGGGTATGGCTCGTCCACGCCGTTAAAGTAGGACGTGGGTAGGTGGGATGAGTCTGCTCTCCAGGGTTCGTTGCTGGCTGGGAGTTCGCCCTCCTCTGGGTCCTCCCTGCGGCGAGTGAGTGGAATCAAGTTCGGGTTACCATCTTTACCTTTCTGCGCAGGCTTACGCCTTTGCGTTTTCTGCGAGAGATGTGGTGCTGCATCCTTTTGCTGGTGGGATTTCTGCTGGATGTTGCTGACGGCAAATTCTGCTGGGAATCTTACCTCTAGCGGGATTTTGGGTGGCCATGTCGCAAGGGTCCAGTCCTGCTCCACTGGGAAGTAGGGCATTGCATTTTCCGGGGTTCTTTCATCTATGGCTGTCGAGCCATACAGTGGTGGGAGACGGTGTATTTGACCCTCAGGAATGATGACATAATTTTAATTGTTTGATTTATAATTAAGCTTTTCCTATCAGCTTACCTTTCATGGTAAGTGGCTGACACAGCATCATTGAGGGGGGTGTAGGGACGACCAGGAGAGCCAGTCGTGTAAGAGCTGCCATAGGTGTTGGCCATGGGTGTAACACTCTTATGGGCGTTAAGGCCAGACATTGGCGGGTGGGTGACTTTGAGTCCTAGGTACTGGGCTGGTGTGCCTTTTAGTGCTAGTGGGGGCCGGACTCCCTACTTGGCGAATCTGAACTGTGACCCAAGTTGGTCTTCCAAGCTTGCCTGCTGTCTAACGCGACAGTGCAAGAGGATATGCGCTAAGGCAGAGACGAGTCAATGACGAGTCTCTAAGTAACAACGTACCCTTCTCCGCAGAGAAGTCTGAATGTCTTTCAAGAGGGGAATCCCATAGCACAAAAGCTAGGATAGAAGTAGAAGTGACACCAAGGGGATTACCCTGAAAGACAACTGCTAGTCAACACTAAGATTGAACTAAGTCAGGCTTAAGGCCCAACTTCCTAAGGAGGGGTCTCCTTATATACACAGAGGACGTCCACAAAGGACGGTCTACAACTAAGCGTATCAGTATGAGATCTGGGTCGTATGGTACAACAATAGTAAGTGAAACGGGGCATTAGGTATGTCAACCATCTGAAACGATGAATGTGAAACGATGTACAAAGATGAACAATAGAAGTGAAGGCAGACTATAGGAGTCTGGGTGGTACTGGTAAGACTGGGTGAAATGGGGTGGTCAAGTGGTTAAGTAAAAGGTAGATAGATTAGATAGTAGAAAAAGATAGTCCGTGGGAGTCCAGAGCCATGATCGTAACAATGGGGGCAGCAAGGTTAAGACTCAGGAAGCTTGCCGCTCCTGGATCCCTCCCTTCCTGTGAGCTCAGTCCCCAGGTCAGAGTCCCCCATGCACTCACAGCATCCCCCAGGCCAGGACTTAGCACATTTCCATTTGATTACTTACTGTAATGTAGACAGTTTATTTTGTGTATGGTACAATTGTAATAAAAATAAAAAGATTTTACTATTAAGCTGAGAGTGCACCTGTGTAAAGGATTGGTGGGATGATATTTAAAGTCCAATGAGCTTGGCGTTCTGTGCAATCAAAGCTGAGCATGATTTCGGGGCTTCCCGAGGCCATGCCGGCCCCTGCCGAGTTTTGAATGAATCTCAGTCGAATCAAAATCAAGCACTCTGAACGCCGCCCCTAATGATTCCAAAAAAAATTCAGAAAAGAAAAAACAGTGTTGGGTATTCTATTCGATGGTAATACAGTACAGTACAAGCGGTGGCCATCCCCATCTACTCTATCATCACACAGCAGCCCATTGCCACTTCCGCTGTCGCCTCCACCTTGAGGAACTTGGCGACCTTCAAGTCAGTGCACAGCGCAAAAGAGCTCTTGCTGCATACCCACAAGCCATATTTATAGAACAAGAACGGCATCGGCGCAAGGAGGAGTGTGATGCTGCCGAGCAGCATCGCCGCCCAGTTGATGCCCAGGTTGACGAACATCTGCGTCGTGAAAAGCAGGAACGCCGCGCCAGTCGCGGAGCGGATGATGGTGTGGCCCACAAGTGCAGATGCCGCGTACAAGAGGTACGTGTCCACAAGGTAACTCTTTTCAGAAGGGGATATCAATCAGCTCACTAGGACAACAAAAGGGGGAGATAAAAAACGCACGATGAAGGAGATGAATATGAGTGTGATGGCGAGCCCGATGAGGATTGTGCTCAGCCCGGGTACCCGCCAAGGCACGCTCTCGTAGTTCCCGCTCCAGCTGAGCCAGAGGATGCCTACCACCAGAACAGGCCTGCCGACCATAGTGGAATAGAGGTGCTCCTCTGCAGGCAAGAATCCATGCCACTGTTTGAGGAGATGGGGGTATGGCCACAGGAACCAGAGATTGATGAAGGTCGCAAGGATGGAGCCGATACCAATACTGATGAAGACGAGGCTGTTGTGCGAGATGGAAAAGTGGCGCATGAGGATGAAGATCACTGGAAGAGCCTGGAACACTGTGAGCGAAAAAAAAACCAATTATCAGAAACTTCCACTTTCAATTGCAAGGACAGCTGAAAAATGCACTTGCGTAGATGACGCCATATGCGACTGAGAGGTATATTGTCGAGAGCAGCAAGATGGGTTCAACCAGAAGCATCTTGGATGGGTGAAGGATGGTGCGCTCTAAGACTGTGCGAGGAGCCCAGCTAACGTGCTCACTCTCTGCATAGAGTTCCTTGTTCCTCTCGGATCGGCCTTGTGTAGGCGCTTCGCTTTCCGTGCAAGGAGCACAGGCGCAAAAGTCTCCGGAAAGAAGAACCCGAGGGTGCAGGATCTTGCAAAGATCATCGTGACCCAGAAGACCCAGGGCCAGCCGAAGGAACTCGTCGTGATACTTGAGGGGGAAAAAACGGTAGGTATCAGTATCGACCGCTTTACGGGAGACGAGACAAAACACGCACAAGCTACCGACAACAGGGCCAAGCACGGGCCCAAGGAAGATGGAAGAGGCGAACACACTGGTAGCAATGCCCCGATTCACGGGATCCCACGTGTCCGCAATGACGCCGGTGCTGTTGGTGAGTGGTGCGATGGCAAAGAAGCCGCAGAGAAAGCGCATGACCAGTAAGTGGTCATGTTGTTCACACGGGCATGGCCGATGTGGAAGAGAGTGAAGAGGGTGAGGGTGCTGATGAAGACTGCCCACCGACCGATGAGCTCAGAGCCTGGACTCCAGAATGTGGGGCCTAGCATGAAGCCAACGAGGAAGAGTGTAAGGATGAGATCGTCGACTTCCCTCCTGACATGAAATCCACACGCAATTATGAGAATGAAAGAAGACAGCGTGGAGGAAGCGAATGTGCTGTGGGAAACTATCAGACTCACACTACGTCAAGTTGTGTGGGGACGTACACGTTGAGCGTCATGATGGTGCAAAGTGTGGTGAGCCACCACCTGTACCAGAACGGCCAGTTCTGGGGGTTGTCAGGGTCATTTGGACTGTCCCAGGTGACCAAGTTAGGGTCGTCCTTAGGTTTTGGCAGGAAGCTTGGCAGTGCGAGCTTGTTTGGGGGTGGGTGTCGTGAAACCTTGCGACCGGTACCATACGCCTTGATGTAAGCTTCATTTGATACTGCCTCAAAACTTTACTTCGAGGTCATTGTCGTGCACAATTGTCAAGGAAGAAGAATGCACGGGCAAAGGATAGATGCCAGCAAGTGTGGAGGTGGGTGAGGACGAGCGATAAGGTGAGGGGGCCAGCAAGATGCACGACAAGAGTGCAGATGAGCATTGAGTCCACCATCCTCTCGGAAATACCATATTGCGCTCTTCGGCCTGCCGTCTCCTATGCTCCCTTCCTATGCTGGCTCAGGCTCAGGGAAGAACACTCGACTCGACAGAACCAAGTTCATGCAACTCTTCTGAAAAGTTGCTCTACTGCTCAACGGTATAGCCCCTCCCCCCTCCTTGGGATGGTGCCCAGTGGTGTGTTCAGGCGCCCAGGTTCCGTCCAAGACAGACTGGGACTTTGTCAATGACCTTGACCGACGACCCGCCGGCCTTCTCAGGGTTATCGGTTAGGACCTATCTCAATTATTAATCTATTACTCTATCATCATATCACTTCCAGGGCCCCATAAACTGGCTTCACTTTGCAGATCCCCTGAGTTGCCCAATGCAGTTCCTTGCATCAGGCTGAGAATCCCTCAACTGGCAAACTTCCTGGCTGTTATCTCTCTTGTTGGACCACAATTGGAACAAATTTGAGGAATTCAACCACCTCATCCTATCATCCCATTAATTTGGACATAGAAAGACAATGACTGCTACATCGTTTTCATATCTGTATAGAACCTTATGCACACCTAATGACTACTCTGGCTGATTCTCTGAAGGGCCTTCGATGTGCGATAGGCCCCAGCATCCCCCTCCGCTTCCAAGCGAAGGTGACTTGTGCGACTCGGGCAGCCCACTGTTTCCAGATGCATGACGCAGTTCACATACCTTAGCACCATTGCCCTTAGATTTTGGTCTCCCAGAGTCGGACGCGAAGAGCGCACCTGCGCCACATCTCAAAAACCAGCAGTCAACAATTTGTAGCCTCCAATGTGGAGGCATGATGATCTCCGTTTGCTTATCAGAACCACATTCTTGCATGAGATAAAAATGACGCATCACTGGCAGGTTTCCTGATGTAATATGATCCCCTCCCGAACTCACGCAGCGCAACAACCTACACGTGTACAGGTGCGAACCTTTACGGCCTCTGCTCCATTCAAATAGTAAACTGTGGTGCCTGGCATTGTAGTGGCTTCTTCGACCTTGATATTCGGCTAGTCCCATTAATTGGGGGTAACCCACCCCCCATGTTTGGTAGTTGTTTCACCGGCAAAACCACTTTACCGTCCACTACATTGTGGAGCCTGCTTCTGCCACTGGCCCTGAGGCTCTCAACTTTGGCTAGATTCCCATTCCCCTGCTAGGCATGTAGATATCTTGTAGAGTGGTGGTGCCCCCAGATAGGCCGCCTCAGTGCAGCCACATCAGCCCTTTCCCCTCCTCCTGGTAGATCAACTTTTGTGTTCATGCGCCACCGCTGACCAATCCAACACCGTGACTGATTGGCTCAGTTCATCCTGCTGCCAGTGCTTACCTTTATGGCAGACCATGCGCAGGGCCTGGGTGTTATCATTGTAAGCTGACACCCATATTCAAAGAGCTTGTACTATTGGCCAAATCAAGACCGGCGTTGTCGGTACACCTAAGATGGGCAGGACTTCCTAAACTACCCAGTTAGCCTTTCGAGTCTTTGACTGTTCATATCGCTCTAAGGAATATGAGAACAACAATTATAGGTGCACTAATCCTGCGCAGGAGTTGTGCTATCCGGCCTCTAGTTGCTAAATGTAGCCACTTACAATATTTGTACTATGCTACTCAGGCTATCAACGTCGACCTCCTGAGTCTGCCAGTGGCAGCACCATCACAATACACACGTAATTTGAAAATGCTCTGTGTAAGTAATTGAAGAACGCATGGACTCAGCATACCACCCGAAAAAGCACATCATCACAACTCTAAACATGGGTGTGATCACAACCTTTGCAGCGTGGTAACACCTAGCCAGAGGCGGCTGGACCGAGACCAAGGGAGGTGTCGAGGCACGGTCGACAGTCTTGAAGCTGCTACTGTGCTACAGCACAGATGGTAAAGTTGATTGCCTTGAGGAACGTCGCAAGGCCCTTGCTGCAGTGCAAGCGGATGCTCAGCCAAAGTGGCTTGAGAATGTGATCGAAACTGTATGGCGCAGTGGCTTCTGCAAGGGCGGCCAGCTCAGTGCAGTCATGGTTCACACTTTTTGCTGCTCATCCAACAGACTGTGGGCGACACAGTTGACCAAATTCTGCAGGTGGGGAAGAACTGCGTGACTTATCAAAATTGCGATTTGCTGTACAATGTGATTACCAGTGTGCCGGGCCTGTCACAACCTTTTTTTCTGAGGCTAACAGCCTTACAGTAAGGAAAGGGAGCAGGGATTGGATGCTGAGAGCCGATGCTATGACAGAGGATGTACGTGCGGTCGTGTTGTGGACATACTTGTCAGCGAGATTTTGGTGATGACGGTTGGAGTAAGGACGTTGTCACGGAGCACTTTTGGAGGGGTGGTGAATGGGTGCCCGCCCACTGAAGTGAGAGTATGAGTCCCAAGGGCCCAAACTTGCCGTAGGAAAACAGTTAATAGAAGAAGCATGCACGTCGAGGGAGGACTGCATTGCACAATACAGCACTGCGCACATGCGGTGCGTGTCCATTGAAGGTGGTAAAGGGAGAGTGGGACTGTACAACAAGTGGCACCGATCATGGTAAGTGGAAAACAGTGTAGAATTGAACTCACTCTGTGACATACCAAGCGGCAATAACCCCTGCTGTTGTGACACACAATGCACCTCGCGCGACGGCCGCCCATGCCCATCAATGCAGGTGCCACTCCAATCCTGAGCTTGGGCAAGAGACATATCTGACCAGGAGTAAATGAAAGGTGAGCGTCAGGAAGGGGATGGACACGAGGAGAGCGGCACTGGCAGTGGGTGACAGAAGGAGTAAAAGGGGAGTAGTTGAGTAGTGAGTGTGAGCACTGATGACCTCGAATGGATCTTCTGTGGTAAACGTCGTACGCCGACTGCGACCCAACGTATTCAAACACGAACGAGAGGCAGCCCACCTGCACATTTAGCTCCGCTGCCAGTATCCGGTACTCGTTCAGGATCACCAGTATACGACCGATCAAGCACTTTCTCGTGACGGTCACGTAAAATGGGTGTATTCGAGGAAGAGGAACTAACGTAGATGACGTTAGAAAACGTCCGAAGTCCAGTGCTAAGTACTCACGAGGGCCCTTCACTATGTTCATCTGCGTCATACTAACGACGTTGGCAATCGCGCCCACGGCCCCGGTGATATTGCCTAGTGTATCCGGGTACTCACCAGGTACTCCTCTCCCACTGGCAGCTGTTTAAACAACACCAAGCCCAGCTTGCTCAGCAACTGGTCCTCGCCACACTGGTTGACCACAACAGCGAGACGCGCCGTAAGATCCGCGGCCTACAGAGGAACTTTTGCGCTTTTGTTGTTCAGCCGCCACAAGATGGCCGACATGATCTGCGTCAGGTACGGCTTGACACGTACACCAAGGGCATTTATGACGGTGTCGAATCTGTCCTGCATAACCTGGTCCTTCGTCGTCTGTTCCTGAAACGAATAGATGATCCCATCGACCAGCCGAACCTCGAGCTTTTCGTCAATGGTGTTCAATGCGCTAAGCGATGCGACGGTCTTCGTGATCGTCTCCATCACCATACGGCGCAGCAGCTTCCGCGAGGGCAACCAGGCCCAGTGCGCAGCGCGACGGTACATGGGCTCGTAGCGAGTGTAGACGGCATGCAGCTCCCTCGCACGCGGACTCGTAGTGTGGGCGGTACAGCCCAACAGCGTAGACGGCGCGCAGCCCTGTAGATACCCGTAGCAAGGTTATCAATGCTACCATATTGACGCGAATCGAAGAACTCCCTAGTGCAGAGAGGAAAACCGGTGCATATTCTCAACGAGGCACTAAACCAGTTGGTCTACAGACGGTTGATAATGTTGAAATTGTCGGGCATATTGCACCCTTCAGAAGGTTTGAAATTGTTTCGGAAGCACTAGAAACCCTTTCAATCTATACTAAACTACAGGCTTTCGTCTTACCAGCATATTAAAACACTGAATAACTACCTTGCGCAGTGAGAGTTCGAGTCTAGAGGAGCGTGAGGCGCATTGGGACTAGGAAAGTCTCTCAATTTTCCATTACCAAGAAAATACAACCGTTGACAAATGAATTATCACCTCATCAAAACTACAGTATTGTCGTTACGACATCTGATGGCCCTGGCGATTGACAGCCCATAATGGGCTCACCATCGATCTCGATGATATCCGCTATTTGAATTTTTTCATTTCTTGGCCGCGGGAATGAACAAACATGCGGCCGTCCGTTGCAACGTGTGCAAACTCGTTCCTGCGTTTCGGCACACTACAGTATGGCACACACTGGGCAGGTACATCTTTCTGAACGCCGTGGTTGGATATTCTCTGAATCATGCCGCCGTTTCACTGGGCGTCAGGTCACGTGATTTCCGCAGTCTCCTCTTCCAGCTCAGCTCACAACTCAGTGTGTAGGTAGCATCCTGCTGACGAACGGTCCATACATACTTATACCAGTCGTAGGGAGAGAAGTCATTCCTCGATGTCCAAGCTTGGCCTCAAGGGCTTCTGGACGTGTTCACCGCCTTTCGCCAGCAATCTTTTGACGGTGGAGTCATTGTTGAGGCGCGCTATCATGGCCCGTTCAATGCGCTTCTCAATTATTGCTTCCCGGAGACTAGCCAGTTCAGGTTCATAGTCACGCCCCAGCGTCCCCCCTCACTGGAGCAGCCCCGCGACTCGGTCGATGTGGCCGTTTATTACCTCGTCATTTACAACTCGGCCTTGCGCCCCGTCCTTTTTGTTGCTGGTGGTTGTGGTGGAGGAAAGGAAGGGTCGGCGGTGACTTTGGATGACTGGAAGCAAAGTAGCGGGGCTTGCTGGGGAAGTCACGGGAGTGGGGGACAGAGGTGCGCTGATCTGAGGGTAGGAATGACTTGGACTACGAGCCAACGTAAGAACCAGCACGCCGCTACCCTCACTGGCAGGCGTTTGCCGCCTACATGTCCTTTGATGCCTTACGAATCAAAACAATTTAGTAACTTATTTCGCCCGATTCCACCTCATTTACCTGGGGTGGTGTTGATGGCCCTTTCGGTCGTGATTACGTTCTCTTCTCGCCTCACTTTACAGGACTGATCGACGGATCAGTGTGGCTGCACCTTAGAGTCTATCTGCAACATACAACCACGACGCACGTAATCCCTCCGGGGTTGCCCAACCTAGGTCCTTCACACACTGGTAAGGTCTGCCCGGGCTCGACGCCGTAGGACCTGTGCGCACCACCTCTTACTCCCTCGTAGTCTGTCTCAGGCTGATTTGATGTGTAACCGCAGGGGACTCCCAATGACTTGAATGGTCCCCTCGGTGGCCCGTCCCACCCGCCCAATGTAGTCGGGCCTCTTCAAGGAAACTGGGGCCTTGTACACGTTGGAATGTCCTGTGGTGTTTAGGAGGTTTTGATGCCCGGGCCTCTTTGGAAATTCGATAGGTAGAACCGGCAGCCCACTGAATAATGATACTTAGCCCTTGCGATCAAGGCGTGCGTAAAATGTGGAGCCTTGTCTAGGATGTCCAAGCTAGTCGAAATCTGTGATTAATATCCATTTGGTCGATCCATTGGCCAGTACAAAATACACACATCCGTGGATCAATGTGTGGAATATTTTTGCAAACCGAATAATCGAAAATCCGTTCGGTGTTGCAAACCAACCGATGCACTAAAAAGAAAGACGTGCATGATATCTGGTTGAGCTCGTAACCACCGATCGACAAGTAGTAGCGCATGGCACGATTCCGGTATCTACAGTACACTTGCTCATAATGCATATGATCGGGACCATATGCATTATCAGAATTACATATATTCACATTATTGACGGGAGATGCAAATTGTCAATAATGATCAGGACCACCAAAGCTTTAAGTATTTGAGTTGCATTTCCAGTGGGAACAATGGTGGGGGATGCCAATAGCTTTGCAATATCGGAATTATGCATTATTACCTCATGCATTATGAGCAAGTGTACTGTACTTCAGCCGTGAGTACGGTACGGGCGACTTGGCGACCCGTCTAGCACGAAGCGCGAGTGAGAACAACAGGAACACGATCCTCGTTCTAAGGATCAAGGATCAAACATTC
>Ga0179590_1000042_pt1 | contig 10702 bp, 15 predicted proteins | sample CZOMad2_1_08_16f_FD_148622 | JGI IMG/M metagenome (GOLD analysis project Ga0179590, IMG submission 148622) | Vadose zone soil fungal communities from Angelo Coast Range Reserve, California, USA - CZOMad2_1_08_16fungal (Illumina Assembly) | ecosystem: Environmental > Terrestrial > Soil > Vadose...
CACACTAGGGCTCAGGTTTCCATTGTTAAAGTAGGGTAACCGCCACCTTTCCGAATATAGCCGTGTTCTGCAGTCCGCCTCCTACGACGTCACAGCGCCAGAACGTGATTCCAGCATTCTGCAGATCTGCCTTCGGAATTGCGATGTTGGCTAGACCGCCAACGGCGTTGGTGACTACGATGCCGCCACTAGGTGACGTGAGCGTGATCGTCGACGGATCAGTGTCAAGTACCCCTGCTGCCGTCTTGAACAACGCCTGTAGAGTCTTGCCAGTGAGGTCGTACGCAACACCGTTGTTGGTAATCGCGACTGCCAAGGTCTCGTCGTTGAATTCGCCAAGGTTGATGTCGATTTCTTGCATTGTCCACTCATCCAGTGTTCCGCCCCAAGGATCGACAACCGTTGCCGACCCACCAAACGTACGCTGTACGGTACTCGACCCGCCTAGCGTGTGTACGACAACAGTAGTACCACCGAACCTGTTACCAGTAACAGTACCACCGAACCTGTTACCCGTAACTGTGCCACCGAACCTGTTACCCGTAACTGTGCCACCGAGATGATTAGCATCGGTAGCTGTACCGCCCAGGTGCAATGGAGGACGTACTGCAACTCCGCCAACAATGATTGAAGGCCTGACGAAGACGTGACGCCCGCCGCGTCCAACCGGGATCCCCGTTAGTCCTACAACCACAGGGCGAGGAGTACTAGTAGCAGGGATTACAGGAGCTGCTGAGTTGCGCAGAACTTGCGGCAGGTTAGGACGCAGTAGCGCCTGTGGTGTTGGAGCGTTGATAACTACAGGATCGGGCGTAGCTACTGGCGTGTCCTGTGTCGAACTACGGAAGTCTTGAGGCGCTTGTGTTCTGTAGTAACTACTGTCAGGCTGCTCGGTAACGACAATAGGATAGGTGATCGGTCCACTAGTAACTACAGCCGGAGGCTGAGGCGACTGTATTACTTGTGTAGTACCGGACTTGAAGTATCTGCTGTCAGGCTGGGAAGTCTCAACGACTGGCTGAGGCGTAGCTGTCGGCGTTACTACAACGTCCTGAAGAGAACTCCGGAAGGTTTGCGTCGTATTCGTCTCGAGCCAGACACTTGCTGGTTGAGATGTAACGACGAGAGGCTCCGCCGGAGCCTGAGGCGGCGGAGGAGCGCTACTGACGATCGTCTTAGGAGTCGCGAACCAACGGCTATCGTTAGGCGTATCTGTAACGTTAGGTTGGACAGCAGCCGGTACATCCTGGAACGCGCTACGCGACTGGAATGCCTGACTGCTCTGATACCACTGGAAGACGTTCGGTACTGCTTGTACAACTGGCTCCGGTGTAGAGCCAGCGACTACAACGTCTTGGAGTGAGCTCCTGGAGATGCTAGGTGTACTGCCCTGGAACCACTGCGAAGGCGTTGGAGGTGCAACGACTACTGGCTCAGGCGTTGCTGTGGAGCCGTTGGTCTGTATATCAGGCGGTGCATACAGGTGCTGACGCTGACGTGCCTTCTTACGCCTATAAGTTTGTCCACCCGTATAGGGAGGTGGAGGAGTTACTGTAGTACTAGCAAGCTTGAACGCAGCCTCGACGATCGCCCAGCCGTTTGTGTCGGCTGATGTGAACCCGTCAGCCTCAGCACCGTTTACACTGTCTCTATACTCGACGACACAGTTCGAACTAGCGCTACCCCTGACGCTATTCGCCTCTAGTGTCCAACCTGCAACAGCAGCAGGAGTCACACCGGATCCGAAGTCGCCCATAGCTGCGACGGTGTACTCGCCAGTAGCCGTGCTGGAGAACGACACGCTGCCTGTGCTAGCAGCAGTACCCGTCAGAGTACCAGGAGTACCGTCCACCATCGCAGTCGTGTTGCCTGCGAGAAGACCAGGGACCTCTTGAATGACTAGGCCGAGACCAGCAGTAGCTGTCCAGGTTGCTGTAATCGTCGGCTTCGTACCGACCATGGAGGTGTGTGAGCCATCACCTGAAGAGTCCAACGCAAACATGTAGATGCGTGCGTTGGTCTGAAAAGAGTGCCCTATCTCGGTGAAGACGTTGTTGTTACCGTCTTTGACAGTACAGGTGGCGCTGATAGCAGTACCGCCACCGGACGCAAAGACGATGATCTTAGTACCTGCAGAGACGTTCGCTGTCGTAAACGCCTTAGCGATGGAGGTACCGTCGAGCGTGTTCTTCTCTGACTGCAGAGGCGTGACCACGCCGACTCACCTCCTTCAGGTAGAGGCGAGGTGCTAGTTCAGCCCGAACAGCATCATTTGATCGATGGTCGTCGTGTTAGCAGCGTTGCTAGCCGACCAGGTACCGAACAGCTCGATGAACAGGTCAGCTGTAGGGCTCAAACCTGTTAGCGTACCGCGGAAACCGACTTGCTGTTCCGCAGTTGACGGTGCACCACCTGAAGCAACCGACTCGTACTTGATATTCCCGTTGACCTGCAAGGTCATTTGCGTAGTCGAGAACGCCTGACATGTGTACTTGACACGTAGCGCCCATGGAGCTGTCACTGCCGCTGTTGGAGTATAGGCGGTATTAATGACAACTGCGTTGGCCTTTGTACCAGCCGTCGTATCCAGTCCGAGCTGGAGTGCGAAGGTAGCTGCTGCAGTGTTGCCTATGGCACCGTCGGCTTCCATGAGCAGCGCACGGCCTACAGGGTTGGGAACATCGTTCTGGAAGAACCCTGCAGGAATCTTGCAGATCGTGTTGGTACCTGCAACACCCGAGATCGCAGCTTCGGTTGTGAACGTGTTCTTGGTAATGGCCGCAGCCAGCGTGTAGAGCGTTTCCAGCTGCGTGCCGTTGGTACCCGACATGCAGAGCTCCTAGATGCGCTCGAAGAGGAAGCTGACTCGTGCGTTGACGATAGCCGGCGCTGTAAGGCGGAGCGCGAACCCGTTGGCGACCGCAGCATCGGGAACGTCCCCGAGCGGAAAGTCGTAGACCAGCAGTCCACCGTTGGGCGTGAGTAGGTCGGCGTCGACAGGAGTCTGCACGGTCGGCTCGGACGAGCAGTTGGAACCGGCGAGGAAGCCCGTGACGGCAATCGTCCTGCCGTAGACCTGAACAGGCGTCTGTGCGGTGTTACCGGTACCAGGCGTCGAGTTGGTCGCGGCAGTGGAGTAGTTGAGCTCCCAGAAGACGGGAACTGCTGAGGCCGTGACACCGTCGAAGCCGATACGGAACTTCTTCAGGTCCATACCGAACTGTGCACCAGCCGTGACGAACAACGCGGTCTTCACCGTCGCTGCAGCCAGCGAGACGATTCCGGACTGGACGCTGTAACCTGCCTTAGACATACTTCCTCCTACTGGCCGCGTCGGCCAGATGTGCCCGAACCATCGCCGTTACCGGTCGACGGTGCTGCTCCTCCAGGAGCACCCTGACGAGGTGTCCCTGCCTTTGCGCCTTGCTGCTTGCCTCCAGCAGCTGGTTGCTGACTAGCCATCTGCTGCAGCTGCTCCATGGTGATCGTGCCATCCTTGAGGGCCTGCGCCAGTTCCTCTGGCGTGCCAGGCATCTCGATAGGCGGTGCAGGAGCGTCCTGCTGGTTGAACCGTGTGTTGACGAGACGAGAGGTCGCCGGGTCGAGTTGCGGTAGTCCCAGTTCCTCACGTAGGTAGTTCTCGAGTGGTTCGTCAGGCGTGATCGCACCAGCGCCGATGTAGTTCCGGATTGTGAAGGACTCGGTTCTCCAGTCCTCCTGCTCGCCGATCCGCTTCACGACCAGCTTAGGGTACGCTGCACCTAGCCAGTTCATGTCGACCAGCTGAGGTATAGCATACTTATTAATAGCGTCGACTACGATGTCGGCTGTGAACCTCGTTGCCTTCAGGAACAGGGTGTGAGACTGTTCATCACTCCCGGTTGTGGTCGATGACATGAACTGACCGAGGATCTGCTTCTCGATCTGCTTGTCGTGGTGCTCGATGCTAGCAATGCAGTTGACAGGCTGTCCTCTCAGCTCCGCGAACGTAAGCGTCCAGTTCGGCGGAAGGACTACATGTGCCCGATCGTTTGTGCGAAGATTGCGACCAAGAGCATCGGCAAGCTGCAGATCGTTGTCGTCATATCCCATCGGCAGTGTGACGACAGGTACACCAATACCATGACGTTCCTTCTGAATCGCATCGATCTTGTACAGGTTGTCCTTGTAGTACCAGTGCTTGTACGCCGACCGCAGAAGGCTTATGCCCTCGATGTTGCCAGCTTCCTTGTCGAACGAGAGGACAACCAACTTGTTGATGGGAATGTTACAGATCTGGGTGAAGCTCTGTCCTACCGCACCTTCGAAGGAACGTGTGTCGGCTGGCGGCTCCCACATGTCCACCGATAGAGGCCCGCCGTTGACGTCGAAGAACCACTCCCTGACGTCCATAGGATGCCTAGGAGCGAACTTCTTCCAGACAATCAGGCCTCGAGCGTCAGGGTCGTTGGTGAGCTGCTCGCCAGGACAGAAGACGTTCTCGAACATGTAGTACCCGAAGTCTAGCATCAGCAGGCCTTCGGTGAGCGTCTGCGGCCAAGAAGTAGAAGGCCACTCAGTCAAAGCCTTCCATACCTTGTCGCGAATCATGACATCCTTGTCGGACGTTGAGGCTGGCTTCATCGACCACTGCCCCGCTAGCACTGGCGTCTTAGCCAGCCTCAACGTCCCCCTTACGGTCCCGTCCGACTTCCTCATACGGTCGTAGACCTTGAGGCCCTTGATGCCCTCAAGGTCACGATTGTACTCCCGTCGCATCCAGGAGGTAAACGGCGAAGGAGACGAGGAACCCAGTTCCGCACCGAGACCTGCAGGTCCAACCCCCCTACCCTGTGCCATATCGACACGCCCATGAACTCTAATCGCACCTGTGTTCTGCCCGAATCCCAAGACCTCGTCGGGAGGCGGAGGGAATCCGAGCCCAGAACCATCGACCTCCGGCGGACGACCACGCCTTGCCAGCCCGGACACCTGCTGCCTAAGTGGCGCAGCCATCTGCATCCCGGCGCGTTCCGACATCATCTGGGAGTGCTCTTGCGGCGTCATACGTGTGATCGGAGCACCCGATACCTGCTCTGCAGCACCACCTTCAGGCCCCATGACAATGAATTCTTGTCCTGGAGCATGACTAACAGCAACGGGTTGCAGTCCTCTATCGAGCAGGTCCTGCAGGTTTACGCGTGGGAGCTCGTCCATGTTCACTAGAAGCTATCTCCCATCGTAAAGATTCCACCAGATTGCGCACCCGCTAGGATCTGTGCGAAGCTTGTTTCCGTGTCCAATGCCCGTCGATCGGCCTTCTGCCTAGGCGTGATCTCCACAGGGGCAGTGCTGACCATAGTGTTGCTTAGGTGCATGTTTCTCGCGCCCAGCTTGAATAGACATACCAGAGCGTAGCGCATTGCATCGATGGTATGGTCTTCCACCCTGTTGCCAAGTTCCGGTACGTTCCGCCCCTTAACGGGCTCCGTCGATCTGTAGTTGTTCAACTCCTTGATGTGTTCCTTACATTCCCACGCAACGTGGTAGCGAGGTGCCTCGATCGGTGCTCCCCACTTGTCGTCGGCTACCTTGACATTGCGCATGAAAGAGGACATCAAGTCGATGCCATCTCGCCATGTATAGTCGCCCTTGACCTCTTTCGGCGCCCAACACATGACGTGGAAGCCATGCTTCTTGAACTCTTCCGCCACCTGAACAGCCGCTTCTGGGTCCGCCGGATCCCCAAAAGCCAAGTCGATGTGATATCCCTTGGGCTGTTCTCGCCGTTGCATAATGTTGATATGGTCGGGAATCGTCTTGTACTTCTTGTAGTGGACACGCCAGACGTAGATTTCATCCGACGGGGAGATTTGGAACTCGACTGCCGCTAGGGGGTTCGTGAAGCCCCAGTCGAACGCGATGTAGTTCGGCCAGGCCGGAATGAACTTGTAATTCTCCGTCATCACGTGACGGGTCTCATCCCACTCGGGGAATATCTTCCCGACAAAACTGGCGAAGTCCGCACCAATCTCCTGCAGGAACCACTCAGGCTCGGTAGTTTCCTCTAGGAGGAGGATTTCTTCATCCTGCCGTCCGCCAGGGTAAACGGCGTCATTAGCCCAACTTGGGAACTTCCAGGACTCGAAAATGCCCCTGTCTAGGTAGCGCTTCTGCCTACCCAGCTGCCAGAGATCATGTAGCCAGTTGAAACCTTCAGGCGTCGTCGGGAAGTCAGCGGAACCACGACGGTCAGCAAGTGCAGGTCGTACGTACCTCTCCCATGTCTCACGCTTGTGTTTAGCTGCCTCGGACATGATGACGTGGTCCAGGGCTTCCCCAACCAAGTACTCGGGATGTTCGGCGCTCCGACACTCCACTCGCGTCCCCCAGGGAAACTGAATGAACATGTCACCCGCACGCTTGGAATAGGCCCTACGTACCCTCTTATCTTTGCCCAGCCCTTGGTTGACAATGAGGTCATTCCATATAACCCTGAATTCTTTCTCGGCCAGGTCGTACGTCGGCCCAACTATCCAAATCATTTGGTTTGGTCGCATAATGTGCCTAGGCGTAGCATCACGTGCGGCCATGGTGCTCTTACCGAAGCGTCTCCCGCAGCAAGGGATACGGAACCTGGCGCGGCTTTCATGGTACAGCCGCTGCATGGCATGAGGTTGGTAACCAACCTTGGCCCAGAACGCTTCGGTGAGTTTGTCCATGTGGTTACGGAACCCACATCGCCAGAGCAATCGAGACCACGGCCGCAGCAGGGACCCAGTCAGGCGCCGCAAACCCGGTAAAGACGAACGTCAAACTCCACAGGAGCGCGAAGACAAGGGCTGCGACGCATAGAATCCAGTGGAAAAGGGTGTACCCTCGCCACGCTGGGTAGCGTGCAGGCGGGTTCGACTGTGCCGTCATGTTGCTCCGTTCGCCAGTGCCTCGATGCCCTTGAGGAACTCGTTCAGCGCCTGCTCCTGGTCGTCCTTGCCAACCGGACCCAAGACCCTATCCACTACGTACGTGGCCGCTCGTAGCTTGGTGTTGTCGTTCCCAGCATTGTGAACCAAGTCAATAATCGCAGCCGCCGCAAAAGGCGCGTTCTCGTCGAACAGCCGCTTCGTTCGCTGGCCAGCCGTTTCGCCTTCGCCTCCGAAGAGGTCCTCAAGTTCCTTATCCGCCATGTCTACTATTATATCGGGAAACACTTAGATACAACAAGGGCTCGGCAACACATAGTGTTCCTTGCGAAAATCCCATCCTCCCTTTAGTCGTCCTAACTGCTTGTTACTGTAACACACGGTACGACATGAAAATCCTTGGGCATATTCGGAGACCTACGGGTATTGTAGAATCTTGATTAAAGAATTATAATATAGTTATAAGAAAAAAAAAAATTAAATAATAACTTAATATATAAATTATAACTACTCATAGAAAGTTAATCTATTGCTTCAATCAGTAAAGAATCAATACGAGACAACTCAACGTAGAAACAAGACTCAACATCTCGTACATCTACGGAACGATCAACGATCGTACTTCAACTCAGCTGCTGCTGATGAAGCAGCAGATCGAAAGCTAGACGGAAGTTTCAATACTAGTAAGAACAATCTATGTAGTACATGTCATGAGTATAAGTCAGTTAACGGATCTTGTAGTTGTTAGAGAGTATAGAGTATGTACGTAGATACTACTACATACATACTCTATAGTACCTAACAGGTACTACGTATCTTGACAATCGAATAGGATATAGGTACGCTCCTCGTACGTAGTAGTATCAATGTAGTACATACAGAGGAGTAATCATGACCGAAGTCAACGACACCAACGTCAACACCGACGACGTCGAGACCGAGCGTACCTACGAGGACCTCGGTCCGTACGCCGCGCACTTCATCGTCAACCTCCGCCTCGAAGAGGCCGGGCTGGACAAGGAGATCGCGGGACCGCAGATGTACAACGCGGCCAAGAACAACGCCGTCAAGTCCAACTACCACTCGCGGAAGACCCTCGCGAACGGCAAGCTCGAGGCCGTCATGCTGGACGGCGCCGACTTCGTCCGCTGGCTGGACGCGTACATCACGAAGCTGCAGAACGGCGGCTCCGGCCGAGGCGCTGACTACGCCAAGATGAACGAGCAGTACCGCTAGAACACCTCGAGCGTACCTATATCCTATCCGATCGTCAAGAGACGTCGGAACCGACAAAACCGAATAGAGGTACGATGCGAATTCGTACAGGCGTCGCAGCGGCGGGCATCCTACTCGTTGCGATGGGAGTGACGAATGACGCCGTCGACGCGGCCAATGCTTCGGTGCAGAAGCCGCAAGGCCAACGGATGCCGCCAGGATTTCACTGGAGGTACGTCAACCACCGGATCGCCGACTGCGACGGACACAACCGACGTGATCAGAAGACGATCATCATCTGGCGAGGCCGAGGTGACATGCAGTCGGCCGTCGTCTGCGGTGACGGAAGCTTCTTCCCGAGCTAGTCGATGAGGTCGGGAGTCTCGAGAGAGACTCCCTTCCTGACCGACTAAGGAGGATAAGGTGCAGGTAGCAGTCGTACGATACGTCAGTGAGAACGACGTCGAAGACACAGGCGTCCACTGTTCGTACGAGCAGGGCGTAGCCGAGCTGAGGGAGATCGCTCGTGTCGCGCCGAAGCGACTCAAGGAGTTCGACCTCGTGTACCTAAACGAGGACGGAACGTTGTGGAGGTTCGCATCGTGGGCTCTGTAGGTAAGAGGAAGCGGCCACGGAAGCTTCCGGCTACGTGGCTCGAAGAGTGGTCGCGTATGGAGAATGCGATCCAGGAGTCTCCTCCGACCAAGCGGCATGAGCGTCGCATCCAACGACACCAGTCGGACCGAATGCGCGGCGTACAGCAAGGTCAGACTCCGGACACGTACAAAGCAATGTTCGGAGTCGATTCGTATCCGACACCGATAGCTCCAGATGAGTCGAAGCTGCAAAGGAACATGCCGCTACCGACGTGGTCGACAGGCAAAGCTACGGACAGTAGGTCGTGATAACAGACAGTAGGTCGTGATAACAGTAGCTACTGTAATTCATTTCGACACTCTTGAGGTGTAAGCACTAAAAAAAGACACAAGGTTTCCAAGGAAAAATATACAGTGACGACCTACTTAACTATTATATAAACAACATAATCCTATAAAGACCTAATACCTCAGAGTGATAACCGTTCTCTGGGACGGACGCAGTGAACTAACTGCGCGTTTACCAGTTAGGCTAGTTTGAAACCGATTACATGAGAATTGTAGCCTCTCGGGAGCTTTATGAAACGCTCGATAGGTAATACCAGTAAATCGTTACCCTTGTAAAGTCTAATTGACGTCTTATATAATTAAAAGACAGACAGGTTCTCTTGAGCTACCCCCTGGGTAGCAAAAGGGGTTAACAAGCGGAATTACAGTACGGTTTACGTAATAACTAAGGAGGATAGATGAGAATCCTGGATGAAACCGAAGTGTCCGGAGAGACACGTGGTCGACCGTCGCTGTACCCGTGGGATCGGTGGCTAATCCCCGGCAAGACGGTCAGGCTGCATCAGGGCGAGGACTTCAAGATCGACCCTAGCTCGATGCGGCCTCAGGCGCACAATCAGGCGAAGTCGAGGGGAGGTCGAGCCTCTACCTCTCTAGGTACGGACGAGGCTGGTCACTACATCGATGTGACTTACACTCCCGGTCTGACCGAGGAAGACGTTAAGAACGACTTCGAGTTCGAGAAGACCGCGTAAGTCATGTCGACTTCGGAACTGTTCCACAATAACGAATGGGTACTTAATGTCAGGTGCCGTTATTGTTGGGCAGGACCAGGACTTCGATGCTTCAACAAACACGGACAGGTAAGTCAGCTATTCCACAAGATACGCGTCGAGGACTACTTGGACTGGGTATCCAAGCTAGCCAAAAGATAACCGCTGATGCTCTCTAGCTTTCCCAAGATATCCGCTATATAATTAGAATAGCAGATAAACCTAGTTCCTAACAGAGGAGGAACAATGACGGAAAAGCCTGAGGAGTACGAACTCAGCGTCGAAGACAGGCAGATCATCGGCGCAGCTCTTCGCGAGGTACGAGACAGGTTCCGAGGCTTCCAGCACTGGAACGTCGAAGACGAGATGATCGACATCGCCTACGCAGGTAAGATTCAAGTCATTCTCGAACGCATCGAAGAAGAAAACGAGCCGATGATCGGCCTCAAAAACCCTGAGGAGGAGTAATGACTGTCAACACACTCCAAGAGTGGGAAGAGGCCGTCGTGAGGTCGTACCGCGTCTCGGCGTCGAAAGAGGAGTTCGACGGTAAGGCGACGAAGGAAGCGGTTCGTAAGATAGCCGTGTACATTCACGGTACAGACTACGGCATCGAGCAGCTCGATGGACCGCAAGATGAAGGTCCGAACTGCCTGGTCTATACGCTGTTCGACTTCCTGGCCTACACCGATGAACCCTCGGCCTGCATTCATCCGGGAGTGTTCGCCCGCGACAAGGCATTCGAGTACTGCCAGACCTGCGGAACTGACATTCCACGGCAGCACCTGTAACCTCCGGTGCTGATCGGCCTCTAAGGAGGTCGGTCAGGAAAGGAGGTGACAACATGGCAGCAAGGACAAGAACACAGCCGGTAGTGCTGAACTACATGCATTCGCATGCTGGAGAGGTCATGCACTACATGGACATC
>Ga0179590_1000044_pt1 | contig 10507 bp, 17 predicted proteins | sample CZOMad2_1_08_16f_FD_148622 | JGI IMG/M metagenome (GOLD analysis project Ga0179590, IMG submission 148622) | Vadose zone soil fungal communities from Angelo Coast Range Reserve, California, USA - CZOMad2_1_08_16fungal (Illumina Assembly) | ecosystem: Environmental > Terrestrial > Soil > Vadose...
CTTCCCAAACCGAACATGAAATGGAGAACAGGAAAGTTCCATGGTCCCATTGGTCCCAGGCCGACGGACAACGATGACATCAATGGCACCTGTAAGTGTTGCAGGGTTGATATCCTTGTAATACTGGTACGGGGCACTGATTGCATTGACAGCGCCCCATAGATAGTTCATAGAGAATATAATCCGAGAACAACCAGGAAAAGGGTCGGACGTATCCCTGAGAGCGACTGTCTTAAGCTGAATGGTATGACAAAATCCGAGAACGAGCGGGTGGGGAAGGTGGGGAAAAGACAAACAACTTTCGCGGCCCGATGAACCGTCCCACGTGAACTAAATGTTATTATACGACATCATCTACATCCACATGCGATGACTCTGGTTTGAAACTGGTTTGAAACGACTCGACTACCAAACTTGGGGATGGTGAAAACAGAAGTACATAGCATTGTGACAAACAAGAGGGGGAATATGTCCCCTCTGACGATATTTGAGATCAATGTGCCTGGGCTTCCTAGAGGCGCAAACTCAAATTTTAGGCATGGTGATGAAGTGCCCATCCTAATACGTACCTGATCAACAAATTCCATCGCTTCTTCCTTCTTTATACTACGGATGGAACTAATCTTCTGGTTATTGAAGAGGACACCATAGAATTTGTCGGCCGATACAAGCATCTCAGGTCGAAACGTTGTCGTGATAAATTGGCCGGATGAAGACAGTGAATGGATCATCGCTTAACACATGTGAGAATACGGCATAAGGAAACGAATTGCACTTACAGGCGACGGCGGTGCGATACTGAGCATCTAGATTGGCATCGATCTATAAGGCAGCGGTCAGAGGATATATCTCAAACAAAAAACGAAGCACCTCATCAAACAGATAGAATGGCGCCGGATCACACTTTTGTATGGCAAAAACTGAAGGCAGTGTAAGATGACGCAACGTAACCACCCCAATACGCACCAAGTGCCAATGCAACTAGTGACTTTTGACCTCCAGAAAGTTGTTGGATACGCAGGCCTTCATCTACTTTGGAGTTGAACGAAACCTTCACGAGACGAGCACTTTAGATATGCACGAAGGAATAACCAATAATACGTACCTTTATCGCCACACCAGTGTAATTGTCGACGGTGCGCTGCTGGGAATCGTCAGCCTCGTCAGCTTCTTCATCGTCCTGGGGCGAAAGCTCAGAAAATCTGCGATTGATAACTAAAAGGTACTTACTTGGTCTATACGTCTTTGGATGATAAGCTTCCCTTTACCAGCGGGCACCAGGGTCTCAAAAACCTCCTCGAAGTTCCTCGCTACTTGTTTAAAGGTTCGTTCAATTGCCTCGTCCTTACGCTGGTCCAGGACTTCAACTAGTTGTTCAATCGATTCTCCGGATTTCTCTAGGTCCTCTCGGCGCTTCAAGAGCTGGTCCCTTTGCTTTGTGAAACTGTTGTACTGCTCGAATGCTTTTTTATTAACGTGAGCGAACTTTTTGAGGCCTTCATTCACGGTGTGCAGTTTCCTGACCAGCTTATCGGAGTTATTGCCAACCGAGCTTTACTTTACACGAGCACGCTTACCTTGTCCGATCTCTCATTGGTGTACTTATCAAAAGCTTCCTCCGGAAGGACGCCTAGATCCCGGATATTGCGGTTACATTCGTCTTTTTTGTTCACAAGGAGATTCCTCTTTGCGAGGTAGCGTTCCGTACTCTTCTGCTGCTTTGCCATGCTACGACCGTCCTCTGCCTGTTGATTTTGCATCACTTCTAGACTACTACGGTGCTCTTGGAGGTCGTGCACGAGTTTGTCAATTGCCCTCTCCATGTCTGTCATAGTGGGAAGCAGCTTCACAACACGCCAATAGGTGAAAACAGACCTTGAACCTTCTTTGTAAGCGTTCCGATGGCGTTATTGACTGAGCTGAACTCATGTGTTCGGACTTTTAGATCATCTGCCGCGTTAGCATCACCGACTTCAGGTTCACCAAGCCCTTCGATCTGAGAACGTAGCTCATCCCGACGCCGGCGTAGGCTCTCATTCAGTTCGATTTGAATGATGTTCTTGCTCCTGCCCAGCTGACACCAAAATTCGTAAATGTGGACTGGAACGAGAAACAAGGTATTGAACTACTAACCTCAGTCTTTGTCTTACCCATCTCCACAAGCAGCTTCTGTCGGGCTTCGATATCCCTGCTAAGCTCGTCGATGAAACCTTTTTCTTCCACGCTTAACTCCTGAACCATCGGACTTGCCAACTCGAATCTGTAGGCCTCGATGCGAGCATTCAGCATGCGAAGCTCACCACCAAGTTCTTGCGCGTCCTCCTCATGCTTCGGAATTCTCCTTTCTACACGTTCCTTCTCCTTTTGAAGGGCAATGATTTCTGCACTGATACCCTCACGCGCTTCCCGTGCCACCTTTTGCTGGTTGCTCAAGATCTGTATGCGACCGCTCACACGGGCAATCTCTTGATCGAGCTTGAGTGTGGCGGCTTTCACCTCTCGTGAGCGAGTTTCTTCAGCAGCAACTCTAGAGCGCCAGGTCGCCACATTTTTTACGGCTTCGAGACGCGAGCGTCGAATATCGTAATATCCTCCGGTAAGTGCGCCCTTGCGATCAACCTTATCACCGTCAAGTGTGATTGTGTTGATACCATGACTCTTCACATATGCGGCAGCAACGGTGAGGTCACGACAAACGCAGGTTCTACCGAACACTTGTTGAAATGCTTTAGCATGCACTGGGTCGTAGCGAAGTTTTTCCAGAAGAGGTATTGCATCATCAGCATTCGGTGGAATAAGGTTCTTGGGCTTGAGACGATTGAGAGGCATAAATGTGACGCGACCGGTCCTCTCGCGCAGCATGACATCAAGAACCTTGGATGCAGTCTGATCCGTATCAACCACCACGTGAAACAAGCTAGAAACAATGGTCAGACAATGGGGAGTACGATAGGCAGTAGTTTGTTAAACCCCACCTATTCCCAGCCGTTAACTCGACAGCAGTATTGAATTTCATGTCCGTAACTTCGAAGAGCCGATAGAGGGGCCCATAAACCCCATCCACGTTTAAGCGTTCAGCAATGGAATCGACGGCGCGTAACCCAGTACCAGTGTCCTGAAAATCCAGTCAGTCATGGACAAGGCCACGCACTTCGATATTTACCTTGTCCATCATGCTCGCCAGACCCCGTTCTGCCGATCTCAACTCATCGGCCGCATGATTCCTCGTCGAATCAAGTTTGGCATCCTCACGCCATAGGTCCTTGCGTTGTTCGACCCAATCCCCACGCTGATCCGCCAGCTTTGCGAGCTCCTCCCCGAGTTCTCTTGCCCTCCCGCGACTATCGTCACCACGTTTTACCACGTCCGCCATCTGTCCATCCAGCTGATCACGTATGGCTATCGCAGTCTGGAGTTCAACACCGGAGGTCTTCAAAGCATCGTTTTGGGCTGCCCGGTGCGCCTCAAGAGCTGCAAGTTCGCTGCGCAGGAACTGGTCACGCTCCGCACGAGTGCGGAAACGCTCTAACCTCCCTTGCTTTGCATACAGTGCGGCCAATTTTCCATTTGCGTCATCCAGGGCACGCCGTTGCTCGGCTTCAGCCGCGCGATGTGTTTCCCATCGTGGAATTAACGCGTTCAATGCTTCTTCTTTCTGTCTTACCTGAGCCTCAGCTTCAACCAGTTCGCCTTCGAGAGCGCTGCGCTGGCCACCTGCACGCGCGTCGGCTGCACGAAGGTCCGTAATTCGTAGTTCGAGCTCCTTTTGCGAGCGAACAAGGTCAGCAAGCTCCGCCTGAGCACCGTGCTTCGTCAGCTGAAGAGTAGAAAGCTCATGTTTCGCCGTAGACATTTGATTTTCCAATGACTGAGGGATGAATTAGTAAAGAAACCTTCATGTAACAAGTGACGGCACCTGAATTTGTTGTTCTCGGTCAGAAAACATTTCACGACGTTGGTTCGCCCCATGAAGCTCCTTCTTCCTTTCCTCCTCGATTTCTTCGAGCGCTTCCGCAACCTCTTCCAGCTCACGCTGATATAGAGCGTATTCAAGGCAGCGCTTCTCCTTATCCTTGTCTTGAAACTCTTTTAATTCTTCCTTCTCTTCTTCCAATTCTCCGAGACGAGTCTCAATGAAATCGAGCAGCTCGATGATTTTAGACTTCTTTCCTTCAGTCTCCGACATGATACGAAGGGATTCTGCACGTCGTTGTTCATAAACTTTTGTGCCCGCAACCTCTTTCAAGAGAGCAAGGCGTTCGTGATCCTTCGCATTTGTCAGCGCGGTAATCTACTTATGATAAGCGACACAGTAAGAGTTTTATTGTACTTATGAACTCACGCGGCCTTGGGGAACGATATAGTACGGGTTGGCTTTGCTAAAGCCCGCACTCTCAAGAAGGTTCATGACATCCGCCTTGCTGGCGCTCTTTTTATCAAGGCTGTATTCGTCTTTCTTCAGCCCTATAGTGCGACGCAGAATGACCTCGTCCCGACCAGTTGGAAAACGATTGTCAGAGTTATCGAATATTATTTCAACTGAGAGCAATGTAAATCGATACGGTTTGTGTTGGAAATACCCAGATACAGACCGTAGGCAGAGAGTGTTGTGGTGGTCGAGATACCTTCATGCAAGAGGGCTTGACGCTCCTCACGCGACATGGATGTGTACGCGTCCGACAGCACAAAACGAATAGCTGCCGGGAATAAGCAAGAGGGTACATTCTGGTGAAGGTCTTAAGTCATACCAGCAAAAAAGTTGCTCTTCCCTGACCCATTCCGCCCAACCACGACGTTATGTCTTGGAGAAAATGGTTCTATCTGTGTCTGGTCTCTATCTATGAAGTGTCAAGCACTGCGCAGTGATGCTCGAAGCATGAGTGAGGCCCACAAGACTTGAAGCCCTGGATCGTCAACGTCTTGATGTACATATTGAATAGAAACTAAGACAGACAGATACAAGCAACTGCTTGATTAAGCTGGCGAGATCACGTCCGAGTCTGTCACGGTCACCACTTGGGACGCGACGCGTTGTCGGAGATTCAATTACACCACACTCATGAGGTCCCTTGATGAATAAATCTCCTCCAGAAAATGTCTTGAAAGTTAATATGGAGAATCGCTCGCTATGCATGGGAGATCACATCGCGAGAATTTTACAATGCAAATAATTGACAACACGACGATCACAAAGCAACCTCGACATCTAACCGTGCGAGATACGAATATACATCAGGAGAAAGGCGGTAACGTAGCATACCAGCAAAAACCATCAAAGAACGTGATTTCTTTCTCAAACCTGCAAGAGTCTGAGCGCAGCAGGTCAAAACCGTGTGAGAACAGTGAGGAAACGGGGCCCTACCATTTGCCTGCTCGCATCTGGCGTGCTCGATGCTTTGACCTTCTGGTAGACACCAGCAATGGCATCCATTGCGAGTGGAAGGTACGCGTGTAGGTTGCGCTGCAAGGAATCATGCAATTCCTTAAATTCCTCCGCGCGGCGATTGATCTTCGCTACGTCACCGTCGAGCGGGACAAGGTCTGTTGACTCCACGATCTGTTCTCGTCGTTAACATACACAACATGCGTACACAGAATTACGAAGTGAGGACAGACCTCAAGAGCCCGATCAGCCCGCCCGTCGGCCTTTGCATCGAGTGCTTCTCTCACGCGTAACAGCTTCACAACCGCATCCCTGGCGCGTCCTGGCGCGCGGCCCATCCGCTCGTAGTGCCGAATAATATCGATGGCAGCTGCCTCTAGCGAGCGTGCACGCTCTCCGCCACCGCCAGGTGCAGCTAATGTTGTACCGAGTGCGGTGGCAAGACTGTTGACGACAGTAGTATACTCCCCTGCGAGGTTGTAGAGTTTTATTGCTTGCAGGACGCGATCACTCTCCTCCGCCTGCCGTGCGGCGGGAACAAAGATCTCCGCATTGAGTTCATGAGTGTCATTAAGTTTGAGCAATGGTGCGGCCTGCTCGATTACACCGGACTATTTTCGGTGAGGACTCTAGCAGGCACAAGGCAAAAAAACAGACATACGAAACGCATCCCGTCAGCGCGAAACCCACCAACAAGTTCATCCCATGCAGGACCTGCATTGGCGAGAACGATGACCCGACGTACAAGATCCCAGGCGAGTTCGAGCTGCTCCTTGCCGATGCTACCTGGCTGATCCGCACCCAAAGTAACCGTATGCACATATTGCAGGGCTTCTTTGGCGTCCAAACGCACAAACTGACGTACGTACCGCCAAACAAGTGTCGAGAAACTAAGCGCCGGCGGGATAGAGGAGGAAAGAGAAACTAAGAGCCCCAGAGTATTAAGGACTGAACAGCATGTGGAGTCGACACGACACTCACGAGGTGTAATGTCCGATGACTCAGCACGGGAAGGTGCACGTAATAGACCATGGTAGGCTAGTGCGATAGCCAAGTGAACTGCCTCGATCTCTGTCTCCAAATGTTCCCCGAGCGCAGCGACAGCCTGAAGTACCATCACTGATACGGGCGGGACGCATGCATATGACCACGTACTCTCTCAAACTCACCGCACGAAAGAAGTACGGCAGCCCATAAACCGGTTCGTGCTCCCTTGGAGTCAGAAGTGCCTTCGAAATGACGCTCTCCATAGTTGAGCAGCACCTCTGCAAGCCCACGCAGCCCACCATTCTCTTCTTCGTCACACTGCACAGACTCGATGAGCCACAAAAAGGTTCGAGAGAAAGAAACGTGCCATTGCGAGTTGGAACCAGAGCCAGTCCTCTGTCGTTGCCGTGACAAGTGGAACGTTGCGCTTCGATGGGTCCAGCTTGCCCATGAGCTTATAAAGAGCGAGCTTGAACGGGTCAACACTTGTCGAGTGTAGTAGATGAGCATTGTAGACGGCCTGGACGTGATCTCGATGGGGCTTTGGAAGTCTGAACGCAAGGTGATAGTCAAAACATGGATAACCGTAGGGAGAACGAGGGAAAAAGACATACCGATGATCAGGCGACTCCAGCCAGAGACGAAAGTGCACTACAAAGCTATCTTCGCGGTGCTCAATAGCTTGCCGATGGGCGAGCGCCTCCTCGAGGGCTTCTCTTATATGCCCTGTGCGTACCAGATAGAATAACTTGGCCCACAGGGGCTGAGCCGCAACCAACTACCGGAATTGTCAGCGATATCCACCAAATACTGTGATTTGGGCAAACCTCGATACGGTCTTGCCAACCTCCCCCGCGGTAGTACCGTACCAGCAGAAAAGCACGCACACGGTTTGCAATGCTTGGGTCCCCACCAAGGCGCGCCTCGAGTGGGCGCGCCTGAACTGTGCGCTCTAGCACGTCAAGGTACTGCTCTTCAAGGGCTGCACGCGCTCCTGCGGCAATTTGTTTTCTCAATTCGATGGCTTCTCGTGACGCAGGATCACCGAGATGTGCACGAGCATGGCGACGTTCCAACAACGGCGTGTTCAGGATATGGGCACTGGCATGCGCAAGCGGCGGAATTCCAGGTGGTTCCCCGGTTATTTTTGCGAGAATATGAAATATTTGTATGACCTGATGCGATCGCTAAGGTATAAAGAATGAAAAGAAGTCTTCTCGGATGACACTAAACAGCACCCACATCTGGATTGATTGAAAGGGCCGCCTGAATGAACGCGTGGACAATTGGAAACGACGCGCCACGTAAACGGGCTACATTGAACTCAACCACGACGCGATCATACGCCATCATTTTGCCTTGTACTTGCAAGCTAGGGCTTGGCGCCGCGCTTAACTGAGAAGAGGTCAAAAATGTCACCGGATTCATGAAAAGACACACACCGTAAGTGCGCTTCGGGTGTGAGGTGTCTTGCCCCTCAATGCTAACGTTCCGCTATCACCCGACCGGCCACCCAACTCTTCAAAGACTCGTTTCTTACGAGTTTCCCACTCGCGTCTGCTTCTATCCTCCAAAACGCGATAGAATTCTTCTTGAGTTTCTCTGCGCGCTTCTTCGATTGTTGAAATGACATTTTGTTCATGTGCGTGTCTTAAGTAACCAGAGATATCAGTATCTTGGAGAGGTTGCAGCGGCAGGAATGTCGCAGATGTGTTGAGGTGCGCGATAGAGTTCGCGAGGGCCGGAACATCGATATGTGCCTGTGCTAACAGGTAATTCCTAAAGCCAGATCAGTAGTGACTCCTGGCAATTTCTCGTTTAACGTGTTTGACGCTTACGCTCGACCTGCATCTGCCTGTGCACCAGTCGGTCGTGGGAGGAGCCTTCGCGACTGCGCTTCTATCTGGTCCAAGGAGAGAGAGACATTTGGCAAATCTTGTCGTTTTAGATGCGATGTAAGAGCCTTAGATGATGCTAGGAGTGAAGAGAGATCGGAAGACATGCTGATTCTCGTCAACCGCAAACCAACACGAACCACCACCAAATGCGCCAAGTCGCGACGCACGGCACAGAAACTACCGTAACCAGAACTAGCTGTTCCGCTTCACACTCAGATGAAGGTCCGCAAGGGAATAGAATCAAAACCTCCTGGATTAAAGCTCCGACTGAAATGTGGGCTCAAGAATATTTATCCGACTTATCGTCGCACACATTTACAGTCTGATTGGTAGCGGCATCTCAAGTAAATGGTGTCAATGGCTACCGCTGAAAAAAGAGCTTAGGATTCCGAAGTGAAGTACCGCTTAATATCGTCGAAGGAAAAGCTAGGTGTGAGGTCAGCGAGCGCGATACGACGATAGTTTATATCCGGAACGGATACGCACAATTCGCCTCCCAACAAAGCAATGAGGCCGATCGAAGTAGCGGAAAGAACACGCCTATCCCAATTTCGGTACGCGAAATAGCCTACAATGGTCAAGATGCTGGCATTTACTGCCTCCAGAAATTGGTTTAGGTCTCCAACTGATACGGACAAACGTACCGATTCTAGTAGTTCCTTCGAACATCCGTGACCTTGGTACATGCTCACGAGCATGGCTTCCAACAAAGGACGGTACGGGGCCCTCTACGTCATTTCTTCGTGCTACACTGCCCTTGGGTGGGCCTTGGCATGCATTGATAACAAAGCTTTCTATGCCAAGCAACGCAAAGGCTGCCGCCATGGCCGATGTGATTGCCTTGGTGTCACGGCGCAGTTTTGGTTGTGTGTAGAAAGCATAAGAAGTACCAGCCAGAAGACCGATGTTCGCTGGAGATTCTGGTTAATACTTCTCCGCGCTGGAAGTCAATAAATACCAGCCAATGCCAACGAGACCACCGGCAAGTGAAGGTCGAAGGACGACTTCCTTGACTTTCTCCCATCTGTAAAATGTAGGAATTTCGGGACGTTTGAACCCACTTTCCTTCGTTGTGGTGGCCTCGGATGCTTGGCGGGGAGATTCAGATTTTGTGTACGTCGAAGACTCCCCGTTATTAGGCCGTAGCACGCTGACTTTGGTGGTAATATCGGGCGATGCACCTCCTAGCACAGAAGGTGTAGTCAGCAGCGCAGGATCAGGGTGGGGCTAACGAAGGCAGATTGATGGCATTAAGAAACGAAACGAGCTCAGTCAGCAAATAACAATAAGAGTTGTGAGCGCACCTGTTGTCCAGGAGGGGGAGCGTTGGCAGCCGCGATGTTAGCGTAGGAGTCCATGCTCAAGAGTACTTTACGAGTGTATAGTTGTGAAAAGTACGAGACGGGCACATCTGTGCGGTTGGCCTTCCTTTGTACTTGTACCGTGACTGACGAAACTGGGGCTCCATAAAGCGGATTACTGACGTCACATTTAATAGTCATGGCCATCTGCTTCGCGATTACTGGGTATTTGTATAGTACAGTCGATAAGTAAGTATGCCAAGGACCGAAAGCCGAGTGAACATGATCCAATAACGTAGGTGTATCTGATTGGCTCAGGCTCAGAAGACATCCATCGAATGAGGGCAATCCACCGCAACGTGTCCATAATTTTCGCAGTCCTCACAATATAACTCAGAGGGAGGCGCGTCCTTACCTCCAGTCGGTGCAGCACCACCTCGTAGCAAGTCGCACGTGAAAATGTCATGACCCGGCTGCTCACAGATCTCACAGACATCCCCCGCTAGGGTAGCCTGATTCGTGTCTGACAACGAGTCGAAGGAATCAGCAGAAAGTAATCCAGTTGCCTGGTTTCCTCGCTTCGAGCTTCTCTTTTCAACCCGCGCGAGTTTTTCTTTCAGTTGTTCTATCTCTTGTTCGAGCTCATCCTACCACTTCGTTGAGGCTGGGAACTGTACTCCAATAAAAAGGAAACTCACTTCACGATAAATCTATGTTGCATGAGCGATTTGAGTCAAGAATACAAACATCCGCTACGTACCTTGGCTTCAACTAGACTTTCCAACTCGCTCACTTCTTTGTTAAGCTGATTCGCGAGCAAGTTCTGAGTAGACGACTGGTAAATAAAATCTAGAACTCACATCATGGACTGCCCTCGCACTTTTGGCTTCAGCCTCGGTCAAACGCTTCCGTAGTTGTTCAAGGTCGATCTGTTACCC
>Ga0179590_1000046_pt1 | contig 9916 bp, 3 predicted proteins | sample CZOMad2_1_08_16f_FD_148622 | JGI IMG/M metagenome (GOLD analysis project Ga0179590, IMG submission 148622) | Vadose zone soil fungal communities from Angelo Coast Range Reserve, California, USA - CZOMad2_1_08_16fungal (Illumina Assembly) | ecosystem: Environmental > Terrestrial > Soil > Vadose...
GCCGCGACTCTTCCGGCCATAGATCCCGATTACAGAATCGGCCCCCAGGACGTTGTCCGGATCGACGTATGGAAAGAGCCGGACATTTCGCGCACAATTCCCGTTCGGCCGGACGGAAAGATTTCACTCCCTTTGCTAAACGACGTCCAGGCGGCGGGGCTTACGGCAATGCAACTCGCCGGGTCGCTCCGCGAGAGCTTCTCGAAATATCTCACCAGTCCTCAAGTCACTGTAACCGTGACCGAAATTAACAGCCGCCGCGTTTACATCACCGGCGAAGTCACCCACGCGGGCGCGCTACCTCTCTTGCCCAATATGACCGTGCTGCAGGCGCTCTCTAGCGCTGGCGGGTTCACGCAGTTTGCCAAGCTCAAGAATATTTACGTGCTTCGAACCGAAGACGGAAAGCAAGTGAAGCACCCTTTCAATTACAAGGAAGTGGTTAAGGGAAATCTTGCCGAGCAGAATGTTCTTCTTCAGCCCGGCGATGTAATCGTGGTTCCCTAAGGCTCTAATGTGCTTATGACTGCTCGAAAATTCGTATTGGCAACCCTGACCTTTTCGCTGGCGCTCTTGGCCGGAAGCACTTCGCTCCGTGCACAGGACGAACCGCAACCCCCCGCGGAGGGCAAGCCCAGGCCCGCGGGAACTTCCACTTCGATTCCGCTCGTGAACAGCGGTGCTGCGCAGAATCCGGATGACAACAATAACAATCTCACTCCGGACAATACTCCTCTTACTGGCCTGCTCACTCCCACCCTGGGCTCGCCAGAAACTCTCCACAGTTACTGGGTACCCGGAATTCAGTGGACCGGGTCTATCCAATCTAGCGGCTACAACCAAACGCAAAATTCCAGCTGGCTCATGAACAACTACATCCTGGGCAATCTGAGCGTCTTGAAAGTATGGAGGAGGTCCCAATTCGCCCTCAATTATTCCGCCGGTGGATTCTTCTCGTCAGACAGTTCGCAAGATAATGGCTATTCCCAGCAGCTCGCTCTTTCGCAAACGTTTCAATGGAACCGCTGGTTGCTTCAGCTGAATGACCAGTTTTCTTATCTGCCGCAAACCTCGCTTGGATTTGGCGGCGGCACTGGCCTGGGGGTTCCGGGCGTCGGTGGTTCCGGAGGGCCGGTAATACCGGGGATCGGCAATAACTATGTCCCAAACCAAAGCATTTACACGGCGGTCGGACCTCGCTATAGCAACGCCGGCGTTGCCCAATTGACCTACACCGTTTCTCGGCGTGGCTCCATCACCATGAGCGGTTCCTACGGTCTCCTGAATTTCGTGGAATCAGGAAATGTCAACAGCAACTTCACCACTGCAACTATCGGCTACAATTACGTGCTCTCTCCCAAGGATTCCATCGGTGTGTTCTACCGTTTCTCCGGCTACCACTACGACAGCCAGCCGCAGGCGAATGGCGATCATTCCTTCAATTTTGCCTACAGCCGTAAAGTAACCGGAACTCTGGGCCTGCAAATTTACGCGGGACCCGACTTCACCACCTCCCGGATCAGCACTAATGGAAACTCGCTGATGTATGGCGTGAACGTCGGCGCTTCTCTGACGTATGCCGCAAGGAACAGCGGATTGGGCCTTTCTTACAGCCATGGCATCTCTGGCGGCAGCGGCGTTTTGACGGGCACCTCGGCGGATCGACTCAACTTCACCGCCAATCACCAGCTCACCCGCATGTGGAGCGGACAATTCAACCTGGGCTTCGCCCACAATACCGCGCTGAACACGGGTATCCAGGCAACTTCGCAGTCATTCAATACCTGGACCGTAGGCGGCGGCGTCAGCCGGCCCGCCGGCAGAAACGGCACCTTTGGGGTCGCCTACAACGCCGACATCACGAATTACGGTCAAGCGGGCTGTGTCGGCACCGCCTGCAGCTCCAGCCAAACGTACAACTATGTCACCATAAATTTTCAGTGGCACACGCGTCCTTTGATTTTGCCCTGATTTGCATCAACAAGGGCTGCGAATAGAATGGAAACTGGAAATGGATCGAGAGTCGCCGGCTAATGTACAAAAGCTTTTACGGTCTTAAAGAAAACCCGTTTAACGTCAACCCCGATCCTCGCTTCCTCTTTCTGACGAAGCAGATTGAGGAAGCACTGACTGGCTTGATGTACGGCATCCAGACCCGCAAAGGCTTTATCACGCTTACCGGCGAAGTCGGCACCGGCAAAACCACGCTGATCAATCGCCTTCTCGACTGGCTTCATCACCGCCGCGCGCGCACCGCTTTTCTCTTCAACTCCCGGATGAACTCCAGCCAGCTTTTCGATTTCATCCTGGCGGAGTTTGACATTCCCTGCGAGTCCAAATCCAAAAGCCAGCAACTCCTGAAACTCAATCACTGGCTTCTCGAACGCTACCGCGACGGCGAAACTGTTGTTCTGATCATTGACGAAGCCCAGAACCTGACCTATCCCGTTCTTGAGGAAATCCGGCTGCTTACCAATCTGGAGACCTCCACGGAAAAGCTTTTGCAGATCGTCCTCTCCGGCCAGCCTGAACTCGAGGAAAAGCTCAAACTCCCGCAGCTTCGCCAGCTCCGGCAGCGCATCATGCTTCGTTGCCGCACCACTCCGCTTTCTGAACAGCAGACCGGCGAATACATAACCGAACGCCTCAGGATCGCCGGCGCCTCGGGCGCACCGATCTTTAGTGCAAAGACGATTGAAACCATCCATGTCTATTCGCTGGGGATTCCGCGCGTCATCAATCTCTTGTGTGAGCATTCCCTGGTAAACGGGTTTGTCGAGCAGCAGCGGCCGATCCAGCCGAAAATCGTCGAGGATGTTGCCCACGAGTTTCAACTCGACGAGGTTGAGCCCGTCGCTCCAAATGGCGCCGCCAAGATTGATTCAGATGTCTACAATTCAGAGGTTTTTCTGCAAAACCTCGGCGAAGCTCTCTCTCGCTTCCGAGTTGGCCCCGGCACCGGCCGCGATCGCAAGTAACGCTCTCTAAATGGATCGAGTATCTTTAAGGCCGTTTGAGCTCTGAACGAGCATGCAATCTATCGCGTTCCCCGTTTCGAAGTGCATGGATTAGGCTAAAGGTAGGCTTCGCTCCCTTATAAATTGTCCAGAAAGAATTGGGTCGCTCGCTGCATCAGCAGACGACGCGCGGGCGGATCACTAATCTCATGGCCGCGCCCGGGAAAGGAAATGACCTCCACATACTTTCCGGCCTTAATGAGTTCATCCACCAGAGCCAACGTGTTCGAATAGTGCACCTTGTCATCGCCCGATCCGTGTGCAATCAACAATTTTCCCTTCAGACCCGCCGCATTCTTGATCGGCGAAGATTCCTGATAACTTTCCTCATGCACGCTGTCCGGAAGACCGATGTAGCGCTCCGTGTATATCGTGTCGTAGAAGTGCCAGTCCACCACCGGCGCCACGGAAAAACCAACTTTGTAGATTTCAGGCGCTTCAAACATGGCATGCAGCGTCAAGTGTCCGCCGTAACCCCAGCCCCAAATGCCCATGCGATTGCTATCGACAAACGGTTGAAGCCGAAGCCACGCTGCGCCGTCGCGCTGATCCGATAACTCCTGCGCGCCGAACCGGTAATGAATTGGTTCTTCGAAAATATGCCCACGTCCAGCGGATCCCCGATTGTCCATCGCGAAAATAATGTAGCCCGTTTGCGCCAAGAGCTCATGCCACAGAAGTTCCTCGCCAGCCCATCCATTCAGGACCACCTGCACTCCGGGGCCTCCGTAAACGTACGTAATCACTGGATATTTCTTCGCCGGATCGAAATTAGGTGGTTTGATCATGTAGCAGTTGAGCGAAATGTTGTCGTGAGCCTGCACAGTGAAGAACTCGACGGGAGAAAGGTGATAGCCGGCGAGTTCGTTCACTCTGTTTTCATTGAGGCTGGCGAACTTCGTGCCATCGGCGCGATAAAGATCCTGTCGCGGAGGAGTGGTCGCATTCGAGAATGTATCGAGGTAAAACGCCTTGTTGTGCGAAAACTGCACTGCGTGCACTCCCTCTTCCTGCGAAAGCCGTTTCAGGCCCGAACCATCGAGCGCAACGCGATAAAGATGTCGCTCTAGCGGCGATTTTTCCGTGGCCATGAAGTACACCAGCCCCTTTCGTTCATCCACTGCCGAAACGTGCCGCGCTTCCCATTCACCGCGTGTCACCTCCGCCAGTTGCTTGCCGCCCATTTCGTAGAGATAAAGGTGGCGATACCCGGACCGTTCGCTTGACCAGAGAAGCCTCCTCCCGTCCTCAAATAAATGCAGATCGTCAGAAACATTGATCCAATACGGATCTTTGTCGGTAAGAAGTGTGGAAGATTTGCCTGTGGCAATGTCGGCCACCAGCAAATCGAGCGTCTTCTGCTCTCGGTTCAGTCGTTGAATCGCTACGTGCTTGGAATCCGGCAACCAGTTCACCCGGGCGATATAGATGTCGTTGTTCTTGCCCGAATCTATCAGCTTCGGTTGGACTCCCGATATCGGAGCTATATAAACGTGAACGATTGGATTTTCACCGCCACCCACTGGGTAACGCTGCAGAGTTGCTTTCCCCGTGAATGACTCGAAATCTACTAATGAAAATTGTGTCACCCGACGCTCATCCATTTCCAAAAAGGCTACAGCCGTAGAATCCGGTGCCCACCAGTACGCCGTCGTGCTGCCCAGCTCTTCGCGATAGGCCCAATCTAGTTCGCCCTTGCGAACGCCTTCGTTTCCGTCTTTTGTCAGCGCGCGCTCTTTACCATCAACGGTTCCGACCAGCCAGATGTTGTGATCCCGTAGAAAACTTACGAATTTCCCGTCCGGAGAAATCATCGCGTCCGCAATTTCCGCCTTCCCCGTAACCAGCATGCGCCCGCTCTGCGTTTTGAGATCAAACCACGTCAAAGAGTTGGCATCGCTGAAAAGCAACGCATCCCCACTTGGCGCCCAATGGTATTTCGCAGGCGCGTCGTGCCTCGGTACCCGGGCTGCGCCACTTTCATCACCTTCGCGTGATGGGGCCGACAGAATGGACTCAAGCTTCGCCGCCGGGATCAAGACGGACCGTTTACCTGAAGCAAGATCCATCAAGTAGAGCGACGTGTGCCGTTCTTCACCCGACCCGGAGCTTTCCAGATAGCTCAGTTTTTTATTGTCTGGCGTCCACGCCACGCCGCCTGTTAATTGGCCGTTCAGGCTGGGTTCACCCAAGATCCGCTCTGCTGTGAGGAGTTCGGAAGGTGCACCCAAAGTAGCTTGTTGAGCCAGCAGTCTAGTCGCAAGCGCAGGCGAAATCAGAAATGCGAGTAGTAAGAAAATCGTTAGAACATACTTAGAACCGTCAAGCCTACTCACCATCGCCCGCCCCCTGTGAAATGCGTTTCATTCTAGCGTGAGCCCGTGCAACCGCCAACGCGATGGACCGCCGCAATTCGAACTGCAAAAAGTACTGTACGTACCCGACCATAATTCGACTTCCAATCCTTCAGTCCGGGGTTGCGGGTCTGTGGCCTCAACCCATATACTTGGTAATCTTTCCTGCCTTGTCCGCAGCCGTGGCCGCCGCGGGTTTGGTCATTGCCTTACGCGGTACGGGGTTCCGAAAATCACGTAGAAGATATTTGGGCTTATCTAGGGGAGTGTTTTCCCGGGGGGTTAGGATGTTAGCAATGCGAGCGGTGCCGGCCGCGTGTTCTTCCTCAGGTTTCAAGACGCAAATCTCGAGCTTTCGTGGATGGGCAGGGGTGACACTGGTATGCCTCCTCCTGTTGGGCGGACGAACGGAGGCCCAGACCAACGTCGTCACTCAACATAATGACATCTCGCGCTCTGGTGCTAACACCACAGAAGTCATCCTGACGCCTTCCAACGTAAATTCCACCTCTTTCGGGAAGCTCTTTGCACAAAGCGTGGACGGCTATGTCTACGCGCAACCCCTCTACGTTGCCGGCCTCACCATGGGCTCGGGCACGGCGCAATCCGGCACCACTCACAACGTAATTTTTGTCGCGACCGAACACGATTCCGTTTACGCGTTCGATGCGGACAACAACGGCGGAGCAAACTCCTCGCCCTTATGGCGCGTCTCGCTGTTTGACTCGGCGCATGGAGGCGGCACAGGAGAAAAGCCGGTTCCCCAGAGTGACGTAAGCACGGCAGACATTGTGCCGGAAATTGGAATCACCGGGACCCCGGTGATTGACCCTTCCACCATGACAATGTACGTAATCGCAAAAACCACCGTCTCCGATACGACTTTCATCCAACGCCTGCATGCACTGGACATTACTACCGGTGGGGAAAAATTCGGCGGGCCAGTTGTTCTGTCAGGCAGCGTGTCGGGGACAGGCAACGGCAGTTCGGGTGGAAAGCTCAATTTCGATCCCAAATGGGAGAATCAACGGCCAGCATTATTACTCCTGAACGGAATTGTATACATCGGATTTGCAGCCCATGGAGATAACGGTCCGTGGCACGGTTGGATCTTTGCCTATAACGCGAGTACTCTGCAGCAAACGAGTGCATTCGTCTCTACGCCTAATGGGTCAGGTTCTGGGTTCTGGATGTCCGGGGCGGGATTGGCTGCAGATGTCATCGATCCAATCAACAAGCCATATGGGCGAATGTTCGTCGCCACTGGAAATGGAACCTACGACGCACTTGCTCCGTTCACGAACAATGAAGATTACGGTGACGACCATATCCGCCTGGATCTGAGCAACGGCGTAATGACGGTGCAGGACTCGTTCACACCATTGAATCAAGCCAGCTTGAATGGCGGAGACAGTGACGTAGCTGCAGGAGGCATTCTATTGCTGCCGGATCAAAGCACCGGCGGCCACCAACGCCTGCTGGTCCAAGTCGGTAAAGAGGGAAAGATTTATGTAGTGGACCGTGACAATATGGGCGGGTACAGCACCAGCACTGACAATGTCGTCCAGGAGATTTCCGGCCAAACGGGCGGTCTCTGGAGCATTCCAGCCTATTGGAACAATACCGTGTATTTCTGGGGCAGCGGCAACAACTTGAAAGCGTTTTCTCTCTCCGCGGGAAAACTCTCCACAACACCAGTTTCGAAGAGTGCCATGACCTCGGGATTTCCCGGCGCAAGCCCCAGCATTTCTTCCAATGGAACTAGCAACGGAATTGTCTGGACGCTGCAAACGGACGCTTATGGCTCCAGCGGAAACGCAATTCTGCATTCCTTCGATGCGACCAACGTCGCGACAGAGTTTTTTAATTCTACGCAGAACCAGCCGAGTGGCACTACAAACGCTGCCGGCCCCGCCGTAAAGTTTGCGGTTCCCACCGTGACAAATGGAAAAGTCTACGTTGGCACGCAAACCAGCGTAGCTGTATATGGCTTGATCAGTGGGAGCCAGCAAGCGGCGAACCCTGTGATCAGTCCTGCGGAGCAATCGTTTACCGGCAGCCTCTCCGTGACGATCACTGACAGTACGCCTGGAGCGACGATTTACTTCACCACCGACGGCACCGCACCATCCACCTCCTCCACCGTGTACACCGGTCCCATTACCGTAACCACGACGGAGACTATTTCCGCAATCGCCAGCGCCACTGGATTCCTCACCAGTGCCGTCGCGAAGCATGTCTATACGCTGCAGACGCAAACCTTGGCGCCCACTTTTTCGCCGCTGGGCGGTTCCTTCAGCACCGGACAAATCGTAACGATTTTGGATGCTACCTCGGGAAGCCAGATCTACTACACCACGGACGGCACCACCCCGAGTCCCGGAGTGGGGACAACCCAACTGTATGCCTCCGCTCTGTCGGTAAGTTCCACGACCACCATCAAGGCTATCGCCACCGCGAGCGGTCTGTCCAACAGCCCAGTCTCCAGCGCCGTTTACACCGTCAATCTTGGTGGGACAGGTATTGATTTCAGCGCTGGATTTAGCACATCCGCGTCCTCCATGACTTTCAATGGCAGCACTGGTCTAGACGATACCCGACTCCAGTTGACGAGCGGCCTTACCGGCCAGGCAGGCAGTGCTTGGTACAACTCGCAACTAAACATTCAGTCGTTCTCCACTGATTTCACCATGCAATTGTCGAATCCCGCCGGGGATGGCATGACCTTCACTATTCAAGGTTCCGGATTGACGGCTCTCGGACCTAGCGGTGGCGGATTGGGCTATGGGCCGGATTCGCCAACAAACCCATCGGCCAGCCCCAACACGCCAATCGCAAAAAGCGTGGCCGTGAAATTTGATTTGTACAGCAATGCTGGCGAGACCGCGAATTCGACCGGTCTGTACACCAACGGTGCATCGCCCACAACACCTTCCATTGACCTCACTCCGTCCGGAATCAATCTGCATAGCGGCGACACCATGGCCGTTCACATGTCTTATAACGGGACCGTCCTCTCGATGACCATCACCGACGCCGTGGTGAATGCGACGTTCAGCACAAGTTGGACGGTAAATATCCCAAGCACCGTTGGTGCACCGACCGCGTATGTTGGCTTTACCGGAGCCACTGGCGGAGCGACGTCCAGTCAGAAGATTGGAACTTGGACGTTCGCCAGCAATGGTTCCACTCCGACGACGGCGACGCCGACGATTTCCCCGTCGGGCGGAACCTACACGCTGCCGCTAACGGTCACGCTTGCGGACTCGACTCCGGGTGCCTCCATTTACTACACCACGGACGGGAGCACGCCGACCACAATTTCAACGCTGTACACAGCTCCGTTCGCTCTGACAGCCCCAGTAAAGATCACCGCAATCGCCGCTGCCTCGGGCTACAACCCGAGTCCAACAGCCAGCGCTGTTTACTCTATCCGGGTCGCCATACCCATCTTCAACCCTGCACCGGGAACCTTCACTTCTTCCCCAAGCATCAGCATCAGCGATACAACTCCGAATTCGACTATCTACTACACTCTGGACGGCACAACGCCAACTACCTCGAGTTCGCTATACTCCGGCGCCGTCGTTATCGGCACTTCGGCGACCCTATCCGCCATTGCCGTCGCTCCTGGGCTCGTGAACAGCGCGCCCTTCTCCGGCATGTACACTGTCAATGCCACAGGCGGCACCACAATCAGTTTCGGCAGCGGCTTCTCCGCCGGCAGTATGACTCTGCTTGGCTCCGCAACGCTCAACAGCACCAAGCTGCGTATCACGGATGGCGGCGCCAGCGAAGCTTCCGCGGCGTGGTATCCAACTCCCGTGAACGTCCAGTCGTTCACGACGGACTTCAACTTTCTCATCTCTCCCGGCAGTTCACCCACGGCCGACGGTTTCACATTCGCTATTCAGGGAACCGGCACCAACGCCATTGGCCCACCCGGCGGCGGTTTGGGCTACGGGCCACAAACCGTCGGTGGTACTCCAGGCATCGGAAAGAGCGTCGCCGTAAAGTTTGATCTCTATAACAACGGGGGCGAAGGCACGAACTCGACGGGTATCTTTACCAACGGCGCTTCTCCAACAACGCCGGCCACGACTTTCGGCGCAGGCGTCAACCTTCACAACATCCACATCTTCAAGGTCCACATGACCTATGACGGTACGACGCTGACGATGACCATCACAGATACGGTGAACACTGCCCAAACATTTACGACTTCGTGGCCAATCAACATCCCAGGGACCGTAGGGGCAAACACTGCCTTCGTCGGCTTCACCGGCGGAACCGGTGGCCTGACGGCGATTCAGGATGTCCTCAACTGGACCTACGTTTCCAATCTGAACTCTCCACCGACGCTAACCTCCATCACTGTTACGCCAGCGACACCTTCGGCGCCTCCGGGAACCACGGTTCAATTCCACTCAACGGGAACGTATTCCGACAACAGCACCCAGGACCTCACCTCGACGGCAACGTGGGCTTCCTCGAATACCACCGGGGCCACGATCACTGCTGCGGGTCTCGCCACTGCCGGAACGG
>Ga0179590_1000048_pt1 | contig 9549 bp, 9 predicted proteins | sample CZOMad2_1_08_16f_FD_148622 | JGI IMG/M metagenome (GOLD analysis project Ga0179590, IMG submission 148622) | Vadose zone soil fungal communities from Angelo Coast Range Reserve, California, USA - CZOMad2_1_08_16fungal (Illumina Assembly) | ecosystem: Environmental > Terrestrial > Soil > Vadose...
TTTCGTATTGCAACCCCGGGCCGCGTCCGATTTCGGAGAGTCCGAGGATTCCCGTCGTCGACCGCAGGCTGAGCAGGACAGAGACGGCATTACCGTCAGGGCTGTGTTTCACGGCGCAGGACACTTCGGCGACTTCTTCGTCGGTGAACCACCGGAACAGATCGATGTCATGGGAGGCCGAGCTGGAGATGAGCTGTGCGACATCGAAATCGATTGCGCGGGAAGGGTTGTGATTGCGATGCTGCACGAAAATCGGCGTTCCGACTTGACCGCTGGCCAGCGTGCGCTTCATCTGCCGATATCCCGCGTCCTGCCGCCGCATGAAACCCACCTGTACCAACTTGGCGCCGCCCTTCTGCTCGGCCTGCACGAGGTCTAGCGAGTGTTTCGGCGAGGTCGTCAGTGGCTTCTCGCACAGCACCGGGATTCTGCGGTCGAGGCTGGCGCGAACGATGGCATAGTGCGTGTCGTCGGCGGTCGCGATCACGGCTGCGTCCAAACCGCCCGACTCCAAGCATTCCATTGGATCGTCAAACGTCACCGCGCCGGGCGCGAGTGTTCGGCAGTGGTCGACGAATGGCCGATACGGATCGGCGATCGCGTCGACGTGCACCCACGGCTGCAGCGACCGGAAAGTGTCGAGATGGAATCGCCCCATTCCGCCCAGGCCGATCACGGCCAGGCGAATCGGGGAGTACTCGGTCATCGGACCCACGAGCCGCTTGTCGCGCCGCCCGGCGCCGCCAATCCTGCGACACGCGGCACCTCGACCCAGTTGCCGCTGGCTACCGATGCCAACACCGCTGCGTTGATCTGCGCCGCGCGTAGCCCGTCGAAGAAGGTGGGCAGCCCATCGGGCAACTCCCCGGTGCGAATAGCCGCATAGACGTCGGCCATGAACAAGTTGAAGCACTCCTGGTAGCCCTGCGGATGCCCGCCGGGCAGCACCGAGTAACGTGCGGCGGCCGGCGAAAGCGCCGCGGCGTCGCGAAGCAGGACAATGTTGGCCTTCAGCCCGCCGACGATCAGCTCGTCGGGATGCTCCTGATCGAAGATGACCGAGTTTTCCCGACCGTCGAACGAAAAGTACAGCTGGTTCTTACGGCCGGGCGAGGTCTGACTGACGATGACGCTGCCGACCGCGTTGCGGTCGGTACGGAACAACGCGATCGCACCGTCCTGCCGGTCGGGAGCGTCCGCGGCGGCCGAGCCCTGTACCGCGCTGACCGCTGTAATGCGCTGTCCGGTAACGAATTCCATCAAGTCGCACCAGTGCGAGCCAATGTCACCGAATGTCAGCGAGACTCCAGCCTTGGCGGGATCCGACCGCCATCCGGCAGGATTCACCGTCGACATGAAGTCCTGCAGGTAACCCCCGTGGATCAGCCAAGGCGAGATCTGCCCGGTCCGCTCCCGCGCCTCGCGTACCGCCGGATAGAACCTGTACGCGAAGGGCACCGCAGTGACCTGAGTTGTCTTCGCGGCGGCCGCAACGAGCTCTTCGGCCTGCTCAAGGGTTGTGGCCAAAGGCTTTTCGCACACCACGTGCTTTCCCGAGGCCAACGCCGCCAACACCAAATCGCGATGCAGATGGTTAGGAGTGCACACGTGCACGACCTCGACATCGTCGGCGTGGACGATGTCCTCAGCGGTGGCGGCCCGAGTGGCGTTGAGTCGCTCGCGGGCAGCGTGGCTGCTTGCCGCACCGCTCCCGGCCACCGCGGCCAGAACGCCGCCGGCTCGGTGCACCGCGTGCGCGTGCACGGAGCCCGACCATACCCACGCCGATCACACCGCTGCGCGGTCTTCCCGAGTTAGCCATCACCTGTGCCTTAGGTCTTAGACGAGGGCCTTCTGGTAGACGAGCCAGCGCAACTCGATCGGGGATTCCTCGCGGTCGACGTCGAAAACATCGAGGCCGCCGGCCCACCCGTCATACCAACCGGTGGGCGGCCAGGCGGCGTCGGGCAAGTGCGTTTTCTCGTACTCGTAGGCCGAGTCGTCACCGACGAGGTCAAGAGACAGCTGGGACGCCGCGCTCGTCAATTCATCCCGGGTGAAGATCATGGTGTTGCACTGCTGCCCGAGTTCGCGCGCGGCGTCATCGGGGGTGTAGCCGTCGCGCGCCACGAAGGCGTTGAACACCAGGCGACCACCTGGGGCCAGGCAATCCGCAGCCAGTTCGAACATTCCGCGCAGCTCGTGCGTCGTCCGGAAGTCGGGCACCACCTCGGCAAGGACTATCAGCTGATAGTCACGACGGACACCGTCCATGGTTTCAAAGACGTCGCCATTCATGACGCGCACCTCGAGCGATTCGCGTTGGGCCTCCGAGCGAATGATGTCGGCGAACTTCGAACTCATCTCCACCGCGTCCACCGGGTGGCCGCGTCGCGCCAGAGCCAGGGCGTTGCGTCCGGTTCCCGCGCCGATGTCGAGCACCGGATGAGCCCCGGGATCGGCCGCTTGGCCGGCCAGCGCCCACACCCGGGCGTCCGGTTCGGTGCCGAACAGTGGCCCCTCCCGGGTGGCAACCCAGCCGTCGTAGGCGCCCCCGATCGTCACGGATTCGGTTGTGACGCGGTAATTCACCGCGATGCCGAAGGGAGCGTGGAACGAGATGATGATGTTCGAACGTGACGAAGCCGTGTAGGCCTTGGTCAACTCGGCCTCCAGGACCGTCTTGAGCTGAGCAGATTGCTCGGCCGTGTACTGCACACCGGCGACGGCAAAGAAGTTGTCGCACATCTTGAGGTACTCGTCGAGCATGCTGGGAACGGCGGGCACCGTGATCTGTCCTGTTACCACGGCTCGGCGATACAACCGCCGGGCCATCGCTTCGCGCAGCATGGACGCATCGAAAGACCTGACGGCCGGATCGTCCATCAGACTCTTCTACACGACCCAACCCCTTTTTAACCAGCGGTCGCACGATGGCCGGGTCCGGGGCGGTGCCCTGGCATCGCGCTCGCTGGACCGCGAATGCTATAACGCAACGTATGTCAGACGCCGGGCACATCATTACCCACGTTTCCGATACGGCCCGGTGGACGGCGTTATATCGGGCAACCGAATCGCCACGTGCCGACGCATTGTTCAGCGACCCACTTGCCGAACGTCTCGCCGGTGAACAAGGCCGCGCCATCGTCGCCAAGGCTCCAGTGTCGAGCCGCAACGGTTGGTGGCTCATCTCGCGTACCAAGATCATCGATGACGCCATTGCCGAAGCGATCGCCGACGGCTGTGACCGGGTGTTGAACCCGGCCGCCGGCTTGGACACCCGACCGTATCGTCTGGACCTTCCGGCTGATTTTCCGTGGATAGAAGCGGATCTTCCGCAGTTGCTCGCGGAAAAGACCCAGCTTCTTGCCGACCAACGCCGCGCCGTTCAAATCCGCACCCGACAACGGGTTGGCCTACTTCGAAGACCTGGGCTGGCGCGTGCTCGAAGCGGAATCGCTGTTCATGGCCGCAAACCGGTTCCGCCGCTTGCCGATATTCATGCGGCCGGCCGCCTGGGTGCCGCAGCCGAATGTACGGCACCCAGGCCGCAGAGCCTGGAGTGCGACTGCCATCCTGACCCAGTGAGCCCAGCGAATGATTGATTCATCGGAACCGCGGTCTGTTTCACGTCGCGACGTCATCAAATGTGGTTCGGCAGCGGCTCTGTTGTGTCTGGGGCCGCTGGCTGTGATGCTCGACGGGCGCAGAGCATCGGCGGACAACACGAGGCTGATCGATTTTGCGGAGCGGAGAATTCCGCCGGATCAGATCAAATCGGCAGGCTATGCCGGAGTGGTGAACTACGTGTCCGAGGCGCGGCCGGGCGCGAACTTCGAGGCCAAGCCCATCACCCGCGAGTACGCGGACGCGCTGCGCGCAGCGGGTCTGCATATCGTCAGCAACTTCCAGTACGGCAAGCCCGGTTGGTCTGCGCCGTCGGATTTCACCCGCGGGTTCGATGGCGGCGTGGCAGACGCCCAGACCGCGCTGCGGCTGCACGTTGCAGCCGGGGGGAGCAGTTCCGCCCCGATCTTCTTCAGTGTCGATGACGATATCGACCTGGCCACCTGGAATAGCCTCGCTGTCAACTGGTTTCGAGGAATTAACTCGGTGCTGGGCGTGGAGCGCACCGGCATCTACGGGCATTCTCAGGCGTGCACGTGGGCAATAAACGATGGCGTGATCGGGCACTCAACTAGTGCTGGGCACCGCTGGGCATGGCAGACGAAGACCTGGTCGCACGGGCAGCGCGAGCCCTCGGCGGTGCTTTATCAAGAGGTGGTCAATAGCCCGTCCAATCCGGGGCCGCTTCTTGGCGGCATAAACGTGGATGTGGACGAAGTCCTTGCGACCGATTTCGGACAATGGGATCTTGATCGCTAAGTGCCCGAACTGGCCGTGCCTGGCAACTTGACCAGAGGTACGCCTAGGGCCAACACGGCGGCGTCATCCTGCACACCCGAGCCGAAGCCGTCCAGTAACGACTGAATCTCCGCGACGATCGCCGACGCGGTGGTCGGCGCATGTGCAGCAGCGAACTTCAGCAATGCTCCGTGGTCGTCATAGCGCTCTGCGCCGTTGCCTATTCGCGCCTCAGTCAACCCATCCGTGTAGAGAACCAGTGTGTCGCCCGGCCCAAGTCGAATTCGGGCGGCAGTGAATTTCGGCTCCATGGGGATGCCGACGGGCTGGCCACCGATTGTGTCCGCGTAATGCGCCCCGCCGTCGGCGCCAAGCACTATCGGAGCAAGATGCCCACCGCTTGCGAGTTGGACGTCGAATTCGCCGTCGTGTGGCGTGAGAACTCCGAAAAGGACCGTGGCGAATTGATTTACGGTATCGCGAAACTCCTGGCTCAGGACAGCATGCAGGTTCTGCAACACCGCCACAGGGTCGGCGTCGAAGACTGCGGCTGCCCGCAGCGTGTAGCGGGTTAACGAGGTCACCGCGGCGGCGCCGGCGCCTTTGCCGCTCACATCACCGATAACGAAGGCCCACTTGTCATGTGAGAGCGCGAACAAGTCGTAGAAATCTCCTCCGACGTCGTCAGCGGAGGCGGTGTGGTAATAGGCGGATGCATCCAAGCCTTCGGGAGGTGACAGCGAGGGTGGCAGCAGAGAGCGCTGGAGAGTCCGCGCCAATACCTGGACCCGTGCGCGTTCTCGCTCAACCCGCTGTCGCTCATCGAGGAGTTCTCGCTCGTACGCTCGTCGGTCCCGCGCATCTTGAATCGTGATGCGCAGCAGGATTGGATGGCCGTCAGTATCAGATTTGATGTTGGCGGTGAGGAACACCGGCAGTCGTACACCTTCCGCGGTCACCAGATCCACTGTAATGCCCGCAAGTTGGCCGTGCAGTTGGAGCATTGGAGCGAAATGGGTTTCGTAGTGCATCCGGCTACCGACAGCCAGCAAGTCAGTGAAAGGTTTGTCGGTCAACGTGTTTCGCTGGTAGCCCAGCAACCCCAAGAGCGTGGCGTTCACCCTGATGATGTTCCGGTCTGGCCGAGCCAAAATGTAGCCGCAGGGGGCGTTCTCATACAGGTCCTCGACGCTTTCGTTGAGGCCTTCCGGTCGCGGCGTCGTCGGCGAGCTGAAAGTCTCTGCAGGTAAGGCCCGTTCCTGCTCTCGTGTCACGTCGCGCCGGCGAACGCCGCGATCGCCTGTGCGGTGACGTCCGGGGCGCTGAGCTGGGGGCAATGCCCGGTGGTGTCGAGCGTGACCAGCTCGCTGCCGTCGATGTGTTGCTGCACAAAAGCGCCAACCTCGCGAGGTGCCAAAGTGTCGTGTGCGCAATCAATCACCAACGTAGGCACCGATACCCGTGCAAGATCAGCCCGATTGTCAGACAGGAAAGTGGTGCGCGCGAATACCCGCGCGCAAGCCGGGTCGGTCCGGCAGAAGCTATCAGTGAGCTCGTCGGCGAGTTCAGGTTGATCCGGCGCTCCCATGATTACCGGCGCCATCGATCGCGACCACCCAAGGTAGTTACTCTCGAGTGAGTCCAAAAGCTCATCGACGTCGCAGCGAGAAAAGCCACCACGATAGTCGCCGTGGTCGATATAGCACGGTGAGGGAGTAAGCAGGACCAACCTGGCGAAGCGGCTCGGATCGGTCGAGACCGCGAGCACTCCCATCATCGCCGCTACCGAGTGACCCACGAACACCACGTCGTGCAAATCAAGCCCGCGAACGATGCCGAGGATATCGTCGGCATATCCCTGCAACGACTCATAACGCTGGGCATCCCAGGCTGACGGATCCGACGCCCCAGAGCCGACATGGTCGAACAAAATCAACCGGAAGCTCGGCGCAAGTCGCGCTTCGACCAGGCGCCACAGATTCTGATCACACCCGAAACCATGAGCCAGCATGATCGTCGGACCGTCCTGGACTCCGGCGATCCTCACGTTGTTTCGCGCCTGCAAATCCACGCCCCCATATTGCCACCGGTGTGCATCAGTCATTTGCCCGTGAGCCAGTACGGTCGGCGTTGTGCGGTGGATCGTCGACGCCATGAACGTAATAGGGACTCGCCCTGACGGCTGGTGGAAGAATCGCCAGGACGCGAGGCTCCGGCTGGTGGAACGGCTTGAGCGATGGGCCTCGGCGGATGGCCACCACGTCACCGTGGTGTTCGAGCAGCCGACATCGCCGCCGATTCACTCGTCCGCGATTGAGGTCCAACACGCGCCCAAGGCGGCCGCGAATTCGGCTGATGACGAGATTGTCCGGCTGGTCCGCGCCGATGATCGCCCCGAAGAGATCAACGTCGTGACCTCGGACGCCACGTTGGCCGACCGGGTCCGAGACGCAGGCGCATCCGTCTATCCTGCGGCGAAGTTCCGCAACCTCATCGACCCGCTTCCGTAGTCAACGGCGGCTCAACGCCACTTGATGCCGCATCCGATCGACGGTCGCTGGTCGGCATCGACTGGCCGCCCGGCGAGTACGGCGTCGACCGCCGCCCGGACGTCGGCAGCCGTCACCGGCAAATCGTTCCCTGGGCGGGAATTGTCGAGCTGGCCGCGATAGACGAGTCGACGCTCGCCGTCAAAGACGAACGTGTCGGGCGTGCAGGCCGCGGAGAAGGCGCGGGCGACGTCCTGGGTCTCGTCGTAGAGGTACGGAAACGTCCAGCCATGACGGCGGGCTTCGGTAGCCATCTGATCGGGTCCGTCCTGCGGGTAGGTGACCACGTCATTGCTGGAGATGGCGACCATCGCGACGCCCTGGTCCGCCAGGTCCCGACCCAACGCGGCGAGCCCGGCGGCGACGTGTTTGACGTATGGGCAGTGGTTGCAAATGAAGGTGACGACAAGCGCGGAACCCGCAAGGTCGTCGAGGCTGACCGTGCCGCCGGTTGCCGACTCGGGCAACGTGAACTGCGGCGCGGGGGTGCCAAGGGCGAGCATGGTGGACTCAATGGCCATACCCGCCAGACTAGCTTTTGTCTAATCAGAAGCCAGCATTCGGCTATAGCAGCGTTCCGGACTCGGCGCGCCCGATGTCACGTGTTGGTCTCAACATGGGCCAGCTGTCCGGGAACCCATTAGGTTAAGAATTCTCTAAGGCACCGGATTGGTGTGCCTGCTGGCCCGTCAAGCCAGGGGAGTACCTGATGAGCAGCGAGCGGCAGTCCGACGAAGACGAGGAGGCCATTCGCGAGCTGCTCGATCGCCAGGTGACGGGCTGGGACGCCGGGGATGCCGAAGCGTACGCGAGCGTGTTCACGCCCGACGCGGACTACGTCACTTTCTTGGGCAGCCACTACACGGGCCGCGACGCGATCGCGGCACCATACGTACCGCTGTTTACGAAGCTTCTGAAGGGATCGCCCTGCATACCGAGATCACCCAGCTGCGCTTTCTGACGCCCGACGTGGCGCTGATCCACGCGAAAGCCGCCGTGGTGAAGCGAGGACGGCGGGGGACTCGACGTAATGCCCGGGTGAACACCACCATCGCTGTGCGGACCGACGGCCGGTGGCTGCTTGCCGCCTCTCAGAACACCACGCATCGCCGGCTCGCCGAGAAGCTGTTTCACAAGCTCGCTTCGCGAACTGCGCCATCGCGTGGCGCCACGCCGCAAGTTGCCGGGCGCAACTCCCGTTAATACACTGCACCCCGCGAGTCGTTGCCCGCGGGGTGCAGTGTGTCGACGATCCGTCCCAGCTGTTACTTGAGGTCGAACCGGTCGTTGTTCATGACCTTGACCCACGCCGCGACGAAGTCCTCCACGAACTTCCCCTTGGCGTCGTCTTGCGCGTAGACCTCGGCCAACGCGCGCAGCACCGAGCTCGACCCGAAGACAAGGTCATTCGCGGTCGCGGTCCACTTCAGAGCGCCCGTGGCCCGGTTGTGGCCCTCGTAGACGTTCTCCGCAGTCTCCGACGCCTTCCACTCGGTGTCCATATCGACCAGGTTGACGAAGAAGTCGTTGGTCAGCACGCCGGGCTTGTCGGTGAAGACGCCGTGCTTGCTGCCGCCGTGATTGGCCCCGAGAGCACGTAGCCCGCCGATGAGCACCGTCAGCTCTGGACCGGTCACACCCAGTAGGTACGCCCGCTCCAATAGCAGCTGCTCCAGCGGGGCCTTCTCGCCGGGCCGCGCATAGTTGCGGAACCCGTCGGCTCGCGGTTCGAGCAACGCGAACGACTCCACATCGGTGTTCTGCTGCGAGGCGTCGGTCCGTCCCGGCGCGAAGTGCACGGAGATCTCGTAGCCGGCGTCCTTGGCCGCCTTCTCCACTGCCGCGGAGCCGGCCAACACGATCAGGTCGGCCAGCGAGATCTTCTTGCCGCCGGAGGCTGAGCCGTTGAAGTCCTGCTGGATCTTTTCCAGGACCGGCAGCACCTTGTCCAGCTCCGCGGGTTCGTTGACCTCCCAATTCCTCTGTGGCTCAAGGCGAAGCCGTCCACCGTTCGCGCCACCGCGCTTGTCGGTGTTTCGGTAGCTCGCGGCCGCCGACCAAGCGGTCTTGACCAGCAGGGGAACGGACAGGCCGGCCTCGAGCACCTTTTTCTTCAGGGCCGTGACGTCCTTTTCGTCGACCAGCTTGTGGTCCACCTCCGGAACTGGGTCCTGCCACAGCTGCGGCTCGGCGATCCATGGCCCGAGGTAACGCGAGATCGGTCCCATGTCGCGGTGCAGCAGCTTGTACCACGCCTTGGCGAACGCCGGGGCCAACTCCTCGGGGTGGTCCAGCCAGCGCCGAGTGATCTCGCGGTAGATCGGGTCCTCCCGCAACGAGATGTCGGTGACCAGCATCGTCGGGGCGCGACCCGGCCCGCCGAACGGATCGGGGATCGTGCCGGCACCGGCGCCGTCCTTTGCCACGAACTGCCACGCTCCAGCGGGACTCTTGGTCAGCTCCCACTCGTAGCCGTAGAGGTTTTGCAGGAATCCGTTGCCCCACTTGGTCGGGGTCGCGGTCCAGACCACCTCCAGGCCGCTGGTGATGGCGTCCTTGCCCTTGCCGGTGCCGTAGGCGCTCTTCCAGCCCAGCAACTGCTGTTCGATCGGGGCGGCCTCCGGCTCGGGACCGA
>Ga0179590_1000049_pt1 | contig 9529 bp, 10 predicted proteins | sample CZOMad2_1_08_16f_FD_148622 | JGI IMG/M metagenome (GOLD analysis project Ga0179590, IMG submission 148622) | Vadose zone soil fungal communities from Angelo Coast Range Reserve, California, USA - CZOMad2_1_08_16fungal (Illumina Assembly) | ecosystem: Environmental > Terrestrial > Soil > Vadose...
CACCCACAAAATAATGCTGAAACTCATAGTATTCACCTCGGGAGTGGTCGACCTCTCCCTTGTTACATCCCCTGCCAAAATTTCCAGTGTTACTTGCTGATACCTCCCTTAATACTTGAGAAATATTCCATAATACCTGGCGATACTTGAGAAATATTGCGTGATACCTCGTGATACTTGAGAAATATTCCCTGATACCTGGCGATACTTGAGAAATATTGCGTGATACCTCATGATACTCCAGAAATATTCCATGATACCTGGCGATACTCAAGAAATATTCCATGATACCTGGCGATACTCAAGAAATATTCCATGATACCTGGTGATACTTGCCAAATATTCTATGATATCTTGTGATACTTGATAGATCAAAATCAAAATAATTTCTCAAATGATTATACCTGTGATATCAAACAACGCGTATTGTGTTCACAACAAATGAATTTATTACTCCCGGCCCCGTCCGGTCGGGGCCGGACCTTTTGACATCTCATTAGTTATTACTCCCGGCCCCGTCAAGTCGGGGCCGGAGCTTTTACGAATACTTGACAAATGTCGAGTCGACCACTGTGATGATGTCTCATTCACAGGTACAAATGGCATGCTGAGTGACCGTTAGAGCACAGATTCAATGGCGAAATTACTGATGTTCCATTCTTCCCGCCCGGCTTGCCCTGAAAGCCATGGCTTTCGCATGGCTTTCAACGCCTGTGGCTTTTGAAATCTGCACGGTCTGCAGGCCAGCCAAAAGCCGTCAAAATCCACTGGGTTTGTCTTGGCTTAGGGTTGAGCCTCATCATCTGGTGGTAAAATACGTAGTAAATCCAATATATTGAGTACACAGAAGTACTTAGCTAGTGAACGCCCTTACAGCCTGAATTAACGATGTAAAAATGAGAAAAACTATAAGCCCCCCACACCCACTGGTACTCTCATGAAAAAAACCCTTCACAACTTCCCTATTCTCCACACCAACGCCTGGGTATGCCGCTGTTGCCGCTGCAACATGGCAAGACTAGCCAAGCCCGCGTCAAACTTGGCAGCCGATGTACTGAGGTGAGTCTCGGCGGCCTCTACTTTGGATTCCCGCTCTTCGTCTGCGGACGCGAGATGTTCGCACTCAGAGGCCCATTCCTCACGGACAGAAGACCATTGGCCCTCGACGGATTTTTTCCAGTCGTTAAGCACTTGGGTGAGTGAGTCAAGGTGTGGTGCGGCCAGCGAAGGTGCTTGGGATTGTTGAGCAAGTGATTCGAACGAGGCAACTTTGGATTTGAGGATCGAGATGGTAATGGTATTGTGAGTCGTTGGAATAGTTCGTCAATGACGGATTGCTTCGGACTCAAGGACCGAGCCATACCATCCTCGTCCAGTGAATGGGTCATCACTAAGCTCATAGGCTCAGGGCTCCGTGGTCGGCCAAGCTCCATCCTCCGTACCCTCCACTCCCCCTCATCTTCATCCTGCTTCTGCTCTTGTTCCTTCGTAATCTGGTGCGATTACTCCTCGCATCGTCGTCATCTGAAGATCCACCAGCAGCACCGTCTTCGTGAGCACTGCTTTTCTCCACAAGCTGACCCAACACGCCAACTTCACGCTTAATAGCATCATGCTCTGCAAACGCGGTTTTGAGCATGCTTACTTTGTTGACGTGGGTAGCCAGAGAAGTTTGTGAATCATGGAGTTGGGACTGGAGTTCCGTGAGAAGTGCAGCAGGGAGGGACGTTGACGCCTCGAATGGATCTTGATTTGGGTCGAGGCTCGAACGCCAGGGAGAGACAAAGGGTAAGGAAGTAGATTCGGTAGCTATGAGCATAATTAACCATTGTTGAAATTAAATAGCTGATGGGGTTTTACTCACTACATGTATATTGTTCATCGCCCCTGCGATGCAATTTGGCACCGGTTTTGCGAGATTTTGCAGCTCGCCCTGTGTATAACCTGGCGCGGCGGGCTCAAACTCCTCTCCAGGCCTAAAACTCGGATCACTCTGTTCCGCGCTTTAGATGACAAGGAAGCGTTGCTGGAAAATGATTCGAAGTGAAGAGCACAAGGAAGCGCCTCGGATTTGGGACTAGTCCGGAGACATTGAGCAGCTGTGGTGATAACTGTGCAGCATGCTAGGTCTAGGAGGTGGCGTATGCGCCCCATTACCGTCCACTACGGCTCCCTCTTGACTCTCCGGTCTGCTCCCACTCCCGGACCTCTAACCTGAATGCTCCAACTGCAAATTCGGTAGCTCGACTCCTGAAGAGCCTGCGCTTCCCAAGCTCGTATCACTGATCCGCGGACTATGTTGATTCGCCAAGGAGGATGACTCGGCAGGGGAGCAAGGTGACAAATGTAGTAACCCTGATTGAGGGGAAATGGGTAAGGGGATGTGACGAAGGTTGGATTCGGTGCGAGCCCGACTGCCGGTGGCTGTACACGCGAGGCGTACATCTGTAGTAGGCATGGCGTTGGGTATTTAGCTGGGGGAACTGGTTAGTATTCACTACGTGATTACAGTAGTACGACCGCACTGTACTTGGTAATCCGCACATATTTTGCTGGTTGCTTGAATATCCCGCGATCTCAGGCTGTTAGTTTCGTCAGGATGCAGGTATATTCGCCCAATGGTGATGTGGCTTCTGCTGCGGAGGTAGGGCATAGCCAAATTGATGGGGTGTTCGCGCGAGAGGGCGTACTTGACAAGATCAGTGTTGCCATTCGTAGCTGCTGAGAGGAGACCTAGATGGGGACTGGGGAATTGGATGTCTGGTGAGCGAGTGAGGAGTTAGGAAGTACTTACACTCTGTGGTGACGTTATATTTGGTTTCGAGGCAGTGTCGTCCGAGAAGCCATGGTACAAGGTGTCAAGCTATAGCAGGTGATTACTGAAGAGAGCTCGAGCTGCAACCAGAGACAAGTTGACGACTTTGTGGATGATTGAAATAGGAAACAACACAGCCCCTCCACGTGCATGGCCTAGATCAGTCCTCGCATCTAACACACCCAGGAACTCGATATCCAACGACTTTTCGCACTTGTCTGTTGGCCATCTATATGCCTCTTCCGAACCTTCCACACCTCCGGCGCTTAACAGAATATCGCTAGAGCGTGATACTTTCAAACCCATGACGACCACAAACTACTCGATGAAAAGATCGACAACTCATTCAGCGCATTCCGGAAACTCAATGAGGAGCCTGGAGCTGCAGGGGTCAGAAATGCGAAAAAATTAAAAATAAATCTGGGCAGTAAAAAATGAAGTCTGAACCAGCCTAGTGAATTCAGTCACCCATGGTCAAACATTGGGACTTGCAGGGGGTGGTGCGTGTAAAAAAAAGTGAATAAGAATAAAAATCTGCAACATAAGGAAAGCTCAGTGGTATAGTAATTTACATACTAGTAATGAAGGCCAAGAGGCTTAATAAATTATCTTACTCGTTGTTGAACAGTCGTTCTGCGAGTAACATTACAATGAAACAAACCTCAAAAACGCCTCTGGGCCGAATGTGCCACGCCCAACATTAGTCTTTCACGATGTGGGCAAATAAGACATTGTGATTTTTGCAGCAAAACCCGGTATTAGGTTGGCATTAGGTATCCCTAATGTCGACGTCGTTGTCCAAGAAATGCGCATGTACCACTATATTCTATCTGACTAAAAAATACCCGCAATATCGATAAAGTACATATGGCACCATTCTAATAAAATCTGTACGCGGTTCATTTGACTGTACATTAGCATCTCGGTAGGTGCGGCATATCTATGGCTTGTTTTAGGTGCTGTAGGTAAAATATCGCAGCCCAGGATATACCCCCCAAGAGGTCGTAGGCGTTTTGACGACGAAAAGCCCATACAAGTGCCCTGCACTCGATATCCATGTGAGTGCAAATGACTTGCGTTACATATGCTGGACACCAGTCCGTTCAAGTTGATATGACCGTAGGAAGTTCCGCTGGCGAGATCGGGCAGTGGTGGGCCTCTTCCCCCCAACGTGATTACCGAGCGCACAGGCTCAATATCGGTCGGACGTGCGTAGAACTTGCGGTGGCGGTAGTGTGTTCAGTACCTGTAGTTGATATGACTGTAGGAGGTTCCGTTGGCGAGATCGGGCAGTGGTGGGCCTCTTCCCCCCAACGTCATTACCGAGCCCATAGGCTCGATATTGGTCCGACGTGCATAGAACTTGCGGTGGTGGCAGTGTGTTCAGTACCCGTAGATGAGATGACCGTAGGAGGTTCCGCTGGCGAGATCGGGCAGTGGTGGGCCTCTTCCCCCCAACTTGATTACCGAGCCCATTGGCTCGATATCGGTCTGACGTGCGTAGAACTTGCGGTGGTGGTATATGAGATTCTTAGGGTGGACTATACACGGTGATTGAGAGGGTGGGGCCTGAGGCTTAAATCAATCATCGGAAGTGGGCATTTTACTCGCAAATGCGCATACCGAGCACCTGCGTTCGATATCATTCCGATGTGCGTAAAACCTGCAGTGGTCATACACCTGATGTATATGGTGTGGCGTACAGAATAATTGAGCTAGTGGGGCCGGATGGTTGAGTGAACAAGTGCCAACGGCAATTTGTTCTCTGATGACCGACACCGAGTTCACCGCCTTCTGCATCACTCTCTGGTGGAAATAAGAAACGGGGGTTATGGCCAGACCACGTTCCAAGAGGGCGATCCCGTAGGGTCAGTTCTGGGAGATGGTAAACATGAGATCGCACGGGGGCGCATAGTGGACCCTACAACCTATACCAACTTGGTGTCGCTCCACTGTATTAATAACAAGCGGCGGTGATGTGGAGACCCTTCTGGAAGAGATTGTATCTGTTCGACTGGGTGATGGGATGCAGAGATCGCGAGATCGGGTGGGGGCAGGTGTTAGGGCTGACGAAACCCACGCCGAGCCACACGGGCTGAATATCATTGGGCAACGTGCAACAACTTGCGCATAAGGTGGAGTTGACCTATTTCGTCAGGTGGATTCCCTCTTTGAGGGCCTCAGCGGTTGAGTCGCGCGAGCTTAATCATCGCAGCGCGGGTAGGTAACTTGAGGTGCAGGTGGGGCAGGCCAGTGGGATGACCGCTGAATGGTGGATGTGATCGTCAGACGCGGGGTCACCAAATCGAACGGCGGCTGCGCCTTTCCCCCCTAAACCGAATATCAAGCCGCACGCCCTCAACAATCGCGGTGGTGGTAGGTAACTTGTGATGTGTGTCGTTAGGGACACCAGTGGGATGAGGTCTGGGTGCTGTATGTAACAGTGGGAAGCGTGAATACCGAGAGCGAGTAGCGGCATGAAGATTTTCCCAAAAAACTGAAAATCCAGCCGCGTGTGCTCCATATTGACCTGGGGTATGTCAATAGCACAGTTTCCCGTGAAATATCCATTTTTCTACCTAAATATATCGTGCTAGAAGTAGTGGGCACATGAAAATGCGCGGTCTGGCAATATGATCAAAATAAATGAATATGACGACTTTAAATAGATAGCACCAGGCGTACCTGGACCCTTGCGGTGCCAAATTCCTGCCCCTGCCGTTTTCTATCATCCTTAACAGTTCAATTCTACTACTGGCCACGAATGAATGGCCATTTTCTGAGGCCAGAAGGCCTCGGTGTTAGCGTCCGCCAGCAGATCCGCCAGCCGTCGATAGCGAATGATCTGAAACGAAGCTAGATACATCAGTATGCCATATATTACCTATTAAAAGTGTACTCACTTACCTCCAGTGCATGGGCACACGGTCCTGACCCAGCAGCAAAACATGGGAGAGAGCAGCGAGAATCAACTTGTGCATTTTCGCCGTGCAACGTTCAGACTCCGAGCTTGCCATATTTAGGTTGTGGCTGAAGCGAAATTCATGCTCAAGTTGCGTTTCCTACAGATAGCTTCAAGAATTTATACTATATTTCAAGGATAATAATGGAATAAATAAATAAAGCCCATTTAATCGATCAGCTGTTTTACAATTTGTCCCCAACTCGTCCCCAACTCGTCCCGAACGCCTTTCAATGAATCGCCTGGTCCCCCGTACAAAATTCAAAAATGAAACACAGTCTTATATTCTGGAACGTATAGTCTACAAATTTATTTGCCTTATCTTCCCACACCCCGAGTTTACAACAACGATTGGTCGAGTCAGGTCACGGTGGTTTTAAAACGCAAACAGCATCAGTAAGCGCCCAGATTGGCGCGCGTGCCTTCTTCCGAACCAAGGCTCGCCATGGCCAAAGGCGACCCCGCCCGTCGCGCTCGTTTCATGAGAAGACTTATGTCTCTCCCCCTAGAAATATTCTCAATGGTTCGTTTTATCTATTTCTATTCAAGACTCACCTCAATTCTCGATACAGATCTTGTGTGATGTGCACCCTCGTGTGCTGCTCATGCTTTCCCGCACGTGTCGCAGGTTCCGTAACCTTCTGACTTCGATATCTCGTCGTTTCGTATGGAAGAGGTCCATCCAATCGTTATTTCTCCCTCCTTGCCCCGATTTCCACAACGAGATGGCTTACGTCGCGTTGCTTTTCGAAGCGCGGTGTTCGGTAAGTCGTATTTGTATCCGTTCTCTCTCTCTCTCAACTCACCCAAAAACTTCAGTTCTGTCATGCTGTCACCCACAAAATATTGGTTGTTTGGTTCGTGAGATGCTGCAAACGCTGCGTCGACGAACAGTATGTTATCACTTTTCCTCATGATCTAAGCTGACACCCACCCACAGCTTCATCGACATACACCCGTCTTCCCCCGAAAACGATACGATCTGCAAGTTAATCGGTGAACCTCTCCATCAGTCACCATTGCGTTCTATCTATCCTTTCCGTGAGTTTAACCCTGTCTTTCCCCGTCGCGCTCACATCTGTACCCCTCCAGCTCTATTCTCACTATCAGAGCTCGACTCCGTTTCACGACAAATCCCGGACTTGTATTTCCCCCCCACACAGCAGCATATTTTGGACCTGGAATGTTACATCCGCGTCAGGAGGCATCAAATCTTTTCTCTGGCAATGGTGAGTTTACGCCTCAAATGGATCGACGCGTTCGCTGACCACCATACACCAGCTCTCCTTGGAACTTGATACGTGGAAGTTCGATACTCGAATTGCAACTTTGGAAGCTGAAATATCAACGTCACGCTATCGAATTTCAACATTAGAGCATCAAATTTCGACGTCGGATGGTTGAGACCCTTATCCCTCCACTCATAGCTTCGTGTAACCCCGGTCACTTGAAAAATTTCACCTTTTTTGTAAATATTCTGTCTGTGACAACCTTCCACAATTAAGTTCCATTTTATAATTATATACAAAGCGTCATAAATTTGCAACCCCCCATGCTGAGCGTACTTGATGTGACTAACCCCTTAGAATGAATGAGATTTAAAAAAATGACTAGAAACAAAAAGCCTCACCTGAATCAACCTTTCAGGTCATTGAGAAGTACCTTGACCTTCTTCGACGTTTCCTTAACCCACGGCTTGAATTTCATCACGTTCACGTTCTTCTTCACCAGCTTGGCGAGCAACTGCTCCCATTTTCCCATCGCCACATCCAAGTCATTTAAAAGAGCAACCGCCTCACTCCTAGGGTGCTCGTTCGCCATGTAATCCCTCGCCCATCCATACTCCCATTCTATTCCCGCCTTGGAAGCCTTCAGCCACCACTCGTAATCCCACAGGGCCGTCCCACAATGCGCGCTAGTCTCGAACGTCATGACGGCGTGGAAATGGTATGGTGGTAATATGAAGGCCTGGCGACCCGTCTGGTATAGAATCTTGAGCCCTTCCAGCTGCTGAATGGCTTCAACGGTCACTGTCGAAGTCGGACACCTTGAGCTGAAAGGTAGAATGGATTGAATGAAGCTGTGGAGCACATACAAATGAGGATGATGATGGTTAAAGACAAAGATGTAAAATTTTTAATAAGCCTGGGAAAGGAATGTGTGATGTTACTTCAAGGTATGTCACAAAAAGTGACAAAAAAGCGTAAAGAAAAAGAAAAGAAAAAGAAAAAAGAATAATGAAAAGATAAAGAGAAAGAAAAGAAAAGAAAAGGAAATAATAATAATGAAAAGATAAAGATAAATAAAAGATAAATAAATAATAATAATAGAATGATAAAGATAAATAAAAGAAAAAGAAATAATAATAATGTGTGATGTGACATGATGGTATGTCACCTTTTGTGACAAAAAAGCGGAAAGAAAAAGATAAAAGAATAAAGAAAAGATAAGGAAATAACAATAATGAAAAGATAAAGATAAATAAAAGATAAATAAATAATAATAATAAAACGATAAAGATAAATAAAAGAAAAAGAAATAATAATAATGTGTGATGTTACTTGATTGTATGTAACACAAAAAGTGTCACATGTGTTTTCATATTAGCAGGTTTCACAGAATTGAATGGTGACAGGTGAATATGGAAGGCACCCATCTTTTGTGCTATGTGGCATGCTCTCAGATTGTTATTGAGCTCACAGTTTCACATTTATTATATTATATTATATTATATTATAGACATTGACCAACATAGTAGTAAAAAGCTCCACAGAATTGAATGGTGATAGGTGCATATGGAAGGTACATATTTCACCTTGCTTTTGTGCTATGTGGCATGATCCAAGAAATGTTATTGAGCTCAAAGAACCACTTTTATTATATTATATTATTGACAGTGATCAACATCATGGTGCAAAGCTCCACAGAATTGGAGGGTGATAGGTGCATATGGAAGGTACATATTTCACCTTTCTTTTGTGCTATGTGGCATGATCCAAGAAATGTTATTGAGCTCAAAGAACCACTTTTATTATATTATATTATTGACAGTGACCAACATCATGGTGCAAAGCTCCACAGAATTGGAGGGTGATAGGTGCATATGGAAGGTACATATTTCACCTTTCTTTTGTGCTATGTGGCATGATCCAAGAAATCTTATTGAGCTCAAAGAATCACTTTTATTATATTTTATTATAGACATTGACCAACATAGTAGTAAAAAGCTCCACAGATTTGAATGGTGATAGGTGCATATGGAAGGTACATATTTCACCTTGCTTTTGTGCTATGTGGCATGATCCAAGAAATCTTATTGAGCTCAAAGAATCACTTTTATTATATTTTATTATATTTTATTATAGACATTGACCAACATAATAGTAAAAAGCTCCACAGATTTGAATGGTGATAGGTGCATATGGAAGGTACATATTTCACCTTGCTTTTGTGCTATGTGGCATGATCCAAGAAATCTTATTGAGCTCACAGTTTCACTTTTATTATATTTTATTGGTGACAGTGACCAACATTATAGGGAAAAGCTCCACAGAATTGGAGGGTGATAGGTGCATATGAAAGGCACCCCTTTCACCTTCCATTTGTGCTATGTGGCATGATCCAAGCAATGTTATTGAGCTCACAGTTTCACTTTTATTATATTTTATTGGTGACAGTGACCAACATTATAGGGAAAAGCTCCACAGAATTGGAGGGTGATAGGTGCATATGAAAGGCACCTCTTTCACCTC
>Ga0179590_1000050_pt1 | contig 9498 bp, 11 predicted proteins | sample CZOMad2_1_08_16f_FD_148622 | JGI IMG/M metagenome (GOLD analysis project Ga0179590, IMG submission 148622) | Vadose zone soil fungal communities from Angelo Coast Range Reserve, California, USA - CZOMad2_1_08_16fungal (Illumina Assembly) | ecosystem: Environmental > Terrestrial > Soil > Vadose...
CGTCGCGTTGCAGGGCCGCCCGCGTCGCTTGAGCCTCCTGTCAGGATTGAACTGACGACCGCTCGCTTACAAGGCGAGTGCTCTACCACTGAGCTAAGGAGGCCGGTTTAACCGGTGACAGCCTAACGGCTCACTCGTCGTCGGGGCCCGAGCGCTCGTGGTCGATAACGCGCTGGGAACGCACCGTCCGCGGCGAAGGGCGGCGCGACGGGCGGCGGCCGGGGAACGGAATCCGCTCGGCGATGTTGCTCAGCGGGTTGACCACCAAGGTCAGCGACATCACGGCATCCTGCAGCGTCGCGATGGCCGGCTCCAGCGCCTCCATCCCGGGCGCGAGACGGCTCAGGGTCTCGGCGACGGCGGCGAGCTGCTCGAGCGGACCGTTCCTGGCGGTCAGCTTGTCGATCAGACCACCCTCGGCAAGGAGCCGATCGGCCAGTCCGTCCTCGGCGAGCACCCGCTCGATCAGCCCGTCGTCGGCAACGAGCTGATCCACCAGACCGCCGGGCTTCAACGCGCGTTCCAGCCCGCCACCTTCGGCGGTCAGCCGGTCGAGCAGACCGCCTGGCTGGGTCAGCAGGTCGACGACACCACCCGGACGCAGCAGCCGATCGATCGGCCCGTCCGTAGCAAGGGCACGGCCCATCGGTGCGTCGTCGTCCAACAACCGGGCCAGCCGATTGGCCCGGGTAATGGCGTCGTCGATGCCCAGCATGTGCACGACGGCATTGGACCTGCTCGTGGTGCCCGCCTCACCCAGGGTTCGGTGCGCCAGGCCAAGCGCCGACGTCGCAACCCCTAGGCCCGCGTCGGCCGCGGCGAGTCCGACTCGCACGGGCGCGGTGGCGATGCTCGCCAGGCTTTTGACGAGGTTCATCCCCCGAGTCTATTCAGGCTGGCCGACATTACGAGGTCGTTGTCCGCGATCCGGCTGGCACCGAACTCTCAGCCCCAACACAGGCGCCTTGGAGGCTTCCTTAAGCTAAGTAGGAGGGAATTGACCCCATGGCATCGGCAATCGCAGCAGAAGCGGCTCCGGAGGCGCGGGTACTCGTTGTCGACGACGAAGACAACATCGTCGAGCTGCTGTCGGTGAGCCTCAAATTCCAGGGCTTCGAGGTCCATACCGCAACCAATGGACCGGCGGCGCTGGATTTGGCGCGCGACGTCAAACCGGATGCGGTGATCCTCGACGTGATGATGCCCGGAATGGACGGCTTCGGGGTGCTGCGCCGACTGCGCGCCGACGGCATCGACGCGCCTGCGCTGTTTCTCACCGCCCGTGGCTCGCTGCAGGACAAGATCGCCGGGCTGACGCTCGGCGGCGACGACTACGTCACCAAGCCTTTCAGCCTGGAAGAGGTCGTCGCTCGGTTGCGAGTCATCTTGCGGCGCACCGGTAAAGGCGTCACCGAGCAGCGCAATGCCCGGCTGACGTTCGCCGACATCGAACTCGACGAGGACACCCACGAGGTGTGGAAGGCCGGCGAGCCAGTCTCGTTGTCGCCCACGGAGTTCACGCTGTTGCGTTACTTCGTGATCAACGCAGGCACCGTGTTGAGCAAACCAAAAATCCTGGACCACGTCTGGCGCTACGACTTCGGCGGCGACGTCAACGTCGTCGAGTCCTATGTGTCTTATCTGCGTCGCAAGATCGACACCGGCGAGAAGCGGCTGCTGCACACGCTGCGTGGAGTGGGCTATGTAATGCGCGAGCCGCGTTAACCGCATGCCGAGGCAATATCGGGCAGCACTGCCGCTCCGCGTCGCGCTGGTCGCGGCCACCCTGCTGCTGGTGGCGTGCGGGCTGACAGCTTCCGGCATCGCGGTGACTTCGATACTGCGGCACAGCCTGATCAAGCGGGCCGACCAGACGCTCGAGGAGGCGTCGCGTGGCTGGGCGCAGGCCCCGCGGGGGGCGCTAAAGGTGCCGCACGGGGCAAACCTGGATCGCCCGCCGTCGAACTTTTATGTGCGCAGCGTCTCGTCGGACGGCCACGGCCGAACGGTCATCAACGACAGGAACGCCGAGCCCGTGCTGCCGGCCAACAACGACGTCGGACCGGTGCCGACGACTGTCGGATCGGTGGATCACTCCGGTGTGCAATGGCGGGTGGTGTCGATGCGTGGGCCCACTCGGCTGGTCACCGTCGCCTATGACCTGTCCGAGATCCAGCACACCGTCCGTGCATTGGTCTGGTTGCAACTAGGCATCGGTGCGGCGGTGCTGGTGGTCCTCGGCGTCGCGGGCTCGTGGGTGGTGCACCGAAGCCTGCGACCGCTAACCGAGGTGGAACAGACCGCCGCGGCGATCGCCGCCGGTCAGCTGGATCGCCGTGTCCCCGAACGTGATCCGCGAACTGAGGTCGGTCGGCTTTCCGTGGCGCTCAACGGAATGCTCGCGCAGATCCAGCGGGCGGTGGCATCGTCTGAATCGTCCGCGGAGAAGGCGCATATCTCGGAAGACCGGATGCGGCGGTTCATCACCGACGCCAGCCATGAACTTCGGACTCCGTTGACCACCATGCGTGGCTTCGCGGAGTTGTATCGCCAGGGGGCCGCCCGCGACATGGAGATGGTGATGTCGCGAATCGAGAGCGAATCGCGCCGGATGGGCCTGCTCATCGACGATCTGCTGCTACTGGCCCGGCTGGACTCGCACCGTCCGATCGAGCGGAATCGGGTTGACCTGCTGGCGCTGGCCACGGACGCCGTGCACGACGCGCAGGCGATCGCGCCGAATCGCAAGATCACTATCGATGTGATGGACGGTCCCGGCACCCCGGAGGTGCTCGGCGACGAGGCCCGGCTGCGTCAGGTGCTCGGCAATCTGGTGACCAATGCCCTGCAACACACCCCGGAGACCGCTGATATCACCGTGCGGGTCGGCACCGACATTGACGACGCGATCTTGGAGGTCGTCGACGAAGGTCCCGGCATGAGTCAGCAGGACGCGCTGCGCGTCTTTGAGCGCTTCTATCGCACCGACTCGTCGCGCGCGCGGTCCAGCGGCGGTAGCGGCCTGGGGCTGTCGATCGTGGACTCGCTGGTCCACGCCCACGGTGGCAACGTAACCGTAACCACGGCGCTTGGGCAGGGCTGCCGCTTCTACGTGACTTTGCCGCGTATCGCTAACGTCCCCGCACGCGCAGGTTCAGCCGGTTGGTAGCTCGGCGAGCGCCGCCTTGATTTTGGCCTGCGCCTCATCGAGGGATGCCGCAGACGGGTTGCGATCGACATTGGCGAAGCCGAAATCGCTCAGGCTGCGAGTCGGGAAGACGTGGACGTGAAGGTGGGGAACCTCGAGCCCGGCGATGATCACGCCGGCACGGTCAGCGTCGAACGCCCGGCAGACGGCCTTGCCGACCAGCTGGGCGACCGACATGATCCGGCCGAATGCCGCCTTGTCGATGTCTTGCCATTGATCGATCTCTGCTCGCGGCACCACCAGCGTGTGTCCCTGGGTCATCGGCTCGATGGTCAAGAAAGCGACGACCTCGTCGTCCTCGTACACGAACCGGCCCGGCAGTTCGCCGTTGATGATCTTGGTGAAGACGGTGGCCACGGGCACCAGCATATGAGCCGCCCGTTCTCGAGCCGGTTTGGGTCGTTGCGGCTCGATCGCCGGTCAACACGTCCCGCGAGGACTATCGTCGAACGTTAGCTGGTGCGAATACCGACGGGTTGACTGCCGGCACTGTGCGGTCAACCCGCGCTGACATGCAGGAGGTGACATGTTAACTGTCACAACATTTCTCAGTAGTCCCGAGTCGGTGGGCGTCTGGAGCGTCGTTCCGGACCGATCCTCCATCCGATTCGAGAACAAGACGATGTGGGGCGCGATGAAGGTCCGCGGCGCTTTCACCGAATTCAGCGGCGGCGGGCAAATTCAGGACGCTCGAACAGTGGCCGGCCGAATCGAAGTCAAGGCCGCCTCGGTGGACACCGGACTGGGAAAGCGCGACGAGGATCTGCGGTCGCCGAGCTTCTTCGATGTCGAGAAGTACCCGGACATCACCGTCGCGGTCAGCGGCGGCGAGCCCACCGGTGAGGACACCGTCCGCCTGCACGCCGATTTGACCGCCAAGGGCATCACCGCGCCCCTGCTGCTCGAGGCCGACGTCGAGGTGCTCGAGGACGGCAACGTGCGACTGACAACACAGACGACGATCGCACGCAAGCAGTTCGCCGTGGAAGGCAACATGTTCGGGATGGTGGGCGCCAAGACGGCTTTACAGGTCAGCCTGGTGTTCCGCCGTGAGAGCGCCTAAGCGGCTCCACCGTCGATCAACGCGGAAAGCTCCGCCACCGACCACGGTGGTGAGTCGTGATGGTCCCGGTAGCCGATCAGCGCCGGCGTGAGCCGGGGGAATCGCCCGACGAAACCGCCGGAGGCAACAAAGATTTCGCCGGTCAGCTGCTTAGCGAGGTCGCTGGCCAGATAGACATAGGTGGAAGCGGCGTAGTCCGGCGCCGCGACGTCCAGCGAACCCTGCATCGAGACTTCATCGAGCAGCCCCCGCCGGTGCAGGTCGGTGATGTGGGCGACGTAGTCCGGCCCGGTGGACAACCGCGTCCTGGCGCCGGGGCATACCACGTTGGCCCGCACGCCGCGCTCCTTCAACTCAGCGGCGATCGCCAGCGTCAAGCTGTTGACTGCGCCCTTACCGGCCGGATATCCGGTGCCGCCATAGTCACCGAGGAACGCAAACGAGCTGGTGTTGACGATGCTGCCGCCGCCCTGGGTGACCATCTTCGGCGCCGCCGCGCGGCAGGTCGCGAACACCGTACCGAGGTGCGCGTCGAGCAGCTCCTCGAATTGCTCCGGGCTGATGTCGAGAATGGACGAGCCTTGCGGTTCGGCAATGCCGGCGCAGTTCACCAAGACGTCGATGCCACCGAATTCGTCAATACAACTGTCCACCAACGATTCTGCGGCCTGCTGATTGGACGGCGAACCAGGATGGGCCACCGCGCGCCCGCCGGCGGCCGTGATCCCGTCCGCGGTGGCTTTGGCTGCGTCGGCGTCCCGGCCGTTGACCACCACACCGGCGCCGTGCTGGGCCAGCAAGGCCGCGACGGCTGCGCCGATACCCCGCGACCCGCCGACCACGACGGCGCCGCGGTCGGCGAGCAGTGGGCTCACTCCTCGGTGCCGAATGTCATCGCGTCGAGGTTCCAGTAGCCGCGCATATTCGCGATCAGCCCGGCGTCGTTGACACGGTAGGTGAATACACCGCGCACGCTGCTGCTGATCCCGTTGTCAAACTTGCTGCGCAGCACCAAGATATGCGCGATCTCGTTGGGGTCGCTGGACGGAAACGTTTCCTCGCAGGTGATCGTCAGCTGGTTGGCGGCGATGTTGGTGTCGTAGAACCCGGCGACGCCTTCCTTGCCCCGCACCCCGGTGCCGTCGGGGTTGGTGATGGACTTGCCGATCGGGTCCTCGACGACAACGTCGTCGGCCATCAGCGCCAGCCAACCCTCCCGGTCATGGGCCTGTACACAGCGCCATGACGACTGTGAGGCGGTCAGCGCGGGTGACTGTTGAACGGTTTCCTGGGACATTTCGCTCTCCTAATTCTCCGATGGCGCAGGCGGCGAAGTAGTCTCGGGTGCGCCCGACGGCAGCCCGTCGCGCGTGCGACTACCGGTCTGCGTCGGTGTAGCGAATGACGCCGCGAATGTTCTTGCCGTCCAGCATGTCCTGGTAGCCGTCGTTGATCTGCTCCAGCTTGTACTGACGGGTGATCATGTCGTCGAGGTTGAGCTTGCCGGCTTTGTACATCGACAACAGCTGCGGGATGTCGTACTGCGGGTTTCCGCCGCCAAAGATGGTGCCCTGCAAGTTCTTTTGCATCAGGGTCAACATCGCCAGGTTCAGGTTGACGTTGTTGTCCAACAGGCTGCCGATAGCGGTCAGCACGCAGGTGCCGCCCTTGGCGGTCAAGATCATGTAGTTTTCCACGTCGGCGCCGTGCAGCTCGCCGACGGTAACCACCACCTTGTGGGCCATCAGGCCGTAGGTCACTTCCATGATTCCGCCCATTGCGGCGTCGATGTCGGGGTAGACGTGCGTCGCGCCGAACTTCAGGGCCTGATCGCGCTTCCATTCCACCGGGTCGATAGCGAAGATGTAGCGGGCGCCGGCGTTGACGGCACCCTGCAGCGCTGCCATGCCGACTCCGCCGACGCCGACGATCGCGACGTCTTGACCCGGCCGGATGTCGGCGGTGCGAACCGCCGAACCGTAACCAGTGGTGACGCCGCAGCCGACCAGCGCGGCGACCTCAAACGGGACCGACGGGTCGATCTTCACCACCGAGGCGCGGTGCACGACCATGTATGGGGAAAACGTTCCCAGCAGCGTCATCGGGTAGACGTTCTGGCCGCGGGCCTGGATGCGGAACGTGCCGTCGGATACCGCTGCGCCGCTGAGCAGCCCGGCGCCCAGGTCGCACAGGTTGCGCAGGCCGGACTGACAGGTCGGACAGGTGCCGCAGGACGGGATGAACGACAACACCACGTGGTCGCCTTCGGCGAGGTCCTCAATGCCCGGGCCCACTTCGGTGACGATGCCGGCGCCCTCGTGGCCGCCGAGAACCGGGAAGCCCGCCATCGGGATGCCACCGGTCACCAAGTGGTGGTCGGAGTGGCACATCCCGGCCGCTTCCATCTGGATCTTGACTTCGTCCTTCTGCGGGTCGCCGATCTCGATCTCCTCGATCGACCATGGCTGGTTGAACTCCCAGATCAACGCGCCCTTTGTTTTCATGAAAGACCTCCATCAGAATGCCCTGACCCGAGTGTCGGTGAAAGGGCCCGGCCTGGGCCGGACGACAACTTAGAACGTGTTCTCATTCGCAGCCCATTATGACCTGCGTCACCGTGTTGTAAACAATCGGGGGAGCGTCAACCGCCGCGTGGGGATCACCAGATGGGTACCGGGGCCTGTCCCAGCGGGTAGTAGCCGGGCAGCTTCTCGCCGGCCACGCTACGTTCGATCCGCTTCTGCATGCCGGTGCTCAGATCGCCGGACTCGATGAGGGCCCCGAACATTTTCGCGACATGACCAAAGTCGAAGAAGTCACGTTGCCACTCGATGAGCCCGTCGCTGTTGAGACGGAACCAACTGCCGCCGATGCCGTAGATCTGGTCCTGGCTGCCGTCGGTCTTGTTGACGATCTGCTTCCAGAAGCCGACGATTTCGCCCTGCTTGTCATCGATGAGTACCTTCTGGTACTCGTACACCCAGTTCTCCAGGCCTTCCATCTCCAGGCCAAGCGCGACGTCCCGAATCTCATCGACTCCGACGCACATCACGTCTTCCTTCGGACCGATGTTCCAGCCGTAGGTGGCCTCGGGGGCGTAGAAGTCTGCCAGCGGTTTCCAGTCGCCGGCGTTTTCGCAGTCCTTATTGGCCTTGAGCCACCGGTCGACCCATGATTCCAGTTGCTCACGTGAGTGAGACGCCATTGTCAGTCTTCCTTCTCTTTGATGAATAGTGCTTGTGTTGGGCACATTTCGACAGCCCGCTCGACTTCGTCGCGAGCCTCCTCGGGCGGCTCGGCGTCGAGAATCTCGACTTTGCCGCGTTTGGGCACCCGGAAGTAGTCGGGCGCCTCCAGCTCGCACATCGCATGGCCCTGGCACAGATCCATGTCGGCTTCGACGCGGTAACCCATTGTCAGCTCCCGTTATGCCGGCGGTAATGCGCCTTTGCCGGCCGGGCGAGCTGCACCACCATCTTGGAGTGGTCGTTGTGGTAGCTGTCGGCGGGCTGCGCCATCTCGAACTCATACTCGCGCAACAGAACCGAGAAGATCGCCTTGATTTGCATCTGCGCGAAAGCGGCCCCTACGCAACGGTGCCGGCCCGCTCCGAAGGGGATCCAGGTCCATCGGTTGACGGTGTCGGCCTGCTCGGGCTTGTCGTAGCGGTCGGGCCTGAACGCATCGGGGTCGGGGAAGTCCTCAGGAATCCGATTGGAGATCGCCGGAGATGCGGCCACGTAGTCGCCGTCATGGATCGGGAAGCCCGCGACCTCGAACTCTCCCTTGGCGACCCGCATCAAAATAATCAACGGTGGGTGCAGCCGCAGGGTCTCCTTGACCACGTTGTCCAGCTTTGGAATCTGGCGCAGTGCATGGAAACTCACCTCTTGGCCGTCGGAGTACAGTTCCTCGAGTTCGTTGAGCACCTCAGCGTAGACCTCGGGGTGGCGAATCAACTCGATCAGCGTCCAGGCCGACGTGCCGGAACTGGTGTGGTGCCCGGCGAACATCAGCGAGATGAACATCCCGGTGACCTCGTCGGCGGAGAACCGGGAATTGCCCTCCTCGTCCTTGATCGACACAAGCACGTCGAGCATGTCGCGGTCGGCCTTGTCCTTTGGGGGGTTGGCCAGCCGCTGGTTCATGATCTCCTGAACCAGTGCAACCAGTTTCACGCGCGCCTCGTCACGGCGCTTGAAGCTCTCGATCGGAAGATACGGATCGACGTAGCACAGCGGATCCGTGCCGCGCTCTAGCTCGTGGTAGTACTCGGCGAACCGGCGATCGAGTTGCTCGCGGAATTTCAGGCCGATCAGGCAAGCCGTCGACGTGTAGATGGTCAACTCGGAGAAGAAGTCGAGCAGCTCGATCTCGCCCTCGTCGCCCCAGTTGGCGATCATCTTCTTGACTTCGCCCTCGATGGTGGCGGCGTGGCCCTTCATCTGTTCGCCGCGCAGCGCGGAGTTGTGCAGCATCTCCTTACGCCGCTCGGGGCTGGCGTCGAACACCACACCCTTACCGAAGATCGGTGTCATGAACGGGTACGCCTCGGCCTGGTCGAGATCCTCGTCGGCGGAGCGGAAGAAGAACTCGTTGGCCTCGGCGCCCGACAACAGGATGACGTGCTTGTCGACGAGCTGGAACCACCCGACATCCCCGCATTCTTCACGGATGCGCTTCATCAGGCCGATCGGATCGGTGCGGAACTCCTCGAGATGGCCATGTACTTCTTCGCCGCCGGAAACCTTGGGCACGATCGCTGTTGTCACTGTCCTGGTATCCCCTCTTCACCGAGTGCGAGTTTCTGGCGTTCCTTGTTGTCAGCCAAGGGCGCCTCGGGCTGAAGTTCCATGTTGACCACGAAGCCGCCCCGTGGCGTCTCGGCGACGAACGTGATCGCCCGGGCCAGATCAGCGGGCCGCAGGAAGTAGTCGTGGCGGGCCTGGCCCCACTTGGCCCAATCCTCAAGCGCTGGGCCGATCGACTCGGCGGGCAAGCTCCAACCCATCGAGGTCTTCGTCGGGCCGGGGTGCACGATCGACGCCCGCACGCCGGTGCCCTCCAGCTCCATCTGCAGGTTGGTGACCATCGCCACCAGCGCAGCCTTCGCGGCGCCGTAGGCACCCATGTGCGGGCGTTGGCGCAGCGCTACGTCGGAGCCCACGAAGATCAGGTCGCCGCGTCGACGCTCGACCATCCCCGGGAGCACCGCGGTGGTCAACCG